>OIZL01001301.1_pt1 | contig 13960 bp, 10 predicted proteins | sample 1588541 | NCBI WGS metagenome assembly OIZL01 (sample SAMN03283285) | human gut metagenome | biome: human-associated habitat; material: feces | host: Homo sapiens | place: Peru | collected 2012 | reverse complement strand
GTCCATTGGAAAATTTCCCACCCCGCCTAGGGGCCGATGCCCTCATCGGCCCGTCGGACGCACGATCGGAATTCGTTCGTAGGGCGGGGTCACCTGACCCCGCCGCGAATTGTGTACTGGCTTTCGGTTCACGCCGTAGACGGTCATCGACCGTCCGTTGCATGCACTATCGATTTCGTGAATAGTGAATAATAGAATAGGTGTGCCGGATGGCACGGATTAAAATTTCGCGCCGTTGGCGCGAAAACAACCCTTCCGTCACGCGTTCCGCGTGACAGCTTCCCTTACACAGGGAAGCCCTTGACTGGTACGCACCCATAAGGCTCCCTTGTGTAAAGGGAGCTGTCAGCCGGAGGCTGACTGAAGGATTGCGTTCTTGCACTTTGCGCAAGAACAGCGGGCGCTGCCCGCTCATGCCGGCGCTTTGATTTTGTTGCAAACGATATCGCGACTTGCACCTACGAGGGGGTGGGAGGTGCGAATCGCGTCGGCGCGATTCGCTTTAAATACCAAAAGAGGCAACAACTGTTCGAGCGGGTTGTGTTGAATCAACAAAAATGAATATTATGCATACTGCCTCATTATAAAAATTCACAGAAGTTTATAGAAAATTAAAAAATTCGATTTTTTCGGTTGATTATTTGAAAATTCTGTGTTATAGTATAGAAAAATTTCAGAGGGATAGACATAATATGCGCTCTGTCCGCAGAATGCGTACAATCCCCTGTGATTTCGGTATTTTCTGTGCAAGTCACAGTAAATATAAATTTTATAGGAGGAAAAGAAAATGAAGAAATTGTTAGCTCTTCTCCTTGCACTCGTTATGGTCGTCTGCATCTTTGCCGGCTGCTCTAACGACGCCAAGGACCCCACTGATGCTCCCACTGATGGGAACACCGACGCTACGGATGCTCCCACCGAGACCACTCCCGTAGAAAAGCACGAAAACCGCGTTATTTATGGTTCCTCTACCGAGATCTCCGGTGACCTCGGCAACGCATGGTGGACCAACAACGCAACCGACAAGCTGGTCCGCGACCTGATCGACGACTATGCTACCGTCGCTTTCGATCAGTTCGGCGAGATGGTCACCAACGAAACCGTCTGCACCGGCATCGACCAGACCAAGAACGAAGATGGTTCCATCACCTTCACCGTCGGCATCAAGGAAGGCCTGACCTACAACAACGGCGAGCCCATCACTGCTGCTGACTATGTCGCGTACGCTCTGGTCAACCTCGCTCCGGCGACCCTCGAGGCTGGCGCTACTGTTTCTCCGGACACCGTTGTTGGCGCTGCTGCGTATCAGAAGGGCGAGGCCACCGTTCTTTCCGGTGTGCGTCTGCTCGATGAGAACACCTACTCCATCACCATCACCCCGGACTATGCGAACTACTATTTCGCCCTGAGCTATGCTTCTCTGCAGCCCCTGTACCTGCCCCTGTACAGCTCCGCTGACCTGACCGTTAAGGACGACGGCGAAGGCGCTTACCTCGACGGCGGCGAGCTGACTGCTGACGAAATCAACGCTTCCCGTTATGTCTACGAGAACCGCGTTACTGCCGGCCCGTACATGATCAAGAGCCTCGACACCGGCGCTCTGACTGCTACCCTGGTTCGCAACCCCAACTACGCTGGCAACTTCGAAGGCCAGAAGCCGAGCATTGAGACCATCGTTATCGTCCGCGCTGAGGACGAAACCATGATGGATAAGTTCAAGACCGGCGAAATCGACTTCCTGTCTCAGCTTTCCGAGGGCGACCAGATCAACACCGCGCTTGATATGGCCGAGACCGGCGACTACAGCTACGTCCACTACACCCGTAACGGCTACGGCAAGATCCAGTTCCAGTGCGACTTTGGACCCACGCAGTTCGTCGAGGTCCGTCAGGCGATTGCTTACCTGCTCGACCGTCAGGAGTTCTGCAACACCTTCACGGGTGGCTTCGGCTCCGTCGTTGGCGGCCCGTACTCCACCGCACAGTGGATGTATCAGGAATCCGAAGAGCTCTTCAACGACAAGATCAACACCTACGCCTATGATCCTGCGAAGGCTGTCGAGCTCCTTGAGGCTGGCGGCTGGACCCTGAATGCTGACGGCACCGAGTACTCCGGCACCGGCACCCGTTACAAGGAAGTCACCGCTGAAGAAGCCGGCGACTACGAACTGAATGTCAAGCTCGACGACGGCCGCATCCTGATGCCTCTGCACATCATGTGGGCTTCCTCCGAGGGCAACCCCGTTTCCGACCTGCTCGTCACGATGCTTGCCAACGGCACGCAGACTGCTGACGCCGGCATGGTGATCGAACAGAACGTCATGACCTTCTCCGAGCTGCTGAACTGGCTCTATCGCGATGTCTCCAGCGGTGAGCAGTACGGTGTCAAGACCTATGGCATGTACAACCTGGCTACCGGTTTTGCTGCGGTCTATGACTATTCGTTCAACTTCAACGCTGATCCCGAGTCTCAGTATGTCAAGATGGGTTACAACCAGAACTACATCTTCGACAAGGAGCTGGACGATGCTTCCATGAAAATGGTTTATGAAGCTGCGCCTGGCGACAATGAGACCTTCCTGAAGTACTATCAGGAGTTCATCCTGCGCTTCAACGAGCTGCTGCCTGACCTCCCCCTGTACTGCAACGACTATCACACCTTCTTCCCGTCCTGGCTGAAGGACTACAACGAGTCCACCATGTGGGACTTCCAGCAGGCAATCCTTTACGCTTCCATCGAGGGTGCTGAATAATCACTGAAACCCCCAAAAAATCTTTGGCGACGGGGCGGTTTTTCCGCCCCGTCGCTTCCACCTATTTTTGCTCAGACCGCTGAAAAGCTCTGATGCCGTCCGCTGAGCTACGGAATTGACCAAGCTGCTGCGATGCTGCCTGCAACCGCGGGTTGAAATTGCCGGTTTTGGGTCAACCGCCGCTCCCGGCGGCACCACCAGAGCCTTTCCGCGTTCTGAGCACCCGCGCCGGTTTACCTATGTGCGCATGACGGCGACCTCAAATGACGGCGCGTACCCGGTTGCCCATGTGTCCCTAAGCCATTTAACTATGAAATATCTTCCGTGCGGATGATTTGCGCGGATTGAAATACAATATTATTAGAAAAGGAGGGCGCAGGATGACGAAATATGTTCTCAAGCGTATCGGTTATATGATTCTGGTTTTTCTGATCGTCTCGCTTTTGATGTATTCTATCTATAACCTGATTCCTACTGACCCTGCCCGTGCTCAGCTTGAAGGCCTGAAACAGACGCTCAAGCCCGAACAGTATGAGGCGCGGTATCAATTGCTCCGCAAGCAAATGGGTCTGGATGATCCGCTGATCGTCCGCTACGCCCGGTGGATGGGCTTCGCGCCGGAGGTGAACGGCAGCTTCAGCGGCCTTCTCCAAGGTGACTTCGGCTATTCGCAGACATTCAAGCAAAGCGTCATTGATGTTCTGCCGCCGCGTATGCTCAACACGGTCTACCTGAACATCTTCTCAACAATTCTCGCCCTCGTAATTACCATACCGCTCGGCATTTTCTGCGCCGTTCATAAGAAGGGCAAGTTCGATAATACCGTGCAGGTCTTTACCATCATCGGTTATTCTATCCCGGTGTATATCATCGCTTTACTGTTTATCTGGCTGTTTGCGGTCACGCTGGGCTGGCTGCCGGTTTCCGGCATCGAAACCCCGGGCAATAGCTATACCGGCTTCCGCTGGTTCTTAGACCGGGTGTATTATATGATTCTTCCGGTTCTGGTCATGACCGTCGGCTCCCTCGGCGGCATGACGCGCTACGTCCGTGCCGCCATGATCGAGTCGCTGAGCATGGACTATATCCGCACCGCCCGCGCTAAGGGCCTGCGCGAGAAGGTTGTTGTCTATTCCCATGCCTGGCGCAACGCCCTCCTGCCGGTTATCACCGTTATCATCGGCTGGTTCATCAGCATCTTCTCCGGCTCGCTGATTATCGAGAATATGTTCTCCCTTAACGGCATGGGTCAGCTCTACTATAAAGCGCTGACCGGCAATGACTATGAGCTGGCGCTGATTATTCAGATGTTCTACGTTGTGATTGCCCTGGTTGGCCAGCTCATTACCGACCTCAGCTACGGTCTGGTCGATCCGCGTATCCGTGTGGATAAGTAAGGAGGTATGACGATGAAGAATAAGAAGAAAAAGTCAAAGACCTCCCTGTTCGGCCGCCTGTTCGGTAACCGCAATAAGACCATGAGCTTCATGGAGGAAGAACAGCTCCAAAGCCCCGGCCGTTTGATCGCAAAAAACTTTTTGCACAATAAACTCGGTATGTTCGGCCTGATTTTCTTCCTGCTGATCTTCCTGTTTGTTATGCTCGGGCCGTATCTGTTCAAGCTCGATCTGTCCTCGCAGGACAACACCCAGATCAATGTCCCGCCCGGAATGAATATGATGTCCGTCCCGTCCGGCCTCAAGGGCAATGTGCAGGATATTTCTCCCGGCACAACCTTCGGCGTCGGTGTCGATAAGGATGGCAAGCTCTACACTTGGGGCTATACCCGCATCACCGACACCATCGACCTGGCAAATATTCCGGAGGAAATTCGGGAAAAGAAGATTGTCAGTGTCGCGGCCGGTTATGACCACATCGTTGCGCTCGACGAAAACGGCGGTATTTATGTCTGGGGCAACAATCGTCTGAAGCAGGATATGCTCCCGAACGATATCCAGCAGGCCACGGCCTATGGCAAGAATCTGGACATCGTCCAGATCGAGGCCAGCTATCAGTTCTCTGCCGCGCTGACCGCGAAGGGCAAGCTCTATATGTGGGGCAACGAGAATATGGCCGATATCAAGGTCCAAAAGGCCTATCAGGGCCACATCAAGAAGGTCGCCCTGACGACCTACGCCTATATCGCGCTGCTGGATGACGGCTCGGTTGTCTACTCCGGCTTCTCGAAGGATAACTCGCTGGTCAGGGTGCCGGAATCGGTTTCCAGCGGCGTCGTTGACATCGCGGCGACCAGCAACGCCGTCGCGGCGGTCAAGGAGGATGGCTCCGTCATTGTCTGGGGCAACTGCGACGCAGGCGAAAATAACATCCCGGCGTTTGAGAGCAAGCCCGTCGAGCTTTACGGCGGCCGCTATCACTTCACCGCGCTGATGGACGACGGCGAAGTCATCTCCTGGGGGGGCAACGACCACCACCAGATCGATATCCCCAACTCCGTTAACGAAAAAGAGATCGAAACTGTGTACGCAGGCTTCTATCAGAACTACGCCATCACCACCGACGGCGAGATCGAAACCTGGGGCCTGAAGGGCTATGTCTGCGGCACCGACGAATTTGGCCGCGACATTTTGACCCGTATCGTCAACGGCGGTAAGGTCACCATGACCGTCGGCGCAATTTCCGTTATCATTGAGCTGATTATTGGTATCATCCTCGGCGGCCTCGCCGGTTACTTCGGCGGCTGGGTAGATAATATCATCATGCGTATCTCCGAGGTCGTCGGCGGCCTGCCGTTCCTGCCGTTCGCAATGATCCTTTCCGCAATCATCGGCACGCGCATCTCCGTCGAGCAGAGAATGTACCTCATCATGGTCGTCCTCGGTGTCCTGTCGTGGCCGGGCATCTGCCACCTCATCCGTGCGCAGATCTTCTCCCAGCGTGAGCAGGAGTATGTCACCGCAGCGAAGGCGATGGGTGTTAAGGAAAAGAGCATCATCTTCCGCCACATTATTCCGAACGTCATGAGCCTCATTCTCGTCAACGCGACGTTGAGCTTTGCGACGTGTATGCTGACCGAGTCCTCCTTGTCGTACATGGGCTTCGGCATCTCTCCCCCGACACCGACCTGGGGCAATATGCTGACCGGTGCGAACAACTCCATCGTCATCCAGCAGTACTGGTGGCGCTGGGTCTTCCCGGCGGCGATCTTCGGCATCTGCACCATCTGCATCAACCTCGTGGGCGATGCGCTGCGTGATGCGGTCGATCCCAAGTCGGCAGAACGCTAAAGGAGGTCGAAACGATGTTACTTGAATTAAAGAACCTCAAAACCTTCTTTGAAACGAAGCGCGGCACGGTCAAGGCCGTCAACGGCGTGAGCTACTCCCTCGATGCCGGCAAGGTGCTCGGTGTCGTCGGTGAATCCGGCTCCGGCAAGAGCGTTTCTGCCATGAGCATTCTCCGCCTGCTCGACGGTAACGGATATATCGAGTCCGGCGAGATCCTATTTGACGGTGTTGATCTGACGACGATCTCTACCAACGAAATGTACAAGATTCGCGGCAACGAGATTTCCGTGATCTTCCAGGAGCCGATGACGAGCCTGAACCCGGTGTTCACCGTCAGCAAGCAGCTTTCCGAGCCGCTCATGATCCACCAGGGCATGAGCAAGAAGGAAGCTGCCCGAAAGGCCATCGACCTGCTGTCCGACGTGAAGATTCCGAATCCTGAGGTCGTTGCGAAGCAGTATCCGCACCAGCTCTCCGGCGGTATGCGCCAGCGCGTCATGATTGCCATGGCGCTGGCCTGCAAGCCGAAGCTGCTGATTGCCGACGAGCCGACCACCGCGCTGGACGTGACCATTCAGGCGCAGATTCTGAAGCTCATGAACGAGCTGCGCGAGAAGAACGGCACCGCCGTCCTGTTCATCACGCACGACCTCGGCGTTATCAACCAGATGGCAGATAACGTGGCGGTAATGTACTGCGGACAGGTCGTCGAGTATGCGCCTGCGGAAACTGTATTCCACAAGAGCGAGTACTCCCACCCCTACACCGAGGGCCTGATGCTCTCCATTCCGCGGCTGGATACGCCGCGCGGCACCCGTCTGGAGGCCATTCCCGGTGCCGTCCCGCATCCGCTGGATCTGCCGAAGGGCTGCAAGTTTGCTCCGCGCTGCAAGTACGCAACCGCGCGCTGCATGGAAGAAGAACCAGAGCTGGTCAACGTAACCGAAACCCAGCAGGTTCGCTGCTTCTACCCGAAGAAGGAGGACAGAAATGCAAAATAATGATAAAAAAGTCCTGCTTCGCATCAGCAACCTGAAGCAATATTTTCCACTGAAAAAGGGCCGCTTCGTCAAGGCCAACGACGGTATTTCCCTCGAAATCTACGAGGGCGAAACCTTCGGCCTCGTCGGCGAATCCGGCTGCGGCAAATCCACGCTTGGCCGTACCATCCTTCAGCTCTATCATCAGACTTACGGCCGCACGATGTACTATGGCCGTTCGCTGGACGATCTCGCGCCGAAGTATGTTACCGAAACGGTCAAAAACCTGAAAAAACTGCGCTCTCAGTGGAAGGAACTGACCGCCAAGCGCGAGAAGCTCGAAGAAACCTATAACTCCCTCGGCGAAAAGGAACAGTACGCCATGCACGGCGAGCTGGATATGGCCAAGAAGCTGGAGGAGGATGCCCTGCTGAACATGACCCAGATCGTCGGCGGCTTCATCACCGTAGACGACCTCAGCCCGGTCATCGCCGTCTACAGCAGGGGCTATGCCGTTGCGCAGAAGGTGTCTGCACTGTCTGTGAAGCGGCAGGCGATCCAGGTTCGCTATGACGACGAAGCGTTCGCAGTCAAGAAGGCCAAGGAGAGCGGGAAAACCCGCAGCACCGGCAAGCTCGACGGCCTTAAGGCCAAGCTCGATGCCTGCGATGCCAAAACGGTGGAATATCACAAGCAGCTTGCCGCTATCTCCGCCGATATCCAGAAGATGCGCGACCGCTATGTCAACGACGCGGAGTTCCAGAAATATGAGGCCTACCGCGACGACGGCATTGACCTTGCCCGCCTGCGCTATAACGAGATGCGCCGCCTCCGCCGCGATATGCAGCTCATCTTCCAGGATCCGTATTCGTCCCTTAACCCCCGTATGAGCGTCGGCCAGATCGTCAGCGAGGGTATGCAGGCACACGACATGATCCGCAAGAAGGACGAGCGGATGCAGGAAATGGTTCTCAAGGTCATGGACCAGTGCGGTCTTGCGCCGTACTTCCTCCATCGCTTCCCGCACCAGTTCTCCGGCGGCCAGCGCCAGCGTATCGGCATCGCCCGTGCGCTTGCGACGAACCCGAAGTTCGTGGTCTGCGACGAGGCCGTTTCCGCACTGGACGTTTCCATTCAGGCGCAGATCATCAACCTGCTGCTCGACCTGAAGGAAAAGCAGAACCTGACCTATATGTTCATCACACATGACCTGAGCGTCGTCAAGTACATTTCCGACCGCATCGGCGTGATGTACCTTGGCTCCATGGTCGAGCTGGCGGACTCGCAGGAGATCTTCGATCATCCTGTCCATCCCTACACCGAAGCGCTGCTCAACGCAATCCCGACGACCGATACCGTCGGCGGTAAGGAGCTGTCCATCCTTGAGGGCGATATCCCCAGTCCGGTGAACCCGCCCAAGGGCTGCAAGTTCCATACCCGCTGCAAGTATTGCACCGAAATCTGCGAGCACGTCACCCCGGCGTGGGAGGAGGTCAGCCCCAACCACTTCGTTGCTTGCCATCATAAGCTGACGAGAACCAAGGAATAAGGGAAGGCCTATGATCTTTCGGAAAAAATATCTGCGCGGGATGGAGCTGCTGCGCAAGAAGAACGGCAAAGAACCCGAACAGCCTGACGCAGAAAACAGAGAGATCGAAACCATCAAGAGAGTCTACGCGGACGACGATATCAAGCCGGAGAAGCGCGACGTTCTGGCAATGCTGATTTCAGCGTTCGTGATCTTCGTGCCGGTGGCCCTTATCGTCCTGCTCGTCATGTGCCTGCCGATTTTGCTGACGGCGCTTCTGAGCTGACGCGCGAAAAGTGAATACCAAAAAACAGCGGGAGAGTAATCGCTCTCCCGCTGCTTTTTGCACTTCGGCCAAAGGAAATTTCATACTAGAATCTGTTAAAAAGCTTGAAAAGCTTTTTATAGCGCCGAAGGCGCGTCAGATTTTGCATAAGACGGCGCATCGTGCCCTCGCACGATGCGCGTGTGCGTAGCACTGGGATTCTTGATGAAATACTTTCATCAAGAATCAGTATCAGTATCAAAAAACGCAGCCACCGGCCGGGATTGTGCCGGTGGCTGCGTTTCGTATTGAGGGAATCGGCGCATACCGCGCATTGCGGTCAGTTTTCCTGCTTCAGCGCTTCAAGTGCCTCGCGGGTATCCACGTCGGTCAGCTCTTCCTTGGCGACCTCGACGGTGAGCAGGCGGTCGGGGTAGCGGCGGATGACGGTGTTGCCGCCGTGGTCCTCCTCCAGCGCCATTAATTCTTCAAAGTATTCCTTCGGAAAAATGCACGGGTTGCCGCGCTTGCCATTGTGCGACGCTCCGACGATATTGCACGGGTGCTGCCGCCAGCATTCGAGGATGCGCTCCACGGACGCGTCGTCCAGCAGCGGCTGGTCGGCGACCATATATAAAATCGCGCTGCAGTTTATCATCGCCTCCGTCCCCAGCCGAATGGTGTGGCTGATGCCCCAGTCGGGATGCTCGTTGCGGATGACGGTGAAGCCGCGCTGCGCCGCCATTTTTTCGATCTCCGGGTACTGCGTGACGACCGTCACGACCGAAAATCGCTCCACCGGGACGGCGTCGAGCGCGTATTCAATGATCGGCTTGCCGTGAAAGATCGCTGCGAGCTTGTTGCCCTGATACCGGGTGGAATTTCCCGCCGCCATTACAAGACAGCCGACGGCCGGCCCTATGGGTTCCTGCATATTGCCTCTCCTTTGCATAACAAAGCTTTCTGATGACAGTATACCCGATTTTGTTCGATTTTTCCACTCATTCGCTGAATTCTGCGCAGGCTTTTTGTTCGCGATCGTCGAATTCTGCGTGATCTTATAAATAGGATAACGGCAATTCTTCATTTTCAATGAAATTTGTGCTATAGTGAAAAAGAAAAAAGAGAACGACCTGCTTTTTTGTGGAAATCGTTCTGATTCAAGGGTAGGAGGTTTACATAATATGAATGTAGGCAAGAGCGTAGCCCGCGTCGATGCGTACGACAAGGCTACCGGCAGAGCCAAATACACGGACGACTGCTGCGACAAAAGCGCACTGATTACCCGTGTCGTCCGCTCCACGATCGCCAACGGCTATGTAAAATCCGTGGATACGTCCGCGGCCGAAAAGGTCCCCGGCGTTGTGCGGATTTTCACCTGCTTCGACGTACCGGATATCAAGTTCCCCACGGCCGGTCACCCCTGGTCGGTGGAGGAAGCGCATCAGGATGTCGCTGACCGCCGCCTGCTGAACCGCCACGTCCGCTACTACGGCGACGATGTCGTCGCGATCGTTGCGGAGAACGAGGTTGCCGCGTCGCAGGCCGCGCATCTGATCAAAATCGAATATGAGGAGCTGCCTTTTGTCCTCGATCCCATCAAGGCCATGGCCGACGGCGCCCCGCTGCTGCATAACGACTACCCCAACAATGTGCTGCGCCACTCCGATATCCGCATCGGCGACTATCAGGAGGCCATCAAGGAGCCGGGTCTGCTCTGTGTGGACAAGTGGTATCATGTCCCTACCGTCCAGCACTGCCACATCGAAAACCATGTCGCCTACGCCTATGAGGAAGCGGGCAAGATCGTCATCGTTTCCTCCACACAGATTCCGCACATCGTCCGCCGTACCGTCGGTCAGGCGCTCGGTATCTCTTGGGGCCGCGTCCGCATCATCAAGCCCTACATCGGCGGCGGCTTCGGCAACAAGCAGGATACGTTGTATGAGCCGCTGGTCGCTTGGCTGTCCATGCAGCTCGGCGGCCGCCTGGTGAAGATCGATATTCCGCGCGAGGATACCTTCGTTTCCAACCGCGTCCGCCACGCGATGCACATCCACCTCGTTTCGTGGCTGCGTCCGGACGGCACGTTTGTCGCCCGCAAGGCGGAGCTGTATTCCGATCAGGGCGCCTACGCCTCCCACGGTCACAGCATCGTCGCCAAGGCGATGGGCTCCCTCCCGCAGCTCTATCCCTGCCCGAATATGGAATGTGACGCATATACCGTCTTTACGAACAAGTCCGTCGCCGGCGCAATGCGCGGCTACGGTATGCCGCAGGCCTCGTTTGCGCATGAGTGCCATATCGAGGACATCTGCAAGCTGCTGGGCGTGGACTCGCTGCAATTCCGCCGCGACCATATTATGCCCGTCGGCTACGTGGACGGCTTCTCGAAGAACGAAAACTATTTCGACAGCTTCAACCAGTGCTTCGACAAGGCCGTGGCCTATATGGACTACAACCGCAAGCACAAGGAATACGAAAACCAGACCGGCCCCATCCGCAAGGGCATCGGCATCGCCCCGTTCTGGTATAACACCGCCGTTTGGCCCATTTCGTTGGAGCATTCCTCCTGCCGCATGGTCCTCAATCAGGACGGCTCCATTCAGGTTCAGGTCGGCGAAACCGAGATCGGCCAGGGCGCAGACACCGCCTATGCCCAGATGGCAGCGGATGTGATCGGCATTAAGGACTACCGCGACGTTCACGTCATTTCCTGCCAGGATACCGACGTGACCCCGTTCGGCCTCGGCGCCTATGCCTCCCGCCAGACCTATGTCGTCGGCTTCTCCATCACGCAGACGGGCAACATTTTAAGAGACAAAATCTTGAAATATGCCAACGAGGTCACCCGCTGTGCCATTGCCAATATGGACATCATTGACAGCAACATCGTCCGCAAGACCGACGGCCGCATTCTGGTCAGCCTGAAGGACCTTGCGACGGAGGCGTTCTACAGCCTGAGCCACAGCGAGCATATCACGGCGGAGTCCACTTACCACATCAAGAACAACGCCTATTCCTTCGGCTGCTGCTGCGCCGAGGTCACGGTGGACATCCCCATGTGCAAGGTCACGCTTGATAAGATCATCAATGTCCACGACTGCGGCAAGCTCATCAATCCGCAGCTCGCCGAGGCGCAGGTCCACGGCGGTATGTCGATGGGCATCGGCTACGCCCTGTCCGAGCAGCTCCTGTTCGACGAAAAGACCGGCAAGCCGCTGAATAACAACCTCCTGGACTATAAGCTCTCGTCCGTCATGGACCATCCGCATCTGGAGGCCCAGTTTGTGGAAAATCCCGAACCGACCAGTCCGTTCGGCACAAAGGCGCTTGGCGAGCCGCCCGCCTGCCCCGTTGCTCCGGCCATCCGCAACGCCATTCTCAACGCAACCGGCGTCGCCATCGACACGGCCCCCATGACCCCGCACGTTCTTTTCGCGCGGTTCACCGAGGAAGGCCTCATCAACGATCCGTGGAGAAAGGAGAACTAAGCCATGTATGATATGAAGGAATATTACGAATCCGAGAGCGTGCAGGACGCAATCCGGCTTCGCCTGGAGCATCCAGACGCGCACATCATCGCCGGTGGCTCCGACGTTCTCGTGCAGATGCGCGAGGGCAAGCGTGCGGGCGTGGAGCTGATCTCCATCTATATGCTCGACGAGCTGCGCGGCGTGACGATCGATGCGGAGGAAAATATCCGCATCGGCAGCCTGACCAGCTTCTCCCATATTACGAAGGACCCCATCATCCAGAAGTATATCAACGTCCTCGGCGAGGCGGTCGATCAGGTCGGCGGCCCGCAGATCCGCAACATCGGCACCATCGGCGGCAACACCTGCAACGGTGTGACCTCCGCCGACTCCGCCTCTACGCTCCATGCATGGGAGGCCGTTGTGGAGCTGACCGGCCCGGAGGGAAAGCGCCGCATTCCGATCAAGGACTTCTATCTCAAGGCGAAGGTCGTCGATATCCGCCCGGGTGAAATTCAGACGGCGATCCTCATCCCGAAGGCCAGCTACGAGAACACCTACGGCTATTATATCAAGTACGCCATGCGCAACGCGCTGGATATCGCCACGAACGGCTGCTCGGTCAATGTCCGGCTGTCCGCAGACAAGAAAACCTTCGACCGCGTCCGCGTGGCTTACGGCGTTGCCGGTCCTATCCCGATGCGCGCCCCGACGGCGGAGGCCTTCCTCACCGGCAAGGAGGTCACGATGGAAAACATCGTCGCCTTCTCCGAGAAGGTGCTGGAGGACATCAACCCCCGCGATTCCTGGCGAGCCAGCAAAGCGTTCCGTCAGCACGTCGCCGTCGAGTCGGCCAAGCGCTGCGCCATCGAATCGGTCAAGAGAGCAGGAGGTGCTATCTGATGGAAAACCAGTATCGTCTTGTAAAGTACAACCTCAACGGCAAGGATGTGCAGCAGATCGTTGACGTTCGCGCTTCCCTGACGGATATGCTCCGCAATGACTTCCGCATGACCTCCGTGAAGAAGGGCTGCGAGGTCGGCGAGTGCGGCGCCTGCACCGTCCTGATCGACGGCGAGGCCTTTAACTCCTGTATCTACCTTGCGGTCTGGGCCAACGGCAAGCACATCCGCACGCTGGAGAGCCTCCTCGGCCCGAACGGCGAGCTGTCCGACATCCAGCAGGCCTTCATCGACGAAGCAGCCATCCAGTGCGGCTTCTGCACGCCGGGCTTCATTATGACCGCTGTCGAAATTCTGGAAAGCGGCAAGGAATACACCGATGCCGAGCTGCGCAAGCTGCTCTCCGGCCACCTGTGCCGCTGCACCGGCTACGAGAATATCTTCAAGGCCGTGAAAAAGACCATGCTGCGCCGCCTGGGCCGCCTGGACGACCCGTATCTGAATACCTGACCCCCCAATCCCCTTATGCCCCCGCATAAGGGGATTTTTCAGGCTGTCAAAAAAGCCTCGCAGAGTTCGCGGCCCGCAGGCCGCGAATAGTGTTCAATCCATTTTTCGCGGCGGCGTGTACGTCGCGAAAAATACTTTGCGCGGAGAGAGTGTGTTTTCGCGCATTTTATGCGTGAAAACGCGCGGGTCGGAGCGAAAACTCTTTTGTCAAAAAAGGGCGCCGCCCTTTTTTGACAAAAGGGATTTCGCTTCGACCCGCGCGTTTTCACGCATAAAATGCGTGAAAACACACTCTCTCC
>OIZL01001300.1_pt1 | contig 13968 bp, 13 predicted proteins | sample 1588541 | NCBI WGS metagenome assembly OIZL01 (sample SAMN03283285) | human gut metagenome | biome: human-associated habitat; material: feces | host: Homo sapiens | place: Peru | collected 2012 | reverse complement strand
TTCCTTTGCTTCGTATTCTTGCAATAGATTTAAGTATCTATCGTTTGTATTCTCGCAGAATGAGGAATGAAATGCCAGAAGTCATTGAAACTGCGTATAAAAATGCAATTTCAACCCTGAGAGATATTCAAAAAGGTGTAATAACTTTGCAATCCGAAAATGATACACTTGAAAGTTCAGGATTTAACGCTGAAGAATACAAAACAAATAAAAATATTCTAGACAAATTATTCGGGAAACAAAAGCTAAGTGAATATTAGAGAGATTGAAAATTCTATTATTTCAAAATTAAATTTTTGTAATTATTTTTTAGTTGTTTGGGATTATGTTAAATATGCTAAATTTAATAATATTTTAGTTGGTCCTGGTAGAGGTAGTGCCGCTGGCAGTTTGGTTAGTTATTGTCTTGGTATTACTGATGTTGACCCTATTAAGTATGATTTATTATTTGAGAGATTTTTAAATCCCGAAAGGGTTACAATGCCCGATATCGATATTGATTTTGATAGTGAAAAAAGAAATATCGTTACTGACTATGTAATGGAAAAGTATGGTGAAAAAAGGGCTATTGGTATTATTACTTTTAATACTCTTGGTGCTAAACAGGTTATTAGAGATGTCGGAAGAGTTCTTAATATTTCACTTCCTATTATAGATGAAATTGCTAAATCTATTACAAGTAAAGAACTTAAGGATAGTTATGTTATGGGGAGCAAATTTTATAGACTTATTAATTCTAATAGTGAGTATATGAAACTTTATAAGGCAAGTCTTAAACTTGAAGGTCTTCCTAGACATATTTCTGTTCATGCTGCTGGTGTTGTTATGAGTAGCGTTCCAATAGATGAGGTTATTCCTTTATATAAAAATCCTCTTGGAATGTATGTTTCGGCTTTTTCTAAGGATTACTTGGAGCCTTTAGGCTTACTTAAAATGGACTTTTTAGGTCTTGATAATTTAACTTTAATTAGTAATGTTATTGATGAGATTAGAAAAAATGAGGGTATTAATATTAGTTTTGAGAAGATTCCTCTAGATGATAAAAAAACTTTAAAAATATTTAGAGATGTCGATACGGATGGTATTTTTCAATTTGAATCAGTAGGAATGAAAAGATTTTTATCTAAACTTAAAATTAACTCTTTTGATGATATTGCTACTGCTCTTGCATTATATAGACCAGGCCCAATGGATAATATTGACTTATTTATTGCCAGAAGAGAAGGTAGAGAAAAGATTGATTATATTCATCCTGATTTAGAAGATATTCTTAAACCTACTTATGGTATTATTATTTATCAGGAGCAGATTATGCAAATTGTTAGAAAAATGGCTAGTTATTCTTATGGTGAAGCAGATATTTTAAGGAGGGCTATGTCAAAGAAAAAAGAGAGTATTATTTTAAATGAGAAACCAAAGTTCATTAAAGGCTCTTTAAATAATGGATATGATGAGAGGACCGCTACTGAAGTGTATGACTTGATATTAAAGTTTGCTAACTATGGTTTTAATAAATCACACTCTGTTTCTTATGCTATTACGGCTTATAAGATGGCCTTCATTAAGACATATTTTCTTAAATATTTTATTGCTGGTATACTTACTAACTCTATCGGAAATGTTAATAAAATTAATACCTATGTTAATAGGGCAAGAAAGGATAGAATTAAAATTCTTCCTCCTGATATTAATGAGAGTACAAATAGATTTTTTGCTAGCAATGATGGTATTAGATGTCCTTTATCTATTGTTAGTGGTGTAGGTACTTCTATTTCTAATGATATTTTAAAAGAGAGAGAAAAGGGTAAATATTTATCTTTTGCTGATTTTATTACTAGAACTATCAATTATGGTATTGGTAAGAAAACTATATCTAGTCTTATTTATGCTGGTGCGATTTCTTTTGGATATAATAAAAAGACTTTAATTTCTAATTTAGATACTTTTCTTAATTATGCTGATATTGCTAAAGATGGAGGTATTTTAAAAGAATTAGAGCCTGAGATTATTTTGTATGATGAATATGATAAAAGTGAACTTATTTCTTTGGAACTTAAAACGATTGGCTTCTATTTAACTAATCATCCTGCTTCTAAGTATAGAGATGATAGTATTATTGTTAATACTTCTAATATTAGTGATTTCTTTGATAAGAGAATTTTTATGATTGTTATGATTAGTAAAATTAGAGAGACTACTACTAAGAATAATGATATTATGGCTTTTATTGTTGGTAGTGATGAATTTGGTGAAGCAGATTTTACTTGTTTTCCAGATGTTTATAAGAGATTTAATTCTATTAAAGTAGGTAATGTTGTAAAGATATTTGGTAGAGTAGAAAAAAGATATGATAAATATCAAGTAATTATTAATAATGTAAATGTATTGGAGGGTGATTATGAATAAAGGTAAATTTATTGTTATCTCTGGTCCTTCTGGTGTTGGTAAGGATACTATATGTGAAGAGTTAATTAAAAGAGGAAATGGTATATACTCAGTATCTATGACTACTAGAAAAAAAAGAAATAATGAGATTGATGGTGTTAATTATTTCTTTGTAAGTAAAGATGAATTCGAAAATAAGATTAAGGATAATTTCTTTTTAGAATATGCTATGTATAATGGTAATTATTATGGTACTCCTACCGACTTTATTTCTGATAATACTAATAGGGGTATTAATGTATTTGCAGTTCTTGAAATTAATGGAGCTATAAATGTTAAAAAGATATTTCCTTCCGCTATTACGATATTTATTATGCCACCTTCTTTTGATGAATTAGAAAGAAGACTTAGAGGTAGAAAGTCTGAAGATGATGATATTATTAACGAACGACTTAATATTGCTAAAGAAGAAGTTAAGTATAAGGATAAATATGACTATGTTGTTATCAACAGTACTGTTGATAATGCTGTCTTAGAAATTGAAAATATTATTAATAATTGTTAATCTATCAACAACTATTGTTGATAAAATAAATAATACTTTTAAAGTAGAGACAAAATATTTTTTGGCTCTACTTTCTTTATGAAGACGTATGGCTTCATAAACGGCGAACGACTTTAGTGTGAGACGACAATAATAAATTGATATTTTACTTGAAAAATCTATCATTTTATTATATACTTATATTAACAAAAGGAGGTTTCTTTATGAAAAGTGAAAGAATTATGAAAATATTTGAACAATATGTTAGAAAATATGATATGAATAATTCATATATTAAGTCTAGATATTTTCACTCTCTAAAGGTTATGGAGATTTGTAGGGACCTTGCAACTGGGCTTGGAATATTTTCTCCAGAAGAAGTAGCCGTCTGTGAGTTAATTGGTTTGTTTCATGAAATTGGTAACTTTTCTAAGACTCCTAATTACCAAATGGATGATGATATTAATGATGCTTACAATAGAACTATTGATGTTTTATTTAATAAAAAGTTAATTAGAGAGATTAGTAAAGATACTAAATATGATAATATTATAAAAATGGCTATATTTGCATATGATAAAAATGGATTTCCTGCTGATATTGATGAGAAAAGTAGGCATATGTGTGCTATTATAAAAGATGCTCATAATTTGGATTCTTTTAGACTATTTGTCAATTATCCATATGTAGATACTGTCATTAAAAGTTATCCTAATAGTCTCGTCTATGATGATTTTAAGAGTTTTAAAACTATTAGTCCAAAAGTTAGTGATAACTCTAGTGATGAAGTCTTAGTTACTTTATCGAAAATGTACTCTTTTAATTATAAATATTCTTATTATTTACTTAAAGAAAACAATTATATTACTAAGATATTTAATTCTTTAACTTTTGATAACGATGAATTAAAAGGGTTCTTTAAACAACTTATGGTTGTTCTTAATAATTATATTGATAAAAGGATAGGTGTTGTAAATGCTTGATAAAAAATATGACCACTTGATGGTTGAAAAAGATAAATATGATAATTGGAAAGAAAATGGGTATTTTAAGTCAGGAGATTTAAGTAAAGGGCCATATTGTATTGTTATTCCTCCTCCTAATGTAACTGGTAAACTACATTTAGGTCATGCTTGGGATACTTCAATTCAGGATATTATTATTAGATATAAGAGAATGCAAGGCTTTGATGCTTTATGGCTTCCTGGTATGGACCATGCTGGTATTGCTACGCAGGCTAAAGTAGATAAAAAACTTAGAAGTGAGGGTATTAATCCTAGAAGTATGTCTCGTGAAGAGTGGCTTAAGGTTGCTTGGTCTTGGAAAGAAGAATATGCAGAAAATATTCATAGTCAGTGGGCAAAACTTGGTTTATCTCTTGATTATGATAAAGAAAGATTTACTTTAGATGATGGTTTATCTCATGCTGTTAGAAAGGTATTTGTTGATTTATATAACAAAGGTCTTATCTATAGAGGTGAGAGAATTATTAACTGGGACCCTGCGGCGACGACTGCTCTAAGTAATGAAGAAGTTATTTATAAAGATGTAGAAGGAGCCTTCTACCACATTAAATATATGATTGAAGGTACTGATGAGTATCTAGAGGTTGCTACGACTAGACCAGAGACTTTATTTGGTGATACTGCTGTTGCGGTTAACCCAGAAGATGATAGATATAAGAAATATATTGGTAAGAATGTTATGCTTCCAATAGTTAATAAACTTATTCCTATTATTGGTGATGAACACGCTGATATGGAGTTTGGTACTGGTGTTGTTAAGATTACTCCTGCTCATGACCCTAATGACTTTGAAGTTGGTAATAGACATAACCTAGAGAGAATTGTCGTTATGAATCCAAATGGCACTATGAATGAGAATGCTGGTAAATATAATGGTATGGACAGATTCGAATGTAGAGATGCTGTTATTAAGGACTTAGATAGTGAAGGACTTCTTATTAAGATAGAGCCTATTAATCATAATGTTGGTTTCTCTGAGAGAAGTGATGTTATGATTGAGCCTTATCTTTCTAAACAATGGTTTGTTAAGATGAGACCGCTAGCGGACAGAGTTCTTGAAAATCAAAAGGATAAGGATAAGAAAGTTAATTTTGTTCCTCCTAGATACGAAAAGACAATGAATCACTGGATGGAAATTACTTATGATTGGTGTATCTCTAGACAATTATGGTGGGGTCACAGAATACCTGCTTGGTATAAGGGTGACGAAGTTTATGTTGGTATGGAAGAGCCTAAAGGCGAAGGTTGGGTACAAGATAATGATGTACTTGATACTTGGTTTTCTTCAGCACTATGGCCTTTTAGTACATTAGGATGGCCTGATAATACTGACTTACTTAAGAGATATTATCCTAATAATGTACTAGTTACTGGTTATGATATTATTCCTTTCTGGGTTAATAGAATGACTTTCCAAGGACTTGAGTTCTTAAATGAAAGACCTTTTAAAGATTGTTTAATTCATGGTCTTATCAGAGATAAAAAAGGTAGAAAGATGAGTAAGAGTCTAGGTAATGGTATTGATCCTATGGATGTTATTGATATGTATGGTGCTGACTCTTTAAGATTCTTTTTAACTACGAATACTGCTCCTGGTATGGATTTAAGATATGATGAAGAAAAAGTTAAGTCTACTTGGAACTTTATTAATAAGATTTGGAATGCTTCAAGATTTGTTTTAATGAAACTAGAAGACTTTAAAGAGGAAGATTATACTCTTGATAATTTAAAAGAAGAAGATAAGTGGATTTTAAATAGGTTAAATACTACGATTAAAGATGTTACTAAGAGTATGGATAAATATGATTTCCATATCGTTGGTAATACGCTATATGATTTTGTATGGGGAGACTTCTGCGACAAGTATATTGAGTTATCTAAGTTCTATAATGATAATACTACGAAGAGTGTACTTGTTAGAGTTCTTACGGATATTTTAAAAATGCTTCATCCATTTATGCCTTATGTTACTGAAGAAATATATGGTATGATGCCTATTAAAGAAGCAGAATCTATTATGATTAGTAAGTATCCTGTATATAATAAGAAAGAGGTATTTACCACTAATATTGATAATGTACTTGAATTTATTACAATGTTTAGAAATAAAAAGGCTGAACTTGGTAATATTGGAGAGTATAAGGTATATATTGATATTGATGATGAGACTTCTAAAGACATTATTATTAATATGCTAAAATTAAGTGATAAGTTTTCTTTAGAAGATGGTAATGGTATAAAAATAGAATATGCTGGTATGAAGGCTTCTATTATATATGATAATAGTAAGAGTTTAGAAGAAGAAAAAGAAAAACTTCTTAAAGAAAAAGAAAGCTTAGAAGCTTCAATTGCAAGAAGAGAGAAACTTCTTAGTAATAGTAATTATGTTGAGAAGGCTCCTAAAGCAATTGTTAATAAAGATAGAGAAGCTCTTCTTAAAGAAAAAGAAATGTTAGATATTATTTTAAATAAAATTAATGGTTAGTTTATAAAAAGGAGGTTATATTTATGGCTAAGTATTGTTCTAATTGTGGAAAGGAATTAACTGATGAACAAGATATTTGTTTAAATTGTGGTGTTAGAGTTAAAAAGAGTGCTACTTCAAGTGACCCTAATGCTAAATCTAAACTTGCTGCTGGGCTATTTGGTATTTTCTTAGGTGCCTTTGGTGTTCATAACTTTTACCTTGGTTTTACAGGTAAAGCAGTTGCTCAACTTTTAATCACTGTTTTATCTTGCGGTATCTTAAGTCCTGTGTCCGCTATATGGGGACTTATTGAGGGAATTATGATTCTTTCTAGTAATGACTATAAAGATGCTGATGGTAATACTTTAAGAGACTAATGAAAAAAAGAATTATTAATTTAATTATTTTGCTTTCTGGTACTTTATTTATTTTTATAATAATTACTGGAAAGTTTAATGTGGAATGTCTTTTTAAGAAGATATTCCATATTTCTTGCCCTGGATGTGGTTTAACTAGGTCTTTTAGATCTATTCTTAATTTAGACTTTATTAATGCTTTTAAATACAACATTCTTGGTATACCTTTATTTATTTTATGTGCTGTTTATATTATTCTCTTAATTAGAGATGTTATAATAGGTAGTGATAAAGGTAATAAGTTAGTACTTTATATTTTTAGTAAATACTATATACTTATTATTTGTTTATTTGTTATTTCTGTGATTATTAATAATATTAAAGGTATATAATTATTTTTACACTTCATACTAATTATGAGGTGTTTTATTATGAGTGATTTTCTTAATATTTGTTTTAGAACGATACTTGTTCTTATTATTCTTTTCTTTATTACTAAGATGATGGGAAAGAAACAGATATCTGAACTTAATTTTTTTGACTATGTTGTTGGTATTACGATTGGTTCTATTGCTGCAGATATTTCTTTAGATATTGAAAAGGATATGATTGCGGGAATAGCAGCACTATTTATATATGGTGGTATCTCCTATATAATTTCATTTGTATCTATGAAAAGTATTCTAGCAAGAAGATTTTTTATTGGTGTACCCACAGTTCTTGTGGAAAAAGGTAAAATTATTGAATCAGGTTTAAGGAAAGCGAAAATTGATGTCAATGACCTTCTGATGGAAGCAAGAGAAAATGGTTATTTTAATTTAGATGAAATTGATTATTCCCTTATGGAGGTTAATGGTAATATTAGTTTTCTTCCTAAAGAAAAAGAAAAACCCGCGACTAAAAGAGATATGAAAATTAAATGTAGTAATGAAGGACTTACTGTAAATGGTATTATTGATGGTAAGTATATGGTTAATAATATGGCGGCGATTAATAAGGACAAAGAATGGTTAGATCATGAACTTAAAGTTAATGGTTATGATAATTATGATAATATTCTTTTAGCTACGATTGATAATAATTATAAAGTTACTATTTACAAAAAGAATGTAAAGCCAGATAAAAATACTGTTTTGGAATAGTATTTTTTTTATAGTAATGATATAATGAAATTTGATATGGAAGTAGATAGTATGAAGTTTAAAAAGACAATAATTATCTCTATAGTTATTTCAGTAATTTTACTTATATGTTCTTTATTATTACCTAATATTAATATTGATAAAGATACAATTGGTTATAATAGTAATGATACATATAATATAAAAGCTTATAACACTATAAGAGACATAAGTAAGTATATTAAAATTAGTGATAATATAGATAAAAAAGTACTTGGAAATTATCAAGTTACAGTAAAAGTTAGATATTTATTTTATAGATATAATAAAGTTTTTGATATTAAAGTTGTCGATAATGTAAAACCAGAAGTTGAATTAAAAGGAAATAACCCAAGTTATGTTTGCCCTAATAAAAATTATGATGAAGAAGGATATACGGCGAGTGATGATTACGATGGTGACATTACTGATAAGGTTAATATAGAAAAGAATGGTAATTTTATTATTTATAGTGTTAAAGATAGTTCAGGTAATAAAAATGAAATTAGAAGAAGTATTATATTTGAAGATAAAGAAGAGCCTTCATTTACTTTAATAGGTGATGATAATATTGTTATTTATAAAAATAGTAAATATATTGAAAAAGGATATACGGCGATTGATAAATGTGATGGTGATATCACTGATAAGGTTATTGTAACAGGTACTGTTGATACTAATAGAGTTGGAACTTACACTATTAACTATAAGGTAGTAGATAATAGTGGTAATGAAGCTTCAGTAGATAGAAAAATTACCGTCAGAGAAAGACCAAGTTATTATGGAAATGGTAGTATTTATTTAACATTTGATGATGGACCTAGTTATTTGACAAAAGAAATTTTAGATATTTTAGATGAAGAAGGTATTAAAGCAACTTTCTTTGTAACTAGTGGTGGTGAATATGTAAAGAGAGCCTACAATAGTGGACACACAATTGCTTTACATACTTCTAGTCATAAATATAGTTATGTATATGCTAGTGAAGAAAATTACTTTAATGATTTAAATACTGTTAGTGATAGTGTTTATAATTCTATTGGTATTAGATGTAAATTTATTAGATTTCCTGGAGGTAGCTCTAATACTATAAGTAGAAATTATAATAATGGTATTATGTCTAGACTTGTTAATGCTGTTACTAATAAGGGATATGTATATTTTGATTGGAATGTTGATTCTAATGATGCTGGTGGTGATGGTGGTAATAGTAGTAAAATATACAATAATGTTATAAATGGTTTATCTCATAGCAAGACTAATATAGTACTTATGCACGATTCTGCGAGCCACAAAGGAACTGTTAATGCTTTAAGAGACATTATTAGATATGGTAAAGATAATGGGTATTCTTTTAAGGCTATTACTAGCGACACACCAGTAGTAAGACATGGAGTTAATAATTAAATAGTTATATAAAAATGTAACTATTTTTATTTATAATGTTGTAATTTTTTTTAATTTTGTTATAATATTGTTAGAAAGGATGGTTAGTATGATTAAGAAAATAAATGAGTACATTAATTTATCAATTATATTGTCAGTTTTATTTATGATAGTAGGAGTATTACTTATAGTATGGCCTAAAGCATCTCTTGATACTTTTGCTTATGTTATTGGTACTATTATGATTATCTATGGTATTTATAGTTTTATAGATAGTTTTAGTATTAATCCTGCTCTTTGTTTATTCCAAATGACAAATAGTATTTTATCATTTTTACTTGGTATTTGTGTATTCTTAAATCCTAGTATTTTTGAAAGTATTTTACCAATTGTTTTAGGTATTTTCTTTATTATAAGTGGTGCATTTAGTTCTAGAATATCATTTATTATTAAAGATATTGATAATAGTTATATTCTATCTTTATTTACCTCTATCTTAATGATCATATGTGGTGTAGTATTAATTATTAATCCAGGAAATACTGCTCTTGTTATTACAACATTAATTGGTATTATTCTTATTGTATACTCTGTAAGTGCATTAGTTGATATGTTTGTATTTAAATCTAGAGTAAAAGAAATAGATAAATACTTTAGTAAATTACTTAAATAATCCTATTAATTTAGGATTGTTTTTTTGTAAAATATTATGTAAAATATTAGTATTTTCTTTATTATTATCTTTAAATGTGATATATTTATACTAAGAAAGGTGATAACTATGGATGATAACATGAGAAATGCTTGGCTAGATATGATATCTAAAGTTTATACTAATTTACATAATAGTGATAGAGTTCTTAGAGCTTCAAATGTATCTGATAAAAAAAGAGAAAGACTACTAAAATATTTTGAAAGACTTGAAGACCTACATAATAAGGTATCTGAGACCAAAAGTGTTAATGGAGAAAAATTACTTAAAAGTTTTTACTATGACTTATATGTTATTAAACTAGAAAATATACCTGATGCTTACTTTCAAAACCAAGTTAGACTTGCTAGAGAAAGAGGTTATGGTAATATAGAATTAACAAATGAAGATAAAAAGAGAATGACTGAGGAAGTTATCGACGACCAGAAGAAAACTCTGGATAAGTGGATTGAGTATTTCTTATATGATGAAGAGAGTAAATCTTATGAAATGTGGGAAAAGTACTGGGTATTTCAAGGACTACAGAATTTAGGCAAATATGATAAGAAAACTGGTAAATTTAATAAAAGAGATAAAAGTACTGTATATCCTTTTCCTCCAGTAGAAAGAGAATATATTTTTACTACTTTAAAACTAATGGAAGATTTTCTTAAAGATAAAAAAAGCGAAGAAGATATTAAACAAGCATTAAGTACTGGTAATTTTAAACTTTTATATGAGTATGTTATTAGGCAAAGCTTTTTAAAAGGTGAACATCAAGGTAATAGTACTGATGGCAAATGGATTAAATATGAACAAGGAAGTGATTATAATATTTTAAGAAATTCACTTCAAGGATATTATACTGGTTGGTGTACTGCTGCTGGGGAGAACTTTGCTAAGAGTCAGTTAGCAGGCGGAGACTTTTATATTTATTACTCATTAGATAAGAATGGTGAAGCAAAAGTACCTAGAATTGCTATTAGAATGGATGGTAAAGATAAAATTGGAGAGATTAGAGGTATTGCAGATAATCAAAATATGGAACCTGAAATGATGCCTATTCTTGAAGAAAAATTAAAAGAATTTCCTGATAAAGATAAATATCTAAAAAAAGAACATGATATGAAATTACTTACTTTAATTGATAAAAAGGTAAATAATAATATTGAACTTACTCTTGATGAACTTAAGTTTTTATATGAAGTAAATAGTAAAATTGATTGTTTTGGCTATAAAAAAGATCCTAGAATAGAAGAAATTAAAAGTAAAAGAAATGGAAGAAGAGATTATAGTCTTATATTTAATGTTAAAGAAGAAGAGGTTGCTTTATCACATGAAGAATGGCTAAATAATCCAGAAAAGTTTAAAGCTCTTTCGGGTAATATATATTTAAGGCCTCTTACTAGTGCTGAAGGACTTGTTCTTCCTCAGTATGTTGGTGGTAATATAGATTTAAGTTATCTTGCTAGTGCTGAAGGACTTGTTCTTCCTCAATATGTTGGTGGTAGTATAGTTTTAGACTCTCTTACTAGTGCTGAAGGACTTGCTCTTCCTCAACATGTTGGTCGCGATATAGTTTTATATTCTCTTACTAGTGCTGAAGGACTTGTTCTTCCTCAACATGTTGGTGGCTATATAGATTTAAGTCATCTTACTAATGCTGATGGACTTGTTCTTCCTCAATATGTTGGTAGTAGTATAAATTTAAGTTCTCTTACTAGTGCTGATGGACTTGTTCTTCCTCAATATGTTGGCTATGATATAGATTTAAGGTCTCTTACTAGTGCTGATGGACTTGTTTTTCCCCATTATTTTGATTTAAATAAACTAAAATGTCCTTATAATATTAAAGAAGAAATAATGAATAACCCTGATAAATATTATATGGAACCTCCAACTGAAGATAAAAAAGAAATAAAAAAATAAACTTTAAATTGAAGACTATAGGCTTCAATTTTTTCATTAAAGACATTAGGCTTTAATGATAGTAAAGAGATTATAAGCTCTTTACTAAACACTATAATATTTTATATACATTTGTTTGATTTTTTTATATTTTCTATTTACTTGATATTAAATATATGATATACTTTAAATGTGAAATATGGAGGTATAAAAATGTTAGATTATATAATTATAGGACTACTTATTGTAGTAATTATCTTAGTTATTATAGCAATTAGTAAGAATGTTAATGAAGGAAAAATTACTGAAAGACTTGGTAATTTAGAAACTACTACTGTTAAAGAGTTATCTAGTTTTCAAATAGATATAATGAAAACAATGAATGATAATTTTAATGGATTAAATGAAAGAATGGAAAAGAAACTTAGTCAAATTAATGATAAAGTTAATGAAAGATTAGATGATAATTTTGCTAAGACTAATAAAACATTTACTAATATATTAGAAAGATTATCTAGAATAGATGAAGCACAAAAGAAAATTGATACTTTATCTACTGATATTGTTTCTCTTCAAAGTATTTTAACTGATAAAAAGAGTCGTGGTATATTTGGTGAAATTAATCTTAAGCATATTCTTGTTAGTATATTTGGTGAAAGAAATGATAATGTATATAGACTTCAGTATACTTTTCCTAATACCACTATTGCGGATGCAGTAATATTTGCTCCCGAACCATTAGGTACTGTTGCTATTGATTCAAAGTTTCCTTTAGAACACTATCAAAAAATGGTTGATAAGAATCTTTCTCCACTAGAGAGAACTGCTGCGGAAAAAGAATTTAAGGCTGATGTTAAAAAACATATTGATGCTATTAGTTCTAAATATATTATTCCTGGTATTACTTCAGATCAAGCTATTATGTTCTTACCTGCTGAGGCTTTATTCGCTGAAATTAATGCTTATCATAGTGATTTAGTTGAATATGCTCATAGAAAAAGAGTATGGATATGTTCTCCTACGACATTAATTAGTACATTTACTGTTATTGAAGTTCTTCTTAAGAATATGGAAAGAGATAAATATACTAGTATAATTCATGATGAACTTAATAAGTTAGGTGTTGAATTTAGTAGGTATAAAGATAGATGGGATAAGTTATCTAGAAGTATAGAAACTGTTAATAAAGATATTGAAAGTATTCATGTTACCACCGATAAGATTACTAAAAGATTTGATTCTATTAGTAGAGTAGAAATTAAAAATAATAACGAAATTGAGTAAGTAAAAACTCTTAATAATATCTATTTATTTGAATATGTTTAAATGAGGGATATTATGGTAAGAGTTTTTTTCTTTTTACTTGGATTTGGTTTTATGGTTATTGGATGTAGTTTTATTATTTTATATCTTAATTTGATGTCTATGGGGTATAATTTTTTGAATTATGTTAATTTTATTGTTAGAAGATTTGAATGTTATTTTAGTATTATTGGTCTTATTATGATGATTTTATCAATGACTATTAAAGGAGAAGATAAGAATGAATTATATTTATGATATTGTACTTAATTTTAATAAGGAGTATTATTCTTTTTATGAATGGGATAGAAAGGATAGCATTATTAATGTTAAAAAGATTCCTCTGTTTCTAGTGGATAATGAATGTTTTAATATTATGAAGTATGATAATGTTTCTGTTAGTAAAGATTTTATTAATGTTATTAGAGATAAAACTTATACTTATACCAGAAGTAAACTTGGTCCTTCTCTTCTTATTTCTAATGAGAAAGAAGTAATGGCTCTTATGTTTAATGAGAATGGTAATTTAGTTAAAAGAAGTAGCCTTACTCTTGATGAAGAGGAGGAGGTACTAGATGAGATTGGTGATGATGAAGTTTATTGTATTCCTATTATTAAACATACTAAAGTTAATAATGATAATATTAATGATGATAATAAAGAAAATGTTAATAACGCAATTGACTCTTGTCCTGTTGCCGCAATTGAAGTTGTAGATGAAGAAAGTGATGAATAACTTTCTTT
>OIZL01001298.1_pt1 | contig 14038 bp, 14 predicted proteins | sample 1588541 | NCBI WGS metagenome assembly OIZL01 (sample SAMN03283285) | human gut metagenome | biome: human-associated habitat; material: feces | host: Homo sapiens | place: Peru | collected 2012 | reverse complement strand
TATACAACTAAAACAGAAACAGAGAATGGAACCAATGTAACATTAGAAAATCACATATTTAAATTTAAAGTTAATGTAAATACATATGAAAGTGGAGCAGCAAACACTTTAATAGCATTAACAGATAATAAAGATAACAGTGGACTATACACAATAACACATGCTGCTGATAGTACACTTCAAATAGGGGCTAATGAAAGTGTAACAGAATATAGATATCGTGGAGCAAATCCGAAAAACTATGTAACATTTAATAATGAGGTATGGAGAATAATAGGAATATTCCCAACAGATGATGGAACAGGTAAGATAGAAAATAGAATAAAAATAGTAAGAAATGAGAGTATCGGAGAACAAGTGTGGAGTTCACCAACTTCAACTAGCAGAACAAATAATTGGACTACCGCTAGGTTAAAAAGCTATTTAAATGAGGGAATAACAACTGGCAGTTATCAAAACACATTATTAAATAGTAGTCGTGATATGATAGATAATGTAAAATATTATCTTGGAGGATATACAACTGCAGATATAATGAAAGATGTGATGTATCAATATGAAAGAAAAATAAGTGGTAGTGATTATTATTATGGAGCGAATCCAAATAGTTGGGTAGGGAAAATAGCTTTAATGTATGCAAGTGATTATGGATATGCTTCAAGTGAAGAATGTGTTAAGACATTATATAATTGTCAATCATGTGCTGGTAATAATTGGTTAAGTAATAATACAAATAGTTGGTTACTGCCACAATCAACTAATTCTAACGCAGGAGTATTTCATATGAAAGGAACTTATATTACTCATTATAATGGTTCAGATAATTATAATTCAGATCAACCTTTAATGGTGTTTCCAACATTATATTTAAAACCAAGTGTTAAAATAATTATGGGTAATGGCACTTCCACTGATCCATATGTTGTAGGTATGGATAAACAAGATACAAGTGGAGCAAATGCACCAATTTTGGCAAGTAATATGATACCAGTATATTATGATGATATAAAAAATGTATGGAAAAAAGCAGATATTGGAAATAAAGATATTGAAACTAGATGGTATAATTATGATTATAGGATGTGGGCTAATGCCGTAACTGTAAAAGATACAAATAGACAAACTTATTTAAATGCAACACCAGGAACTATTATACCAATGAATGATATAAATACAATGTGGGTATGGATACCAAGATTTAATGCAGTAACTCCAAGTAATTATAATGGAGGAACAAAAGATAATCCTGGAGCAATAGATGTATCTTTTGTAAAACAAAATGAAACAGCAATAGATGCCTTTACTTTTGGAGATAAAGAATTAAGTGGGTTTTGGTATGGTAAGTTTGAAACAAGTCACTCAACATTGACAACAAGTACGACTAATAATAATTTAGGATGTACTAATGAAACATGTAACAATGCCAATGGAATAATAATAAAACCAAATGTAGCAAGTTTGAGATCTAATAATGTGAGTAATTTCTTCTTTGCTAGTAGAAGCATGGAACAACCTAATAATAGTTTTGGATTTGTAAATACTGAAGTAGATACCCATATGAGTAAAAATAATGAATGGGAAGCAGTAACATATTTAACGCAAAGTATATATGGAAGATGTAGTAATAGTACAACATGTACAGAAGTAGGAATAAATAATAATGGTAGTTTTATAACAGGATATGGAGCCCCAGCAGGAAGTGCTAAAACAGTAGCAAATGGAGCATATAACACAGCATTAGGAAAAGATGCCTCAACAACAGGAACAATATATGGAATATATGATATGAGTGGTGGAACTCGCGAGAGCGTTATGGGAGTATTAGCTGATCCAAATGGTGATCCAATGTCAGGTTATGGTTCGGCAAATAATTCAGGATTTAATGGGTTATTGTCTAATTACTCAAATTATACAAGTGGAGTGGATTTTCCAGATAATAAGTATTATAATTTATATACAGATTCATCCTATATAGGAACAAGAAACTGGTATAGTGATTACTGTTACTTTGCTGATAGTGAATATCCATGGCTTGAGCGTGGTGGTTACTATTACAATAGTATAAGCGCAGGCTTATTTTATTATTATAAATACAATGGCGAATCTCTAAATAATCTTTCTTCACGTTTCGTAATAACCAATGAATAAAAAAAGAAAGTTAATTGTTTTTGATTGACTTTCTTTTTATTCATTTACTTCAATTGCGTTAACAGGGCAACTTTCACTTGCGTCTTTTACTTCTTCTTCTAAATTTTCAGGGATAATATCAACAATTACTTCAGCAACTCCTTCATCATTTATTTCAAAGACATCTGGAACTAAAGCTTGACATGCTCCACATCCAATACACATATTTTTAACTTTTGCTTTCATAAAACTTCCTCCTAATAAAATTATATACTAAAATAAATAAAAAACAAATATATTTTATTTTTTTCTTTTATATGTTACAATAATTATATAGTAAAGTAGGAAGTGAATGTTATGGTAACAAGAATGGAAAGATATAATAATTCTTTAGAAGATGTAAAAATAGCAAAAAGAAGTGATAAAAACAAAGATTTATATGAAAAACTAAAAGTAGCAGATATGAACCCTGAATATATTGATATAAATACTACTAATGTTTATGAAATAAATTCATTAAATGATGTTACAAAAAAAAGGTCATCATATCAAAAATTAAGATCACTTGATGATGTTTTAGAAAAAGAAAGAACAATTACACCTTTAGAAGAAAAACCATTACCTAAAGAAGAAAGACTATATAATATTGATGAAATATTAAAAAGAGCTAAAGAAACTTATAAAGATGAAGATAAAAAAAGACTTCTTAATACAGAATATAATATATTAACCAAACTTGATTTAGATAAAGTAACAAGTAATGATGGTTTTAATAAAGATCATTATAAAAAAATGGTTGATGATTTATATAGTGAAAAAGAAATAAAACAAGATGATGGAAAAGAGTTATTTGCAGATTTAATGGAAGATGAAAATAAAGAAATTAAAAAAGAAGAAATAAAAGAACCTGATAAAGAGGTTGTAAAGGAAAATATAGAATCTGAAAAAGAAGAAGATAAAGAAGAGGTAAAAGAAACAACAGGAGATTTTGTAACAAAAATAGAGGTTACAAAAGAAATGAAAGTAAATAACGAAGAAGATGATGAGGATGAAGAGTTTATTGAAAAAAGAAGTCCTTTATTAACTATTATAATAATTTTAGTAGTTCTTCTTTTACTAGCAGCGGGATATTTAGTAGTAAAACACTTTGGTATAATCTAAGTGTTTTTTTCATATAATCTAATATGAATAACCGAATGATTTTAAAAAATAATAGTAAAAATTATTATAAAATAGAAAGAAATAATAAAATATTTAAACTCATTATTATTTTTTTAATTATAATAACAATATCTTATATAGCTAAATTAATAATAAATAACATATCTAATTATTTTTTAAGAAATTCTATTGCAGAAGTAGAACAAATAACATCGGCTTTAATTAATTATTCTGTTACTGATGATATGTTAACAGATTTAGAATTAGATAATTTATATAGAATTACTAAAAATAGTGATAACGAAGTAGAAATGATTGATTATAACCCTGTAGCGGTGAATAAATTTCTTAATAAAGTAACAAATTCTGTTCAAGATGGCTTATTTAAAATGGAACAGGGAGATTTAACAATTATTGGGAAGGATTTTAATGATGACGGAACAATATTTTATATTCCTTTTGGTTCAATAACAGCAAATCCACTTTTTAATAATATAGGACCGAAAATACCTGTTAAAATAAAAACAGTAGGATCTATTTTATCTAATGTTGATGTTAAAATAAAAGAATATGGTATAAATAATTGTTTAATAGAAATGAATTTAGTAATAGAAATAAAACAACAAATAATGTTACCTCTTATAAGTAAGCAAATAAAAATAATAAATGATATTCCTATTTCTTATAAAGTAATAAATGGAAAAATACCTGAATATTATAGTGGTTCATTATCTAAAGGTTCTAATATTTATAGTATTCCTATTGAATAAAATATTAATTTTTGATATATTAAAAACAAGGAAGGTAATGTATTATGAAGATAAAAATAAATGGTATAGAATATATAGTAGAAAAAGATAATGATAAAATAATAGATATAGATTTATTAGAACAAATGGTTACAGATTATTTTAATAATTATGATTATATTTTTGGAGATATTGCTTATGATAAATTAAGATTAAAAGGATTTTATGATAGTAATAATAAATTAAAAAATAAAATAAATGATATTAAATTATTAGATAATTATATAAAAGATTATTGTGCTTATGGGTGTAAATGGTTTTTAATAAAAAAAGTTAAATAAAAAAAGCAAAACTTTGCTTTTTTATTTTATATAAATTAATTTATCATATTCAACTTTTTTATCTAAGAAACCAGCTTCAATTACAATATTTTGTAAATGATCAAAACTTTCTTTAGTAAAGGTTGTTGTTGTAGGCCAAGTATCGTTTTTCTTATATCTATCTATTGCACTAGTTAAATCATTAAGTGATGTATCGGGAAAGAATTTTAATACGTTTTCTGCAATAGTTTTAGAATCATTTTCATGGACATAATTAAGTCCTTTTAAAATGGCATTTGAAAATCCTTTTATAATTTCTTTATTATTTTCAATATAACTTGTACGAGCATTAAATGCTGTATAAGGTACAACTCCACCAACAGTTCCTAAACTTTCTACAATGTAACCATAACCTTCGTTAACTATTTTGGTAGCTTGTGGTTCAAATAAAGCAACAAAGTCCCCATTTCCTCCAATAAAAGAACTTGCCATTGAGTTAAATGCTATTGAAGTATCAATTGTTAAATCTTTTTTAGGATCAATACTATTTTGTTTTAAAGCATATTCTAGGGTCATTTCAGGCATACCACCAAGACGACCTCCAATTATTTTTTTACCTTTTAAATCATTTAAAGTAAAATTGTCCATTTTTTCTCTTGCTACGATAAAAGAACCATCTTTTTGTGTAACTTGAGCAAATGTTTTAATATAATCTTTTTCACCACTGTTATATATGTATATTGTAGCTTCACTTCCTGATAAACCTATTTGGGCATCACCTGATAATACAGCAGCCATAACATTATCAGCTCCAGGTGTTAATAAAAGTTCTATTTCAATATTTTCCTCTTCAAAATATCCATTTGCTATTGCACTATAAAATGGAGAATAGAACAAACTATGAGTAACTTCTGCCACTGTTAATTTTGTCATAGAAGATGATTTTTGTTTATTGCTTTCAATAAAATATAAACAAGCAAAAAATAATATAATACAAATACTAACTATTAAAGTTAAATGTTTTTTCATGAAATTTTCCTCCTAAGTCATTATATGAAATTTAAGAAATATTGTTCTTTTTAAATTTAGACTATTGCTATATTTGGACTTTATAAAACTTCATAAAATATTATGAAAGGAGATAACATGAGCAATTGTATAAATAATAATGATTCAAAAAAGCCAATTGTTATATGTGGAGCAAGAGGTCCTCGTGGAGCAAGAGGGCCTATTGGACCACCAGGTCCTGCAGGAGTTAATATAGTTCGTGCAGCTTATATGGTAACATATAACGATGATACAAGTGCAGATGGTATTGCGGTAGAATCTCTTGGAAGATTACCAATTGATAGAATGGAACTTGATCCAACAAACTTAATAACATTAGATACAAATGAAGAAACAATTAAATTTAATACAGCAGGGCATTATAAAATAGAATTTAAAATATCAGCTTATCCATCTGTTAATGGAGTGGATTTTGATCCTACAACAGATATTGTTTCAGTAGGATTTAGACAATTAGATACTGATAATGTTTATGTAGGAACAGGAGAATGGGTATTTAATGGGGAAGCAGTTGAATTATCTGCAACAGGAATAATAGTAGTTACTGATACTAATGTTTTATATGAACTTGTTAATTTAGGTCCATCTACGATATATTTAAATACACCTAGTATCAAAGATATTAAATCAAAGTCTTATTTTAGTAATTCACTTGTTACACTAGTAGTAACCTACTTAGGAATTTAAGAAATAAAATAAAAATATTAGTAAGAAATTTTACTAATGTTTTTTTTATTATAATAATATGTTATACTTATATTATAATAAAAGTGTGGTGATGTTCTTAATGAAAATAAAAATAATAGGAACTGGTAGTATATGGACTGATTTAAATAGTGCTTGTTATCTTATCGATGATGAAATAATGATTGATTTTCCAAATGGAGCTTGTAAATACTTATATAGGGAAAAAATAATACCTAGTAGTATAAATTATATTTTATTAACTCATTTTCATGGAGATCACTATTTTGATATACCTTTTTATATATTAAATAAAGCTAAAAGTGATAATAAAAAATGTATTATTTTTTGTTCAAAAGATGGAAAGTCTAAAATAAAAAGATTAGGAAAATTAGCATTTCCCAATTCATTTAATAATAGTTTAAAAGAAATAAATATTAAGTACAATTATAATTATAAATTCAATATTAATAATTATAAAGTAGATAAATTATTGGTAGAACATGGAAGAATGAAACCTTCTTTTGGTTATATATTTAATGATAATAATAAATATATAGGATTTACTGGTGATACTTGTTTATGTTCTAATGTAGAATTAATGGCTCAAAAATGTTGTTATTTATTTTGTGACTGTATGCTTTTGATTGGAAATAATAAACATCAAGGAATAAATGATTTAGAATATTTATCAAAAAAATATCCTGAATGCATTTTTGTTGTTAGTCATTTAGAAAATGAAACAAAAGAAAAATTGAAAACAAAAAAGATAAAAAACATCAAAATTCTAGAAGATGGATCAGTTATAAAAATAAATTAGGAGAGTAATTATGAATGAGAATATTATAAATAATGTTACAAGATTAAAGGCTGCCCTTCATTATGAAATAAAAAAATATAATGAAATGGAAAATGAAATAGATTTAATTTCAAATAATATTTCTTGTATAATGGATATAATAAGAAACTTAAAAACTTCTTCATATCAAGAATTATATGATTATACTTCAATTATTTATTTAGTTCTTAATATTATATATGAAGAAAACACATCAAAGATTATCTATAATAGAGTATATAAAATAGCATATAATCTTATAAATGCTAAAAAGAATAATCTTGATGAATTAGAAATAAAATATAAATTAGAGTTAGAAAAAATGATAAATTATTTTGAAAATGAATTAGTAGAATTATCATCAAAACAAAGTGATTTAATTAATAATTTAAAAACTAGTAGAAAAAATGAATATATAAATTTATTAAGAAAGATAAAATATAGAGAGTATATAACAAAACAAGATTTTATATTAATCGAACAATTTTTAGAAAATAAAAGTGTTCCTGAAAAAGATCAAATATTAATATTTAATCAAATAGAATTTAATAATTTTATAGTAAAAAAAGATAATGGAAATATTTCAAAAAATAATTTCTTTGATTATAATACAATACCTTTTATGTTAAATTTAGGGTTTGAAAAATTTGATATAACATACATAAGTGATAAAGGTACAAGAAATAGGGTAGAACAAGAAAGTAAGAATATTATAAATATTTTAGAAAGTGATATAGATATTAATTCATTTTTGGAATATTTACCTACAATTGAAAGTGATGAATATTCATATGAAGAAGTATTATGTATATTACAAATAGTTATAAATCATTTTCAAGTTGAATTGTTAGAAACAGTTAATTTGATTAGTGATAAAGATAATTTTAAAAATTATCGAAATTTAATTAAACAAGAATTTAATAATTATTTAAATATTGTAACAGTTTTACAACAATATTATAATGATGAAGAGAAAAAATAATGATAAGTTTGATAAAATAGATGAAAAAGAAGAAAAAAATCATATATTTTATGCTTTTAGAAATGAAAATACAACATATTTAGAAAAAGATTTAGAAGGTTTTAATCCTCATTATTTAGAAAAAGTAAATCGTTTAATTAATAGATTTAAATTAGGCAAACTTTCAAGAGATGAAATAAAAGGTTTAAAATCAAATAATATTTTAAAAAAACAATTTGAATTAAGAGATGACCAAGTAAGAGTAATATTTTATCCAATAAATGAAAATAATTATATAATTGTAGGGGTATTAATAAAGAAAAAAGATAATGATAATGATGGTTATTCTAAAATGGCTTTTAGAAATAAAGAAATAGATATATCAACACCTGAAAAATATATGATAGAATTAGAAAAGAGTAAAAAAGTAGAGGAAAGATACTTAAAATTTATCGAAGATAAAAAAAGAAAAGGAACTTCAAGGTAAAATAAAGACAAGTTTAATTACTTGTCTTTTTTTCGACAAAAAACTTATATTTTCTATGATTTAATTTTAATGAAAGAGGTTAAATATGTTAGATATAGATATGAGATTTAAACAAGGTATTCTTTTTATAAGATTAAATGGTATATTAAATGGAGATACATGTATGAAATTAGAAGAAAGTATTTCTACTTTAATTGAAGATAATGGTATAAAATATGTTTTATTTAATTTAAATAATTTAGATTATATCGATAAATATGGTATTAATTTAATATTAAAAAATTATATTAATATAACTAATAATGATGGAAAATTAATAATATGTGGTATTGAAAAATTATTTAGTTATACAAATAATATAACAAATAATTTATACCAAGTTCATGATGAAGATAAAGCATTTGAACTTATAAATATATGAAAGGATAACTTATGGAAGAAATAATAATAAAATATGAATCACTTATTTGGTCTATTGTTAATAAATATAAATCTTATTTTGATAAAGATGATTTATTCCAAGTAGGAGTGATTGGTCTTATTAATGCTTATAAAAATTATAAAGAAGATAAAAATACCAAATTTTCTAGTTATGCTTATTTTTATATATTCGGTGAAATAAAAAAGTATATTAGCGAAAGTTATGTTTTTAAAGTAAGCAAAGAACTTGTAAAAATAAATACTTTAGTAGAAAAAACAAAAGCATTATTATCTCAAAAATTACAAAGAGAACCTAGTTATTTTGAAATAGCTTTATATTTAGAAATTGATGAAGAAAAAATACTTGAGGCTAAAGAAGCAACCTCTTTAGTGGAAAGTTTAGATTTTAAAGAAGAAGATGAATTTTCATTATATGAAAACATTAATACTTCATATAATGAAAAAATGATAAATCCTGAAATACTTGATTTAAAAGAGGGTATTGAAAGTTTAGATGATTTTTCGAAAGAACTTATAAATAATAGATATAATTTAGATAAAACCCAAAGTGAAACTGCTAAAAGTATGGGAGTTACACAAGTAATGGTATCAAGAAAAGAAAAAGAAATACTAAAGAGGTTAAGAACTAGACTTTCTTAATCTTTTCTTTTATAATAATTAATGTTATAATTTTGTAGTAATGGAGTGATATTATGTTAAAAACAGTTAATTTAGGACTTAGATTTAATACAAGAACACTTTTTAGTGATGTAAATCTTGAATTTAAAGATGATAATTGTTATGGAATAATCGGAGCTAATGGTGCAGGAAAAAGTACATTTTTAAAACTATTAAGTGGTGAAATAGATTCTACTAGTGGAGAAGTAATCTTGGGTAAAAATGAAAGAATATCTGTTTTAAAACAAAATCATAATGAGTTTAATGATTTAACTGTTTTAGAAACAGTAATTATGGGTAATTCTAAATTATATAAAATAATGAAAGAAAAAGATGCTTTATATAGTAAAGAAGATTTTACAATGGAAGATGGAATGAAAGTAGCAGAACTTGAAGAAGAATTTGGAAGATTAAATGGTTATCAAGCTGAAAGTGATGCTGCGGTACTTCTTTTAGGTTTAGGAATAAAAGAAGATTTACTTTATAAAAAAATGGAAGAATTAAAAGAAAATATTAAAGTAAAAGTTTTACTTGCTAGTGCTTTATTTGGGGAACCAGATATTTTACTTCTTGATGAACCAACAAATGGACTTGATGCTAAAAGTATTATGTGGTTGGAAGAGTTTTTAATAAACTTTAAAAATACTGTTTTAGTAGTATCACATGATAGACATTTTTTAAATAAAGTTTGTACACATATGTTAGATATAGATTATGAAAAAATAACTCTTTTTGTAGGTAATTATGATTTTTGGTATCAATCTAGTAATTTAATAAAAGAACAATTAAAACAGGAAAATAAGAAAAAAGAAGAAAAAATAAAAGAACTTGAAGATTTTATTAGAAGATTTAGTGCTAACGCTTCTAAATCTAAACAAGCTACTTCAAGAAAAAAATCATTAGAAAAAATAAAACTAGAAGATATAAAACCTTCAAGTAGAAAGTATCCTTATATTAATTTTGAAATAGAAAAAGAGCTTGGTAAAGAAGTTGTTTATTTAGATAATATAAGTTATTTTGAAGATGATAAACCTATTATAAAAGATTTAACTTTAACAATAAGACCATTTGATAAAATAGCATTAATTGGTAATAATTCTAAAGCTAATAGTATTTTACTTGATATAATAAGTGGTAAAAAACTTCCTACAAAAGGAAAAGTATCTTATGGTTCAACAGTTAAATTATCTTATTTTGAAAAAAATAATGATTATTATTTTAATGAAGATATAAGTTTATACGAATGGTTAAGAAATTTTTCTACTAATAAAGAGGAAACCTTTGTAAGAGGATTTTTAGGGAGAATGTTATTTTCTGGTGATGAAAGTTTAAAAAGTGTTAAAGTTTTATCAGGTGGAGAAAAAGTAAGAAGTATGTTATCAAAAATAATGATGGAAAAACCTAATGTTTTACTTCTTGATGAACCAACAAATCATTTAGATATTGAAAGTATAACTTCTCTTGATGAAGGTATGAAAAAGTTTAAAGGGGCAATTGTATTTACAACATATGATCAAGAATTAATTGAAAGTGTAAGTAATAGATTAATTGAAATAAAAAAAGATGGAAGTCATATGGATAGACAAATTACTTATCAAGAATATACATTAAAATATGGAATAGAAGAAGAATAATTTTTTCTTTTCTTTTACATTATAATATTGTATAATGGTATTATTACAAAGATAAAGGAGTTTTATTTATGAACTTAAAAACAATATTTTTACTATTTATATTTTATTCGTTTCTTGGATGGCTAATGGAAGTAATATGTAAAGCATTCCAATATAAAAGATTTATTAACAGAGGTTTTTTGATGGGACCAATATGTCCAATATATGGACATGGAGCAATTATAATGCTTTTATTATTAAAAGATTTTTCAAGTAATCCATTTATTCTTTTTATAATGTCAATGCTTGTGTGTACAACCCTTGAATATTTAACAAGTTATTTTATGGAAAAGTTATTTTCTGCTAGATGGTGGGATTATAGTAATAAAAAGTTTAATATAAATGGTAGAGTATGTTTAAGAAATACGCTTTGTTTTGGTATTCTTGCTATTGTTCTTGTTTATTTTTTAAATCCTTTAGTACTTACTTATATAGAAAAGATAAATGAACCATTTTTAAGTATAATTGTATATGTTTTACTTGCAGTATATGTTGTTGATAATATAATATCTTACAGTATTATTAATAACTTTAGTACTACAGTTAAAAAATCTAATTATGATAATACAGAAGAAGTAACAAAATATGTAAAAGATGAATTCTTAAAGAAAAGTTATTTATCTAAAAGACTTATATATGCTTATCCTAATTTTCAAACTAGAGTAAGAAGAAAACTAGCTAAGATAAAAGAAGCACTTGGTGAATAAATGTCAAATATAAGTGTTAAGTATTTGACATTTTAATTTGGAATAAATAAATATTTATGATAAAATAATTATGATGAGGGTGATTTAAATGACTAAGAAATATGATGAAAGTAGTATTAAAATACTTGAAGGACTTGAAGCAGTAAGAAAAAGACCTGGTATGTATATAGGATCTACTGATAAAAGAGGACTTCATCATTTAGTATGGGAAATAGTAGATAACTCAATAGATGAAGTAATAAATGGTTATGGAAATTATATAAAAATAGTTTTACATGAAGATAAAAGTATTTCTGTAGAAGATCATGGACGTGGTGTACCAACTGGAATGCATGCAAGTGGTAAACCAACGCCAGAAGTTATTTATACAGTGTTGCATGCTGGTGGAAAATTTGAAACAGATGGTTATAAGGTGTCTGGAGGACTTCATGGTGTTGGAGGGTCTGTTGTTAATGCTTTATCTAAATGGATGGAAGTAACTATTAAAAGAGATGGTTATGAATATTATATAAGATTTGAAGATGGTGGAAAAGTTAAAGTTCCTTTAAAAAAACTTGGTACAACTTCAAAAACAGGAACAACAGTTAGGTTTTTACCAGATGACAGTATATTTTCAAGTATTAACTTTTCATATACAACTATTGCAGAGAGAATGCAAGAAAGTGCCTTTTTAATAAAAGGTTTAACAATTGATGTAGTAGATTTAGTAGATAAAAAAGAATGCTCTTTTCATTATGATGATGGTTTAGTATCATTTGTTGAAATGATTAATGAAAATAAAACACCATTAAATAAAGTATTTAGTTTTAGTGGAACAAAACAAAATATAGAAGTTGATATAGCACTTCAATATACAGATAGTTATAATGAAAACATTGTATCTTTTGTAAATAATGTTAAAACAATTGATGGAGGAAGTCATGAAGTAGGATTTAGAACTGCTATTACAAAAGTATTTAATGATTATGCTAAAAAAAATGGATATCTAAAAGGAAAAGATACTTCTTTTGATGGAAGTGATGTTAGGGAAGGATTAACTGCTATTATATCTTTAAAAATCCCAGAAAATCTTTTACAATTTGAAGGACAAACTAAATCAAAATTAGGTACTCCTCAAGCAAGAACAGTTGTTGAAAGTATTGTTACAGAAAAAATGACTTTCTTTCTTGAAGAAAATAAAAAAGTAGCAGAAGATATAATTGATAAATCTTTAAAAAGTAAATTAGCAAGGGAAGCAGCAAGAAAAGCAAGAGAAGAAGTAAGAAAAGGAAAAACAAAGAAAAAAGAACAATTATTAAGTGATAAATTAACTCCTGCAAGTGGTAAAGATAAAACAAAAAATGAATTATTTTTAGTCGAAGGAGATTCAGCAGGTGGTAGTGCTAAAGGTGGAAGAGATAGAAAGTTTCAAGCAATATTACCACTTCGTGGAAAGGTCCTTAATACAGAAAAAGCTAAATTAGATGATATCTTTAAAAATGAAGAAATAAACACAATGATTTATACAATTGGGGCAGGTTATGGAAGTAATTTTATCGAAGAAGATATGCAATATGATAAAATAATAATAATGACCGATGCCGATGATGATGGAGCACATATTCAATGTTTACTTTTAACATTCTTTTATAAATACATGAGGCCTTTAATAGAAAAAGGACATTTATATATAGCAATGCCTCCTTTATTTAAAATAACTTCAGGAAAAGAAACAAAATATGTTTATACAACAGATGAATTAAAAGAATTAACAAAAACATTAAATAAATATGAAATTCAAAGATATAAAGGATTAGGTGAAATGAATGCAGTTCAACTTTGGGAAACAACAATGGATCCTAAAACAAGAACGCTTATAAGAGTAACAATTGAAGATGCTGCTTTAGCAGAAAAACGTGTTAATGTTCTAATGGGAGATAAAGTAGAACCTAGAAAAGAATGGATTGAAGAAAATGTAGAGTTTTCTATGGAAGATGATTATAAAATAAATTAAAAAATATTTACTTTAAGTAAGTATTTTTTTTATTAATAAAAGTAAAAGTTTATGGTTTTATTGTTAAAATGTATAAAAATATTGACAACCGGGTAGGTGCTTTATATAATTAATTTGTAAAGTTAAAAATAGGAAGGAAGTAAAAAAACATATGAAAAAACAAAATATAATC
>OIZL01001297.1_pt1 | contig 14041 bp, 14 predicted proteins | sample 1588541 | NCBI WGS metagenome assembly OIZL01 (sample SAMN03283285) | human gut metagenome | biome: human-associated habitat; material: feces | host: Homo sapiens | place: Peru | collected 2012 | reverse complement strand
TGATAACTTCTCAGTTGATTCCAAGAGTCGTTTCGCTGATATTGTGGACCGCATCCCTCTGGACGCAGATGAATTTATCAAAGCTCTGACCGATGCAATCAAGACAGAACATGATAAGGGAGGCCGTTCTTACGAAGCAGACCTAAAGAAGCAGGCAGCAGAGAAGAAGGATGTCGAATCCGTACAGGCTGAACGCGCAAAACAATATGTTGGAGCAGCTCAGGCTGAAGAGGATGAGCCTCACCGTGCCGAGTGGATCAGCGCAATCCAGGATCGTTTCGGCAGCGCCTCTGCTGGTACCAAGGCTCAGATCAAGGCGATCCGCGATGAAGTTGGTCTGAAGTTCTCTGATCCGGAATTTCCTATCGACGCATTGAAGCGTGTTTATTCTTTAGTCTAACAAGGGTACTTTTCAACAATGAAACGCAATTAAACACGCAGGGCAGGGTTGGTGGGTATGTCGAGGTAGGGAATATGGCAAAAGAACCTATGGTCAAATGTATGGCTACCGGGGCAAAAGGACCGCGAAATACATTTTACAAAGCTCCTAATGGCCGGTACTTCCAATCGGAGGCAGTTTATCAGGCATGGCTTGAAGGCCGACGGAGAGAAAAGGCAAAAAAGGACCGTCCGAAACCGCAAAAGAAGGCAGGTCGTACATCAGAGTCTTACAAAAAAATTTGTGATACGATTGCGGTCTATATTGGTTATGACGAAGAAGCTGGGCAGCCAATGCCTACGATCGTTTTCCGTAAGCTGAAAGAACTTGAATTCTATTCAGATGAAATCATTTTGATGACGCTAGAAGAAAGTAGATCTGCAATTCAGTGGGCGATGACTAATAAGAAGTTTGATAACGATTCGGCCAAGGCCACTTACATGATGGCGATTGTCCGGAATAATATTGGCTCTGTTTATCGCCGTGAAAAGGATAAGACTAAAAAAGCAGCCAAACAAGAATCCGACACTGATATTGATGCGATGATCGATTTATCCAATATCGGGACCGTACATAAAGGAAATGATGTGAGCAGCTTGCTTGGAGGTGATGATTTGTGGACTTAAACGCAACGATTGAAAAGATCGAAGCAAATCGTGTACGGGCCGAGGCGAGCTTTGTTTTTTGTCTGTGGAAAGATCCTCAGCGATATGACGATTACAAAAACATCAACGAAGGAACAGATAAAACCCTGATCTGTGAAGAACAGGTTTTCTATTTCATGGTTGGTCGCGGCGTTCGTCGGCAGGGTTTTTCTAATATCGACAACATCACTCTTGATACATATCTGGCGGATAAACCCACACTTCGTCGGCACTATGAAGAGTTGAACGGCTGGCGTGCTTGTAAGGCGATGATGGATCTGGTCGATCCGGAGAACACGGACAGCTATTACAACCAAATCGCCAAAATGAATACGCTCAAAATCTTGGCTACCAAGTATGATGAACTGCTCAGTCATCCGGAGCGTTTTGATGATGCCACGAACGAAGATGTGTATAACACTTTCGAGCTGCTCAACAACAGTGTAGCGCTGACAACCGGCAACGATTCAAAAATCGAAAATCTTGTTGTTGATGAAAGATACATCCAGCAATGCAATGCCGGCATGGAGCAGGGAATCAGTTATGCAGCCGGAGCACCTCTATTGAATTATCTGACGCTTGGCGCTCCTGTTGGTGACATGTATTTGTTTGCCGGTCACAGCGGCACAGGAAAATCAAGTTTTATCTTTGAGAATATGGTTCTCCCGTTTGCAGAAAACGGCACAGGCGTTGCGATTATTTCAAACGAGATGCAGAGCAAGGCATATAAAAATATGTTACTGGTTCACATCCTCACGAAAGAACTGGACTACTGGAAAATCACCCGTAAAAAGCTCAGTCTTGGCCATTTTAATGAGGAAGAATTGGAGATGCTTCGTAAGGCAGCAGCCATTACAAAAGAAAAGTATTCCAATATTCGCTTTGTAAAAATGTTCGAAAACGACACTTCTAAGGTGATTCAGTACATCAAGCGTCTTGCAAGATCCGGCACAAAAGCAATCATCTACGACACCATGAAATCGGATGACGGTGTTGACGATAAGATGTGGCAGACATTGTTGATGAACAGTCGTCGCATTTTTAATACCGTTTCAAAAGAACAGGTTGCTATGATCTGCACTTTCCAGTTGGCTTTACATACTACGAATCAGCGCTGGCTTGATGCAACTTGTCTGTCAAACTCAAAACAGATAAAAGAGGTAGTGGCTCAGGCCGTCTTCGCAAGACCAGCATGGCAGGATGAATATACCGGTGAGAAGTTTGACTGCAATCCGTATCGACGCAACAAGGACAATCCTAAAATCAAAGAACCTTTCATCATGGATAAAGATAAGAAATACATGGTCATTTTTCTGAATAAGACTCGCTCTGATGAAGATGGCCAGACACTTCTTTACCAATGGGATTCGGCTTGGAACCGCTGGATTGAAATCGGATTCTGCACGATCGTGAATGATCACGGTATGTACGATCGGAGATAAAACGAAGGGAGGGGTGATTATGTGGACGTCAATCTTTTAACGTCTAAGCTTGAAAATCAGCCAGACAGAATCATCCAAATTCTTGAAGCTCTTGGCTTTGAAAATATCAAGTTCAATCCTCTCAAAAATAATCTGCGGTTCGCCCGTGAAGAGCAGCGAAATCCAACTAGTTGTATGCTCGATTGCGGCACGCTTCGGTTCTTTGTTTTCTCTACAAATCAAAAAGGGAATCTTTTCAGTCTGATTATGGATGTCAAAAGATGTTCGTTTCCAGATTCTTTGAAATTCGCTGCACAAAAGGCTGGCATCTCAGAAGAAGAGGTCAATATCAAAACACATTGGCCGTTCGGCGGGTTCTTTCTAAAATTGATGCCTGACTATGAAGAAGAGATGGAAGATTTGAAAACGTACCCGGAGGAGACTCTGGAACCGTATGCTAACAAATACAATCTCCGCTTCATCAAAGATGGTATCAGCCTAGATACTCAGCAAAAATTCGGAGTTGGTTATGATGTGGAATCAAATCGAATCACGATCCCAGAGCGTGCAACCGATGGTTCTTTGGTCGGCATCATGGGTCGCGCCAATTACGAGTGCGAGCATGATAAACGCTGGTATCCATTGATCTCTTGTCCACGCAGCAAAACACTGTTTGGATACGCGGAGAACTACCATCGGATTCAGGAAACAGGGAACATCGTTCTGTTTGAATCTGAAAAAGCAGTTCAGCAATGTGATTCGTTCGGCTGCAATATTGCCCTCGCAACGTGCGGCTGTCATGTATCGGATACACAGGCCAAATACATCAAACGAATGCTACCAAAGAAAATCATTCTGGCCTACGATGAAGGGCTCGAAGAAGAGCATCTGGTCAACGAGTGTAAAAAACTCGTCGTGAACAATCCGATCTTAAAAACAAAGGTTGGATACATTTGGCCTGACGGGTTAATTCAGAAGGGCTCCAAAATGAATATCGCTGATCTTGGTAAGGATGTTTACAAAGAGGGCGTAACAAAATATGTGAAATGGGTAGAGGAGTGATGTAAATGGGACAAAGAGTAATGGCCCCTGAGCTACAAGCACTGTATGACAAAGGGGCGCAGGTGTACAGCTATTCAAAGCTGAGTACGATTCACGATTGTCCATATAATGCATATCTGACTTATATCAAGCCGCGAGATCAATGTGCCAATGTATATTCCTCTCTTGGTACTGTGGTCCACGATACGCTGGAAGGAATTATTGAAGGGAAGAACACAGAAGCGGATATCGGTCCTGCCATTGAAAACGGTCTGGACGAACTCGATATGCTTGGGATTGATTTTCCTAAAACGAGAGATGGCGGCAATGGCATCCGCGATAAATGGATCTCAAACATGCGTTGTATGGCTCGTGATTGGGTCAGTCCAAAAGGCGAGTATGAAATCGAGAAGCTGCTTATTCTGAAGCTTCGTGATGATCGCTATCTTCAAGGTTATGCGGATTTGATTCGTGTCCTTCCAGACGGTCGGCTGCAGGTGTTGGATATCAAGACTTCCAGTCAGTTTAAAGACGAAGACCTTCTTCATTATGGTCGGCAGTTGGTTGCTTATACTCTTGCACTTGAGCAGGCCGGATTCACCTGTTTGCCGCCAGCGTGGATCATGGTGAAATACTGTAAGGTCATTTATCAAACTGGTAAAGGCAGGCTGGCAAAGCAGCAGGAGAAAGTGCTCGACCGGTGTAAGGTTGGCTACACGTTACGTTCAACTGTCCGTTACAAGATGAAAACCGCTGGGTATGACAGCGAGCAGATCGAAATCGTCACTCAGGAATTTATCGAATCGAACGATATCAATGATCTGCCGGAAGATATTCGCTGCCAGTTCAAATTGACTACATATGTCAGACCGTATCCTGTCACCGATGAACTGCGCAAAGAATGCATTGATTACATAAACGAAACAGCGGACGAGTTCGAGGAGCGGAAACGCAGTGGCGAATGGCCTGCACGAGAGATTGAAGAAAAAAATGGCAGTCCAAATTTCTTCTGTACCAATCTCTGTGGTCATCGCAAAACCTGTGAACCGCTTCGGGATTGCATCAACAAACGGCCGTTTTATGCGGCAAAAGACCCAAGCGTGGTCGGTATAGACGATTTGTTTTAAGGAGGATTCATGGAGCAAAACTATGTTGTATACCATTTGCACGACGATAAAGGTTCGCTCCTTGATTCTTGTACAAAATGGGAAGACTATGTTGATCTCGCTGCTTCTTACGGGATGAAAGCGATCGCTTCTACCAACCATGGTTACAACCTTAACTGGACTGAAAAGAAACAGTACGCAGAAAAGAAGGGGCTGAAGTTTATCGTTGGTTGCGAGGTGTATCTTACTTCTGAGATATATCACTATCCAGAAATTCCAGACGAGATTTATGAATCTTATCAGGGATGGGACCCGCAGGAAGCACAAGAGGAAATCGGTAAAATGATGGATGCCGAACGCTATAAAGTTCGCGACAACTTCCATACGATTCTTCTTTGCAAAAATGCTCGTGGTGTTCTGGAGCTAAACAAAGTAATGGGCACATCTTATGATGCTGACCACAAGTATTATAAGCCGCGCATTACTTTTGAAGAGTTCTTTGGTCTGTCTGATAACATCATCAAAATCTCTGCCTGTCTGGCAAGTCCACTTTGTAAATACACGTCAGAATGTGATGGATTTCGTCAGGAAATCTATGACAAACTATGCGAGACCTATGACTATTATGAGATTCAGTATCACGATTGTGACGATCAAAAGGAATATAACCAGTATCTCTGGGAGCTTTCTAAGAAATATCACAAGCCACTGATTGCTGCAACTGATACTCATAGTCTGAATGCGTATAAAGCAGAGTGCCGTAAGATTCTTATGATGGGTAAGGGAATCGAGTTCACTGGCGAGGACGAATTTGATTTAACCTTCAAATCTTACAATGAACTGGTCGATGCGTTTACTGTGCAAGATGCGCTTCCTCGTAAAGTCTGGATGGAAGCAATCGAGAATACGAATCGGATGGCCGATAGTGTCAATGATTTCACTCTAAGCACAAAGGCGCGGTATCCCATTTTGACCGGAACCTCTGAATCAGATGCCGGGGTTTATATCAAACGAACCCATGATATGCTGAACGACAAAATTCGTCGCGGTATCATTCCTGAATTTGAAGTTGCACAGTTTAAGGCAGATGTTGAAGAGGAGCTTACAGTCTTTAAGAAAACCAACATGCTGGGCTTTATGCTTTCTATGAGTGACCTGATGATTTGGGGCAAAAATGAAGGCATTCCGTTCGGACCAAGTCGTGGTTCTGTTGCAGGTTCCCGGTGTGCATTCGTTACAGACATTATCGATGTTGACCCGGCTCGATGGAATCTGGTGTTCTCGCGCTTCTGTAATGAAAACCGTGTTGAGATTGGTGATATTGATATCGATGTGCCGGATGCTTATCGTCCCATGATTTACAACCATATCTTTGAATCGTTCGGCCGCGAGAAATGTGCATACGTTCTGGCTATGGGTACTCTGGCAGGGAAGGCGACAATCGACGAGATTGGACGAGCCCTTGCTAAGGTCTGGAAGCGAGAAAACCCAGATGTAGATGAATCCAAGAATCCTTATTCCCTTGATCGAATCGCAAAAGTGAAAAAGGAATACGATGCCAGCGCTGAAAAGTGCCGTGCAGACCATCCTGATATCTTCTACTATTTCGATGGATTACAGGGAACAATTGTATCGCTGTCTCACCATCCAGCCGGCGTTATTATCGCTCCAATCGACCTCTATAAAAGGTATGGTGTCTTCCAAGATAAAGACGGTTTACCTATTCTGTGTCTTGACATGGAAGCGTCTCATGCAGTCGGTCTAGCAAAGTACGATATCCTCGGTCTTGATACAGTGTCTGTTATTGATAAGACTTGTAAGCTGGCTGATATTCCGTACCCACACACCTGGGAGATGAACTTCGATGACCAAAAGGTTTGGGCTGATATGAAAACGTCTCCGGTTGGTATTTTCCAGTTCGTTGAAGACTTCGCTTTTGATTCGCTCAAAAAATATGATGTTCACAGCATTGCAGATTTGAGCTTGGTCACAGCAGCTATTCGACCCGGCGGTGCTTCTTACAGAGATAAGCTCTTCCGGCACGAAGCAAATCACAATCCATCGCCTGAAATCGACGAACTGTTAAAAGATAGCTTGGGTTGGCTTGTCTTTCAGGAGCAGACTATTGCATTCCTCCAACAGTTCTGTGATATGAGCGGCGGTGATGCAGATAGTGTTCGTCGTGCAATCGGTCATAAGAACAAGGCGGAGTTGGATGCGGCAATGCCTCGTATCCTGAATGGTTATTGTAATCACTCAACGAAGCCAATAGAAACAGCTGAGACAGAGGCGAAAGAATTTTTACAGGTTATCGAGAATTCGGCCTCTTATCAGTTTGGTTTGAACCATGCTACCGGATACTCGATTCTTACATATTATTGTGCGTATTATCGTTACTACTACACACGTGAGTTTATCACGGCGCTGCTTAATACGGCGGACACACAGGATAAAATCATCAAAGCGACACAGCTGGCAGGAGAACGTGAAATTCAAATCATGCCAATCAAGTTCCGGCACTCGCGAGATGAATATGTCTACGATAAGACCGATAAAAAAATCTATCAGGGCATGGAGTCCATCAAGTACCTGAATAAGCGCGTCAGTCGTGAGTTTTATAAGCTTCGCAATGATAAGTTCAGTTCCTTCATTGATCTGCTTATGGTGAACAAAATGAAGAAAATCGCGGACAGTAGCCAGCTTAAAATTCTTATTAAGCTTGACTTCTTTTCGGAGTTCGGGAACCCCAATCAGCTTCTTGCCCAGGTGGATATCTTTAATAAATACTTCGGAGCAAAGCAGCTTAACAAGATTGACATGGATCGGCTCTTCTCTCATGACACGATGCTTCATTTGTGCGAAAAAGAGACTGAGAAAAAATATGTCAATGTGGACTGGCTTGGTATTGTTCGGAATTTGGCGAGAGAAACAGAAGATATCAAAACTTCAATTACAGACCGCATCATGTATGAGGCCGATTGCCTTGGATATATCCAGCTTACTATGCCGAAGCTCAAAGATTCCTATATCTATGTCTTGGATATTGATGGCAAGTTCTCCAATAAAACAGTTATAGCCTATGTCCTCAAAACCGGGCAACAGCGGCGTCTTAAGGTGAAAGCCCGTACTCTGGAAGCTGCTCCAATCGAGAAAGGTGACATCCTCCGCATCGATGAAGAGCGGGAAGAAGGCCGTTGGTCGAAAGACGAGCTGGGTCAGTGGATTCAGTCTAAGACAGACAAAGAAACGATTCTTCGTAAATACGTACACGTCAGATGAGAGGAGGTGAATTGGTGACATATAACGAAATCACGCAAATTCTCAAATCTATGGTTATCATCGTGGATGACCGAGAAAAAGATACTCCACTTCTACACCAGCGACTCTCATCGTTCCCGTGTGCTTATATGCGTAAGCGGCTGGATTTTGGTGACTATAGTGCTGAGGCGACACTGCCGAATGGCGAAAAATTCTCGTTGGCAGACAAAGTAGTGGTCGAAAGAAAATACGACTTGACAGAGATCTGCGGAAATTTCACAACGAATCGCATCCGGTTCGCAAAGGAGTTTGATAGGGCTACGGCCGCTGGGGCAAAGACGTACATACTCATTGAAAACGGTTCATGGGAAAAGATTCATAACGGTGCTTACCGCAGTAAGATGACCCCAGCTTCATTGTTGGGCAGTCTTACCACATGGCTTGCTCGATATAATTGCCAGATCATCTTTTGCGAACCAGATACTACATCATGGCTGATTCATGCGTTTCTTCTCCACGAAATGCGTGAAGCTCTGACCCATTATGAACTACCGCAAAAACCCAAGAGAACAAGAAAGGGGACTGAAGATGACATCATCACTTGATTTTGAAGGCGAGCTGATTCTGGACGGTGTGTTGCTGGACAAGCTGGAAACACTGACAAAAAAGCTTCAGAAGGCCACAAAAAAGACCGATAAGGCTACGATCCTGTTGGATGCTAAGAACGAGATCGGTGAGAGTCCGTTGTTTTTCTTCCTTGATTTCATTCTCGATCCGCAGATCACAACAGGGATCTCTAAGGCCAAAATCAACAAAAAGGTGCGAATCGTGAATAAATTTCCACACACTTTTCAAGATATCTGCTTATTCCTGGCGGAGTGCAACACCGGCTCTGACATGGCTTTGTCAATGGCAGCCAGTTATATCTACTGGAATGCTTCACATAAAGATTTTCTGATTCGAGTGTTCACTAAGAATTTGCCTCTGGGTGTTGAAGCTGCTACAGTCAATAAGATTTTTGGCAAAGTGGTCATTCCGGTCTGGGAAGTCCAGCAGGGATATCCTATCGATAAAGTCAAACTCAAGCCGGGCACATGGTTCAGTCTCAGCCGCAAGATGAATGGTAACCGGGGCACCTTCTACCGTGGCAAGTTCATTTCCCGTCAGGGACAAGAGTTTACCGGCCTCGACCATATTAAAGACGACATCATCAAAGAGCTTGGCGATGAATCACTGATTGATGAATACGTCTACGATGGCGAGCTGGTATACCGCAATAGCAGGGGGCTATCAGACGGCGAGGCATTTCGGGTTGGCACTGGTATATTGAACTCGGATGGAGATAAAAGCCAGATCAAGTTCGTTGTGTTTGATTTGATTCCTACTGATGAGTTTGAGAACGGTAAAGGCAGCCTTCCTTATGAAGATGGTTCTTTTGTTACGCCATATAAACTACGTCGTAAATGGCTTGAAGATTTAGCCGTTACAATCAAGCAGAAAAGGCTCAAAAATATCCAGGTCGTGCAGATGGTCTACGAAGGTACAGATCAAAGTGTGATTCCTCAGTGGCTCGATTATGCAGTCAAACATGATTGGGAAGGGCTCATGCTTAATACATCAGTTCCTTATAAGCGGGCGCGTCACACCGGCTGTCTTAAAATCAAGCGTTTTTATACTGTTGATCTTCGTGTCACTGCCATCGAGGAAGGTCAGAACCGTCTGGCTGGTACGATGGGTGCTCTGGTTGTTGATTACAAGGGTAACGAGCTTCGTGTTGGTTCCGGTTTTGATGATGCTACGAGAGCTACCGTGTGGGCGAATCCGGGTGATTATATCGGACGTATCATCGAATTAAAGTACAAAGAGGTCACAATGGATAAAAAGACTGGCCTTGAGTCCCTGCAATTCCCGACTTTTGTGCGATTCCGAAACGATAAGAATGAAGTGAGTTACGGCTAAGGAGGAGTTATGAATCTTTCCAAAAAGTCCATTAAGCACATTCTTAGGATTCTGGATAACAAATGTATCGAGATCCCTACAAAGACATCTGCTTATAGCAGCGGTGGACGTAGAATTTTGACTCGTGATTTTGAACCAAAGGAGTCACACGGAATGAATGACTGGCAGCGAATCGTTTATATACCGTCCGAAGGATATTTCTACGGAATTTATAATGGAAAATCGGAAGAAGATTGGGATATTCCAGATATCTGGTCTCCTGCTCAGCTTGCTGATTTGTGAGGTGTCTTATGGTTGATTTCAGTAAATTAGCCATCCCAAAGAAAGAACGACTTGAAGTTCAACTTACCGATGGCACAGAAGAACACAATATCAACTACGTCATCACATCTCTGGCTACGATCAAAGGCGATAAGATCTATAAAAACTTCCGTCTATATTCTGTGGCCAATGATGGCCAATTGACTCAGCTGGAAAAACGAGATGGCGACCCATATTTCGAGGTGCTGAAAGGAACGGTGTATGAATCATGAAGAACGAATCAAAAGTGGATTTAAAGGAGATCTCAAAGAACTTGAAATTGCTTGGAATCACTTTGAGTTTTGTGAGCCTAAGTATATCGATCGTGCAATTGATGATCTCCGAAACGCTGAGGAAGCTCTCTCAGGAATATTAAGGAGAGCACACCATGAAAAGTTGGACGCGGCGATATCTAAAAATAGAAAATCCAGATGACGGACTTGACTGGCGGCTTCGATACGGAAGTCGATTCGAGATTGTTGGTGAACTGGATGATTATTATTTCCTTTGGGCGGGTGGAACAATGGTTGGCTTCCCAATGTGGGGCAAATACACCTACTCAATCGAAACAGAAATAAATTCAGAATAAGGGAGGGAGGTGAGGTCCCATGCGAGGGATCAATCAAAGAGAGTTTGGTCGCAAAGAACGTGCTACGGCAGAGTGTGAGCGGATGATTCGCCGTTATGACTATGAATGTGGTGACGTTGTTACATATAAGCTGTCGCAAGAGCAGATGAAACAAGTTGTGACAGGAGAAAAGACATTGAATGATTTTGTTAAGGAGGGAACAGTTAGTGGAAGTAGAACTAGTAGCGTATTCACAGTCGGTAAAAAAGGATGGCGATAAAAATCCGCTGTCAATTGCAGAGCTTGCTGCGAGCGTCTGTTATGATTCCGAACCGACTGAAACTTATCGAATCGCAAAGGGATGTAAAGCGACTGGTCACACCTCGGTACTGGAACACATCAGCTTTACGTTTCATGTCGCCGGTGTCAGTCGAGCACTTCTGGCACAATTGAGTCGGCATCGTCACATTAGTCTGAGCGTGCGCAGCCAGCGTTACTGCGAGGAGAACAACTTCGACTATGTCAATCCGTTTGACGAACAACATGGCGGCGACGTATTTGACGATATGATGAACAATATCGCTAATGATTATAAGCTGCTCAAAAATCTCGGTGCCGCCAACGAGGATGCCCGTGCTGTCCTGCCGAACGCCTGCTGCACTGAACTTTATGTCACTATCAATGCGCGGTCACTGATTGAGATGAGCCATTTGCGTCTCTGTACTCGTGCTCAGCGTGAAATCCGATCTATGTTTCAGTTGATTAAAGAACAGGTCGCTGCTGTATGCCCCGAACTCGCCGCGTGGATGGTGCCGTCCTGTGAAGCAAATCCAAAGTATCCGTTCTGCCCTGAAGGTAATCGCTGCTGTGGGCGTCACCCGAAGCTGGCAGATGTTTATAAAACTATCGAGAAGTAAGGAGCGTACATATGAATAAGAAATCTGTTATGGATATCAATAATTGCGATATTCTGAATGAAAATGGTGTCCTACGTCTTGTCTACAATTTTAACAAATGCACTTCTCCTATGATCATGGCTAGGGCAAAATCTTATCATGAGTTCAATAAAAGTGGTATGTTTCTGTTTGGTGCAAAAACATGGGTCACTTATATTGTGCAGCTGAATATTGACGAGGAAGAACCCATTCTGCGCGGTCTACTGGCTGATATTTATCAGAATTATCACGACCTGTATGAGGATGTCTTCCATGGAGCTGCCGAAGATGACGATACCCCGGATTGTGACTGTGAAGATTGCTGCAACGATGATGGTATTATTGATTATCTGACTCTTACCGATACTGGCCGTATGAGTGAAAAGGGGCACCATATTGGCCGCTTTGACTTCGATAGCCTTACAGAGCTTGATACTGACACTCTTCATATCTTGGCGAAGGCTTGTGATATCAAAAATTCTGAAGCTATGGATCGTGGATTTCTGCTTTGGAATTTACGCAATCAGGACATCGATATTGATGATCATTGTTATTGTGACGATGACACCGACGACGATGAGGACAATATCAACGAGTGCAACGGCAACTGTGAGAACTGTGAGTACACAGGGCTGGATGATCGTGATGAAGAGAATGACGAAGACGACAGCTGTACCCGTGAAGCAGAAGAGTACCCTGAGTGGCCGCACCCGATTGAAGAAGATACCAAGTCTGATTCGTCGGAGTATGAGTACGTGGATGGTCCCGCTCACTATCATGGCACTGAGTGCATCGAAAATATGCGTAAGCTGTTTGGCGACGAGGCCGTTCGCTGGTTCTGTATTTGCAACGCCTATAAGTATCGCTTCCGTGATGGCTCTAAGCCCGGCGCAACCGCAGAGCAGGACGAGAAGAAGGCTCGTTGGTATGAAGGTTATGCTGTAAAAATGATGAACGAACAGCGCTGCTATTGATTTGGAGGTGATGGAGTATGGAGTATGTAATCAAACGCAATGGCGTAAAAGCTCCGTTCGACAAGTCTAAGATCGTGAATGCGATTGAAAAGGCGATGACCACCACTCCAGGCGGTATTGACTCTCGTGTATCAAATGCAATTGCAGATCATATCGCTGAGATGCCAGACACTCTTTCTGTCGAGCAGATTCAGGATATCGTCATTGAGCAGTTGAAAGCAAGTCCCTTTGCTGATGTAGCTGAATCTTATAGCCACTGGCGAAAGCTCCGTCAGGAAATTCGTGACAAGGAAAAGACGAATGCCAGCATCCTTGAAATCATCGACGCTAAGAATGATGCGATCAATCAGGAAAACAGTAATAAGAATCCTACGGTCAACAGCGTCCAGCGCGATTATATGGCCGGTGAGGTATCAAAGGATCTGACCGCTCGTCTGTTGCTCGACCCAGAAATCGTTAAGGCACATGAAGATGGTTTGATTCACTTCCATGATGCAGATTATTTTGCTCAGCACATGCATAACTGCGATCTGGTCAATCTGGAAGATATGCTCCAGAACGGCACCGTCATTTCTGGTACTGGCATTGACAAACCCCACAGCTTTTCCACCGCCTGCAACATTGCGACCCAGATCATCGCACAGGTGGCGTCCAATCAGTACGGCGGCCAGAGCATTACGCTGTCTCATCTAGCTCCTTTTGTGGATGTCTCCCGTAAGAAGATTACAGCAGAAGTTCATAACGAATTCTATGAGATGCTTCAAAATGATGATATCGAAAAAATGCCCTCACAGGAAGCTATCGACCGTATTGTAAATCGTCGCCTAAGGGCTGAGATTTCTCGTGGTGTTCAAACAATTCAGTATCAAGTTATCACTCTTATGACTACCAACGGTCAGGCTCCTTTTATCACTGTGTTTATGTATCTGGACGAGGTTCCTGCCGGTCAGGCTCGTGATGACTTGGCTGTCATTATCGAAGAGATGTTAAAACAGCGTATCAAAGGGGTTAAAAATGAAGTTGGTGTGTATGTTACTCCTGCATTCCCGAAGCTGATTTATGTTCTTGATGAAGATAATATCCATCCAGATTCTAAATATTATCACCTGACTGAGTTGGCAGCGCAGTGTACCGCAAAACGTATGGTTCCGGATTACATTTCCGAAAAGATTATGAAGGAACTGAAAATAAATGAGAACGGAGAAGCTGATTGTTACCCTTGCATGGGTTGCCGATCCTTCCTTACTCCGGATAGTACGATGCATCTTGGAAACATTGCAAGAGCGAAGAACTATGTTCCAAACAAGGGTAAATACTATGGTAGGTTTAATATGGGCGTTGTAACTATTAATCTTCCAGATGTGGCATTAAGTGCTAGGAAGAGAATGATAGATGA
>OIZL01001295.1_pt1 | contig 14059 bp, 8 predicted proteins | sample 1588541 | NCBI WGS metagenome assembly OIZL01 (sample SAMN03283285) | human gut metagenome | biome: human-associated habitat; material: feces | host: Homo sapiens | place: Peru | collected 2012 | reverse complement strand
TCCATTTAATGTGCTATCTTCTACCTCACTTATACATATTGGCATACTACTATCATCTGTTGTTCCATTTCCTAATGTACCTCTGTAATTACCTCCCCATGAGTATAGCTTTCCATTGCTATCTTTTGCTATTATTGTAGAGCCATAATTATGTACATCTACAATATTTTTTCCTTTTAACGGACTATTTTCTATATCATTTATACATATTGGCATACTAGAATCGCCAATTGTTCCATTTCCTAATTGGCCATAATAATTCTCTCCCCATGAATACAACTTTCCATTACTATCTTTTGCTATTTCTGGAACACTTGTTGGAGAATATATATAAAAACCATCATATAATGTATATAATAAAGCTGGAATATATGGTCTTATATAACTTTCGCCAGCATTTGACTGTCCTAAACTAGTTGCTAAACTGTTAACAAATACATTATTTGATGCTTCGATCATACTTCTTAAAGAATCTGATACTGTTGATAAATCTTCATTAGCTATATTTCGCTCTAAAGCAATAATAGCATCATGTGTAGCATCTAATAAATAATTATCATATTTTTGACACAATACATTTAATTGTTCTATGTCTTCAATTGATTGGATATTAAAATTATATTTCTTAATTTCATCTAACAATGAAATATTGTTGGGAAAAATATGTAAATGTGCATGAACTATACTTTTACCACTTTCATTAGTAGGATGCAATGAGCCATGTTCAAACATAGAACTATTTGAATTAAAATATTTTCTATTTATTTGTTTTTGCCATAAAATAATACTTTTTAATTCTATTAATTGTTCTTTTGATAATTCACCAAAACAATTAATATGTTCTTTAGAAACTATTAGTTGATAATTTTCAACAAATCCTCCAGTTGTTGGAAAAACTACAAAATTATCAGTTTCAGCAAGTATTCTACTTTTATTAACTATATTAATGTTTCTATTCTTTTGTTCTTCACAAAAAGGACACATACTTTTTTGCATAATCATCTACCCCCTAAGCATTTTATTTCTCTATCTGTATTTAAATTTTTAATATTTTTAAATTCAAACAAATATCCCTCCATTTTTTTTGTATCTATTAATTCTATAATTCCGTTGTTTTCGACAGCCAATACTTTACCAACACAAAACAAATATACACCAAAAATTCTATCAAATTCTTTTTTTATTATATATGGTTTAATCTGTTTATTTTCTTCATCAAACAAATTAACTTGCGTGTTTGACGATAACATATTGTTGTCAATTTTATCTTTTATTTCATTAAACGAATTAAATTCCGGTTCTATTAAATATTTTTTATTATCTCCAGCAAATAGTTTTAAAATATCTTTATATTTTTCTATAAGCTCTTTTCTTATTAACTTTTCTTCACTATCAAAAACAATATTTTTCATTTTATAAGTTGTTGTCACTGCACCAGTTATACCATTATCAATTATATTTTTTTCAATTTGTCTAGCAATTTTACCAGTTGGAGTTTTAGCAATAAATATAGAAAAGATGGCACCTTGTTCTAATAGTCTATTATATTTTTTCATTTCAGAAGCTGTCCCAACTTTAATTTTTCCATTTGGAAAATATGCTAAATAAACATAATGAGGTGTATTACAATATTTAAGTACATCTCCGTTTTTTACATAACAATCATCTCCATGGCATCTAACACATTTATAAAAATCAAACATAAATTTACAATGATTACATTGTGAACTACTATCTTCAATAATATTATTACAGCTTATATATTCTCTAGTATATGGATTTATTGTTCCAATGCATATTTTTTGATTAATTCGTTCAATCAATAACTCTTGTGGAATATCAATAAATTCATCAAAACCAGATTCATAATCTTTTAAATGAATATATGGTTTATATTTTTCATTCCAACATAATCCTAAAAAATATTTTTTCATTTTTACCTCCTTTACATTTTAAATTTAAAAAAAAGGGGGACCTAAAATAAGGCCCTCCTCCTCCAAAACTAATTAATTTAACTGAAATTTAAATAATTTTTCATTATGATACCATTAATTTCCATTTAAATCAATATATTCTAAAAAAATTTTAAAGAAAAATACATTAGTTCTAGGAATACATCATTAAAATTCTTTTTTAATTATATTTATTAGTGATTTAGTCATGTGTTTCCTTATTCTAATGTCGTACATACACTTACTAAAATTTTATTTTCTAGTACTCTTAAACGACTATTTTCATCTACTTTTAGAAATCTATAATAGTCTGCAAATGCTTGAAAATTAAGCATTTCTACTAATCTTTCCTTTGTAGTAAAATCACACACTCCACATGAGCCGTTTTAGGAAACATATCAACTGGGGTTACTTTTTCTACGTTGTACAAATCATTTAAATAAGATAAATCTCTTGCCATTGTAACTGGATTACATGATACGTATATTATTTTTTTAGGATTAATCTTTTTTATTATTGCTATAGCCTTTCTATCAATTCCCTTTCTTGGGGGATCAATAAATATAACATCTATTTTCTCATTTATTTTACTTACTGCTTTAGTAACATCAGAACATATAAAAGAAACATTATTTATATTATTTATTTTCAAATTTTCTTTAGCATCAATTATGGCATTTTCTACTATTTCAACACCAATTACTTTTTTTACATAACTTGATAAAATAGATGCTATTGTACCTGTTCCACAATATAAGTCCATAACAACATCATTTTTATTTAATTTAGCTAACTTAACAGCAGTACTATAAAGTTTTTCCGTTTGCATACTATTTACTTGAAAAAATGAATTATATGAACAATTAAACATATATCCATTAATAATTTGACCTATATAACCATCTCCTAATACAATTCGTTCATTATATATAATAGTTTTAATGTTTTTAGCGTTTTTTCTTAAGTAATTTACAATACCTATATCGCTATCATCTAAAGAATAAACATTAACTAATAATTCACCTAGAGCATTTCCTCTTTTTATAGTAATTTCTTTTATACAATGATTACCGTTTTCTTTTAAATAATTTCTTATCACATATAAACAGTCATTAATATCATCTTCAAGTAATTTGCAATTTTCTATATCTACTAATTGGTATGAACCACTAGAATAGAAACCTATCTTATCTTTTTCTAGTTTAAAACTAGCTTTATTACGATAATTATCATTTTTAGGTGATGGTATAACATCATCAACACTAGTTTTAATTTTTCCTATCTTTTTCAATGCTATTTCTACTTTTTCTTTTTTAAATTTTAAGTTTTCTTTATCACATTGATGTCTTAAATTGCATCCACCACATTCTTCATAATATGGGCAATCATTTTTTATTCTCATTAAAGATGGCTCTATGATATTAATTACTTTACCTCGTGCATAATTCTTTTTAATTTCAGTGATTCTAATTTTAACCTTTTCTCCTACTAAAGTCTTAGGTATAAAGACAATCATACCATTTACTTTAGCAACACCACATCCTTCATTTTCTAATCCTTCTATATTTACTGTTGCTACATCATCAATTTTTAAACTAAATATATTCATAATTAACTCTCCTATCAATAATTATAACATTTTATTAATAATAAAAGAAAGTTCCAATTAACTTTCTTTACACTGTAGGTATAATTATATCTAATTTTGAATTAGCACTTTCTACTAACGTTTTACATTCCTCATCCTTTACATATAACTTTATTCCAGAGACAAGATCTGATAATTCTTTTATAAATAAACTATTTGAATAGCTAGAAGAATCAACATTTCTAAAATCAATTTCTTTTAGTGAATTACAATTATTAAAAGTATATCCTGCTATAGTAATTTTACTAAAATTAAAGTTATTCATATTTATAGTTTCAAGTGAATTGCTTAATTCAAACATGGAATCAATATTAATTAGATTAGGTGTATTAAATGAACTAATATCTAAATTAATTAAATTTGTATTATAAAACATTATCTTCATTGAAGTTACTTTAGATGTTTCAAAATTACTTAAGTTTAAAGTTTTTAAATTAATTCCTGCAAACATAGCCTCCATAGTGGTTACATTTGATGTATTAAATGAACTTATGTCAAAGTTTTCAATTGCTTTACAACCAACGAACATTCTAAGCATTGTAGTTACTTTAGATGTATTAAAATTTGTTAAATTAAAGTTTTTAAGTTTCTCACAATATGAAAACATATAAGACATATTTGTTGTATTTGATGTATCAAAATTACTTAAATCAACATCCTCTAAACTTTTACAATTTTCAAATAAAGAACTCATATTTGTTGCATTTAATGTATTAAAATTCGTTAAATTAACATTAATTAATGAAGAACAATTTTTAAATAAACTATTTAAATCACCTGATATAGTCATGTTTTGAATATTTATATCACTTAATTTTGTGCATCCATAAAACATGTTAGACATATTAGTAAGCTTAGGTGTTTTAAATAAACTTAAATCCACACTTAAAAGTGAACTGCAATTATAAAACATTGAACTTGTATTAGTAACAACAGAATCTGTAAATGATAATAGGTTGACACTTGTTAAGCTACTACAACCATTAAACATTTTTGATAAATTAACAGCTTTTGAAACATTAAAATTAATATTTAGGGTTACTAACTTACTACATTCTGAAAACATCATGTCAAATGCTGTTACCTTTATTGTATTGAAATTACTTAAGTTTAAACTTTCAATTGAACTAAGAAGTGCAAACATAGCTGTCATTTTAGTTACATTTTTAGTATCAAATGTACTTACATCTAAATCATTCAAACTTGTGCAAGAAGAGAACATTCTTTCCATATTAGTTACTTTAGAAGTATTAAAACTTTTTAAATCTAACTTCTCTAACTTACTACTACCACTAAACATATATGCCATATTAGTAACTAAAGAAGTATTAAATGTACTTAAATCCAATGATAAAAGTGAACTACATAAATTAAACATATATGACATATTAGTTACCTTAGGTGTATTAAATGATGTTAAATCAAGTTCTGTAAGAGCTTTACAATTATAAAACATATATGACATGTCAGTTACATTTTTAGTATCAAAATTAGTTAACTTTAAACTTGTTAATTTCTTACAGTTATAAAACATATTATTTGTAAGAGTTAAAAGTGGAGTATTAAAATTACTTAAATCAAGGTTAGTTAAACTTTCACAGTTATAGAACATATTTTCCATTCTAATAACATTTGTTGTATCAAATGATGATAAATCAATATTAGTCAAAGCTTTACAATTATAAAACATACCATCTATTCTATTTAAACTAATTGCATTAACACCAGATAAGTTTAATTCCTTTAAAGATGGACAGTTATAAAACGTTCTTATAAAATAAATTACTTTACTTAAGTTAAAATTACTGAAGTTAAGGCTCGTTAAAGATGAACAACCAGTAAATGTATCAACAAACTTAGTTGAACTATCAGTATTAAGATTTTCAAACCCAACTAGTGAACTTAATTTAGAACAACCAGAAAAAGTACCATTAAATGTAGTTGCTCTTGAAGTATCAAATGAATTATTAAAATCAACACTCTTTAAATTTGTAAAGTTAGAGAATAAAGTAGCTGCATCATTTGTTATAACGCCCCCGTCTCCTCCTATAACAAGTTCATAAAGATTAGATGTTGAACCATTAATATACCAAGCTACAACAGAATTATCTTTAGCTTCTGAAACATCCCAGTATCCTATAGCATCACTAGGCACTTCATTGGTATTTAAAAATGTAACTTTTTCAACTGTGTTTCTTTTTATTGGACCATTTAAAAATGTAGTAGTATAATTACCACTTGTAGCAGTAGCTAAAATAGACTCTTTTGTCTGAAAATTAAATTTATCTATTACATTAAGAGTTCCAAAATCACCATCACATTTAGATGTCATTATTATTTCTTTAGAACTTGCAGGATCAATTTTAATAGGGAAGTCTTCACTAAAATATCTAGTTATAGAACCTGCTCCAGAAGAACTTTTTCTTTCGGTAGAAATTAAGTTAACAGATGAGGTACTAAAGTTAGTAATTGTTATTTTATATGATACCTCCGAAGTGCTATTTGGTAATGTAACACTTGTTTTCGTAGTATCTTTTGAATAACTAGGAGAATAATTTTCAACTCCCCCATTTTTTGTTTCATATAGTTCAATATTTGTTATTCTAACATCTGCTTCTACCCTATAAATTGCTTCTCCTGTTATACTTAAATCTTCGTTTATAGCTCCATATCCAACTGATATAAAAAGTATACAAAAACAAAGAAAAAGATATGATATTATTTTTTTTCTTTTTCTATCAATTGGTAAATTATATTTAAATTTATTTTTTCTATTTCTAATCATATTTTTTCTCCTTTTCATATACCAAAAAAGACTAATATAAAGGTTATATTAATCTAGTTATCACTTTTCAAGATCAACTGCTTTTAACACATATCTATAAGCTTCATAGTTGTTTTTTACTATAAAAATACTTTTTTGACCTTTATGTATTTCATTAAATAATATTGGTTTTTCTAAATTGTCTCTTGCATCTAATAATTCTTCAAAGCTTTTAACATCAATGATTTGCCAATTAGGTTCTAATATTATTCCATTTTTAGATTCTACAATTACCCTGTCATATTCCCTTAATAATTTTTCTAAAGTTTTATCATATGCGCTTTTCTTTTTTGATAATTTACTTAAGAATGTAATTAAATTAACAAGCCCTATAACAAATAAGATTCCAAACAATATTCCTATAGAAAATAATGCTTTATTATTAATATCAAAATCAGTATATGTCTTGAATGTATTACTATTATTAACTTCTTTATAATCTAATTTAATATTAACCATTTGCTCTGTTAAAGGTATTATTACTTTCATAGAATCACTTGAATTAATTTTTTTAAGAACATTTCCATTTTCATCAGTAACATTAACATACAAAGTAAGTGTTAAATTACTTTTAGCATTTATTGAATATTCACTTTTAAAACTTTTAATCATGTCATTATACTTATTATAATTTACATTAATTTTTTCTTTTATATCAAAGCTATCAGAATTTTTCTTAGAAAAGTTTTTTTCATCTACTATATTCTCTTTTTTAGAAAATATAATAGTATTATCATCACCCAACACTTTAACTTCTGCACCTATAAAATAATTATATTTGTAGTCTAACTTTTCACTTGTGTTAAACTTATAATCAAAATCAATATCTATATAATCTATCAAACTAGCTATATATTGCATATCTTTACCTAGTGTTTTAGTATCATAATAATTATTATCCTTTAAGTTTACAGTATAATCTAGCTTGCTTTTTTGATAATATCTTATGTTGCTATCAACACTAACATTAATACTTAAAATTATGAATAATAAACAAAATAGTAATAATACAAATGTAATTAGTGTTTTAAACAAGACTCTGCTAGTAAACGAACGATGTTTCTTCTTCAAACTACTATTTTCTTTCATATATGCACCTTCTAACTACTTAATTTTTCATTTAATTGTACAGTTGGTAATCCAATAAATGGTATTCTAAATACCTTTATACCAACTATATCTTCCATCTTTATCAAATAACTATCTTTTGATATATTATGATCTCCTTTTGTTATATAATAAGTTTCATTATTTAACTTTTTCATTTCAACTAATCTATGTATAACTATAATATTATCATGTTTATAAATTAAAACATCACCAATTTTTATATTCTTCAATTCCTTTTGTTTTAATTTTTTCACAATAACCACATCGCCTCTTTTTATATATGGACTCATAGAACCAGATCCTACTGTTATTGCATAATATCTAAAAAAACCACTTGTAAGCATTACTACTATAAGCATTATAAAAGTTATAATAGAATATATTATCAAATTATTATTTCTATATCTAGAATCTTTTATTCTTCTTGATTCATTCAAATTAAAATTTCCCTCTATAGTACTCATTAAAAAAGCTGGAAAAATAGTATTTAATATTATATTAATATAATCTCCAAAATCAGGAAAAATTGGTAATATAAATGCTTTAAGTTCCATAACCATAGAATAAAACATAGCGTTTTCATATCCAGTTTTTGATGTTAAAAAATTTAAAAGTACGTTTTTTGTAATTGAAGGAAATAAAACAAAACAAGTAGTTTTTATTATCCCTTTAAATGTATTTATTCCATACATACTTAAATTTAAATTAATATCTAACAAAACAAAAAAGATAAGACCTAAAATATATAAAATTTTACTGTCTAAATTTTTTGAATAATATAAATATCTAAAAAATTCTCTTATTAATATCAAAGTCAAAATAGGAAACATATTTCTAACTATACTTAATAACTTCAGACTATAAGGATTTCTTAAGAAGCCAGTAAATATTCCCAAAATATAAGTTATAATAAAATATATAATTAATACTATTAAAATATTTAAAAATACATCTTTTTTATTTCTATAATTATTTTTACTATATCCCGATAAGAAAAATAGTAATAAACTCGACAATAGTAATATACCAGAAAATATATATGTATTTTTAATATTGAATAAAAACATATTCAATATTAAAAATACTATTAATAAAACGATTGTTATAAAACAAATGTTACTACTTTTTTTCATTTTTTAGTTATTCCTAATTACTCTGCTGATTGCTCAAAGTTCATATCTACGCCAAGATTACTAATTGTAACATCATCTGCTGGTAAATTACTTGGATTATCTATATCATATGATAAAGTTAAAATCATAGATTTACTTCCACTTGCAGGTATAATTAATCCCTCAGCTACCTCAGTTGTGCTATCACCATTTTTATATACTAATGTATATTTTAACTGGCTACAAAAATTAGAAACATCAACTGACCCACCTTCTGCATTTACTGCTGTACAGCTTGGTGTACCTATAGTATAACTAGATAATTTAGCCGAAACAGTACTATCATTTTTAACATCAAAATTAATAACTACTTTTGAAGAGTTATTTTTATTTTCATCAACTCCACCAGTCATCTTAACATTATAGCTAAAAGAAGTCTTATTTCCTTCAGCTAAAGCTGGCTCCTTAGTAAATTCTGCTCTTGTTACACTATTAGTTAAATTTGCAAAATATACATCAAAAGTTGACTTACTAGTAGTAGCTTCACCAGTTATTGTTAACTTCTGTGCAACCGCTGCAAACGCAACTGTTAACCCTAAAACTGCAACGATTAAAAATACAGTTGTTAAAATTTTTATCTTTCTTTTCTTTTCCATCTTTCCTATCCTCCCATATTAGAATACCATAAATACCAATTTTTATCAATTAAATTATTCATTTATTGACAATTTCTTATAAAAATTGAATCTTTTTATAGCATTTTCTTTATTCTTTTTTAGTAGTTCATCTGCTTTGTCTTTATTTATTTTCTTTGTTATCATATACCTATTTTCGTTGTTTAATAATTCCTCATATTTATCAAAATTAGGATTCTTATAATCAAGATACAATTTATCATTAGTACAGTTATATCTAAAAAGTGGCCAGTATCCACTTTCGACAGCTAGTTTTTCTTCTTTAATGCTACTTTGCATACCTGATTTTATTCCATGATTTATACAAGGTGCATATGCAATTATAAGTGATGGTCCATTATAATTTTCAGCTTCGTTAAATGCTTTAATAGCTTGCTGCATGTTAGCTCCTAGGCATATACTTGCAACATATACATTTTCATAAGACATAAAAATTCTTGCTAAATCTTTTTTACTAGAATTATTTCCATTATACGCAAACTTAGCGTTAGCACCATATCTAGTAGACTTAGATTTTTGACCACCAGTATTAGAATAAAGTTCGGTGTCCAAAACAAGTACATTTACGTTTTGCCCACTTGCTAAAACTTCATCCAAGCCACCAAATCCAATATCGTAAGCCCAGCCATCACCACCAATTATCCATACTGATTTTGGTAGTAAATATTTCTTTAGTCTTTCAATTTCAATTGCTTCAGAAAAATCAAACTTTTTCATAAAATCATCTACTACTTTAATATCATTTACATTATTAAGTAATTTATTCACAAGTTCACTATTACCATCACTTAAATTACTATTTTTAAGAGTATTTAAAATTTTATTTTTTATTATTAATTCTGATTCTTTTATCCCAAGTCCAAACTCTGCATTATCTTCAAATAAAGAATTTGCCCATGAAACATTATAAGGAATACTAGGTATAGCTCCACCATATATTGAAGAGCAACCTGTTGCATTTGCAATAACTAATTTATCTTTAAATAACTGAGTTAATAGTTTTATGTAAGAAGTCTGCCCACAACCTGCACATGCATATGAAAATTCAAATAGTGGTTTTTCAAATTGTGATCCCTTTATAGTATCTTTTTTAAATACATTTTTATTTTCTACCATTTCAAAGATATTATCTACGTTTTTTCTTGGAACATCTTCTTCATTTTTCATTTCTATAGCTTTATTTTTAGCTGGACACACTTCATGACAAACACCGCAACCAGTACAATCTTTCAAAGAAATTCCCATGTAAAAATATAAATCATCAGTTTGTTTAGCTTTAATTACACTATTTTCTAAATTATATCTGCTAACCTCTTCTTTAGTTAATAGAAATGGTCTTATAACTGAATGAGGACATGCTAATGCACACATATTACATTCTATACAGTTTTCCTTATTCCAACAAGGAAGATTACTTGCTATATCTCTTTTTTCTAATTTAGATGTATTAACAGAAAAACTTCCATCAGCATGACTTAAAAAATCAGATGTTTTAAGAAAATCACCTTTTAGGCTAAACATATAATTAGTCATTTTATCTTTAGTATTAATACTTACCATACTACCACTATTAGATAAATTAGTCATATTAATATCTACCTTTTTTACCACTACATCTTTTAATGCATTTTTATTAGCTTCTACTATTTCTATTCCTTTTTTAGAGAATTTCTTTTCTATTTGTCTTTCAATTTTTTCTTTAATTAAGTCATAATTAATTAATGAACTTACCTTAAATATAGCTGATGCCATAATACTACTTATTTTATTAGGTATATTGTTTTTCTTAGCTATATTATAAGCATCTATTATATAAAAATTAATATTATTATCTATTATGTATTTTTTTACATCTAATGGTAAATAAGATTTTATTTTTTCTTCATCCAAACTAGTTACAAGTAAAAATGTTCCATTTGGTTTTAATTTTGATATTATGTCATATCTTAGAAGATAAGAATCTTTAGTACAAACAAGTACATTAGCCTTATCTATATAATATGGTCTATTAATATCTTCAGTTGAAATTCTAAGATGCGATCTTGTAATACCACCAGACTTTTTAGAATCATACTGGAAGTATCCTTGAACAAATGCATTTGTATAATTACCCATAATAGTTAGTATATCCTTAGATGCTGTAACCATACCATCAGAGCCATAACCATATATTAATATTTCTTTTGTATTAGAATGTTTAATTTCATATTCTTTAACTTTTAAGCTTTTATTTGTCAAATCATCTTCTATACCAACAGTAAATCCAGTAAAATTATTAGGATCATCTAAAAAGTCGTAAACTGCTTTTATGCAAGCAGCATCAGTGTTTTTACCAGACAAACCATATCTTCCACCTATTACTTTAGGTTTTATATCACAGTCATTAAATAAAGAGCAAACATCTAAATAAAGAGGCTCCCCAGTACTACCTGGTTCTTTTGTTTTATCTAATACAGCTATTTTCTTAACAGTCTTTGGCATACAATCTAAAAAATATTTTTTACTAAAAGGTCTATATAAATGTACTTCTATAAGTCCTAAATCATCAGAATTATCTATAACTTCCTTTATAGTATCACAAACAGAGCCCATTGCAACTATTATCTTACTAGCTGTTTTACTACCATAATAATTAAATGGTTTATAATCTTTTTTAGTTATTTCATTTATTTTTTGCATATAATAATTAACCGTATCAGCAAAATTATCATATTTTAAATTTCTAGCTTCTGTATTTTGAAAGAATACATCATCATTTTGATTAGTACCATGTATTTTTTTCTTAACTAGTATACTATTATTTCTAAACTCATCTAAACTTTTTCTATCTATTAAATACTTTAAGTTACTACCATCTAGTACTTTTATTTTTTTTAGTTCATGACTAGTTCTAAAACCATCAAAAAAGTTTAAAACAGGCATACTATCTTTAAGTGATGCAAGATATGATACTGCGGTTAAATTCATAACATCTTGTACGTTTGAAGATGAAATAAATGCAAATCCAGTTTGTCTTGCTGCGTATATATCACTATGATCTCCTAAAATACTAAGAGCATGTGTTGCAATTGTTCTTGCAGCAACATTTATAACACAAGGTAAACATTCTCCTGCAATTTTATACATATTAGGTAGCATTAAAAGAAGTCCTTGACTTGCAGTATAAGTAGTTGCAATAGTTCCCGATAACAAAGCCCCATGAACAAGTGCAATAGCTCCTGCTTCACTTTGCATTTCAACTACTTTAACAGGATATCCATACAAATTATTAAAGCCCTTACTAGATAATTCATCCACTTTTTCTGCCATACTAGATGCAGGCGTTATAGGATATATTCCTGCAAGCTCACTAAATAAATAAGATACATAACTACAAGCTTCATTTCCATCCATAACTTTATATTTTTCCATACTTTCACCTTCTACTATAATATAATTATATCATTAATTAATTATTTTTAAAACATATAAACATATAAAAACTATTAACAAATTATGCTAATAGTTTATTTAATTTTATCCTTTTAATCTTGCGTCAAATTTCTTTCTTTCTTCAGTATTAAGTATTTTTTTCCTCATTCTAAAGTTTTCAGGAGTAACTTCTACTAATTCATCAGAATTAATATAGTCTAAACATACTTCTAAAGATAACTTTCTTGGTCTTTTTAAAACTACGGTATGATCTTTACCAGCACTTCTAGTATTTGTTTGTTGCTTTTGTTTAACAACGTTTACAGCTAAATCATTTTCTCTATTATTTTCACCAACTATCATACCCTCATAAACTTCGCATCCTGGTTCTATAAACATAACACCACGATCTTCTAATTGTCCAAGTCCATAAGCTGATGCCTTACCATTTTCCATAGAAACTAAAACGCCAAGTTTTCTTTCTCCAACAACAGCATCTGCAACTGGTTTATAGCAGCTATAAGTATGATTAATAATACCATAACCTTTAGTCATAGTCATATAATCAGTCATAAAACCAATAAGTCCACGAGATGGAATAGAATAATTTAATCTAACTTGATTTTGATTATTTGTCATTTGAACCATTTCAGCTCCCCTAGTTCCTAAAGCTTCTATAACAGACCCAACGTTTTCTTCTGGAACATCAAGTTGTAAATCTTCATATGGTTCACATTTAACGCCATCTATTTCTTTTATGATAACTTCTGGTTTTGATACTTGAAGTTCATAACCTTCTCTTCTCATATTTTCAATTAATATAGATAAATGTAATTCACCACGTCCTGATACTATCCAGCTTTCAGTATCATTTTGTCTTACCTTTAAAGATACATCTCTTTGAGTTTCTTTTATTAATCTTTCTTCTAGCTTTCTTGCTGTTACAAACTTACCTTCTCTTCCAGCAAAAGGTGAATTATTAACAGAAAAAGTCATTTGAAGAGTTGGCTCATCTATTCTAAGTGGCTCTAGTGCTTCTTCTTTTTGGTATGTACAAACTGTCTCCCCAACAGATATATCAGGAAGACCTGCTATTGCAACAATTTCTCCTGCATGAGCTTCTTTAATTTCTATTCTTTTAAGTCCTAAAAAACCAAATAATTTTTGTATTCTAAATTGCTTAATTGTTCCATCTAATCTAACACATGATACATTTTCATTTTCTTTTATAGTACCTCTTGCAATTCTACCAATACCAATTCTTCCTACATAATCATTGTAATCTAATAGAGCTGGTTGAAATTGAA
>OIZL01001294.1_pt1 | contig 14086 bp, 18 predicted proteins | sample 1588541 | NCBI WGS metagenome assembly OIZL01 (sample SAMN03283285) | human gut metagenome | biome: human-associated habitat; material: feces | host: Homo sapiens | place: Peru | collected 2012 | reverse complement strand
CATTTGGGGTACGAGCCTGCACTTTATTTTAGTAAGATTATGATTATAATGTTTACAATTTGTTCACATTATATTAAAAGATTATACACCAATTTTATTTTTTATGTGATATAATATAGAAAACAAGGAAATGAGGAAGCCAGTCAAGCAGGTGGGAAGGAGGGGGGTTCACATTGAGTAATAGGAGGTGAGAAAAACTTATGCATGCCGAATATTTAGAAGTAGTTAAAACGCTAATACAATTAGCACCTGAATTTAATGAATGTACTGTTAAGGCATATATTGAACCATCAATATCGTCTACAGTGTTTTATATTAATGCTGACGGATACAATCACATTTTCAAGGCACCTTTTGGCCTGTTAGAAAGCAAACTTACAGCAAATGCATTGGCAGAAATTATAATCGAAGAAGTGATAGAATGGAGGGATAAGTTAAATGAAGCTTAAAGAATTGTTTACAGTGATTGACAGTAATGCATTTTTAAATATCGTGACAGATAAAGCGCATTGGCTGTATGAAGGCAAAGCTATGTTTATTACAACTGATTTACTTGAAAGAAAGATTAAGCTAGTAGACATTATTAGAAATGAATTTTTTATTACAACGGAGGATTAATAAATGTGCATATATGAAGGAATAGTTATAGCAACAATGGTTATGGTGACGATAATAATGATTAGTCAATATATTGACAGTAAAGTGCCAAGGGTATGTGATGTATTACAGTTAATGAATATATTACCTTGCTACGAAGTAAAAGTATTTAGAGATGGAAAGCGCATTAAAACTAGTGAATTGATGCAACATGTCAATAGTCCTGTTAAAGCTTACCAAATGAGAGAAGCTATTCTTTACATAGAAATTTATTAGTTTTTTGAAAAAAGTACTTGACATTTAGTGTCATATAATATATAATAATACTTGTAAGGAAGTTACATCATAACAAGAGAATTCAGGAGGAAATCAATATGGTACTTTATAACCTATATTTAGTTCTAAATCACGAAATGGTTAACATTTACGATAATGCTACACATAGTATAGTATACGAGGGCTTATCTGAGTATATACCTGACGAGTTAATGAGTGAATTAGTTCACAGTGTGACTATGACGTACGAAAAAAAATTTAATAGAGGGTATTTCTTAATAGACCTAAACTAGCAGTAACCAAGCTGACGAGTGGTGCAAGTCCACTCACTAGCCTTTGCACCAATGGTGCATGTTACAACAAGTTACAAGTTACAACAAGTTACAACAAGTTACCAAAAAACTCATTACAAAGAACAAGGAGGAAACAAAATGAGAAAACCAAGCGTAACAAGAACCATCAGCACACTAAACATTACAGTATTAGGCTTAGACATAATTTCGTGCGAGCCTATAACCAAGACTTACCCAATTTACGAGAGTGAAGCACCGAAAGATGAGGCTAAACTGTTTAATTACATCCGTAAAATGTATGAAACGAAGACCTTTAAAATTTCATCAATCGTGGACAAGACATCAGTCACAAAAACATATAGAATGCCACTCAGTAAATTTATTGAAGAAGCGGAGGAAGTAGCAATATATGAACAGTAGACGAAACAACACTAGACAAAGCACACAGTACAGTAAATAGGAGGTTAACATCATGTTATCAAAGAAAGAATTATTTAATGCAAAAGCATCATCACAGAAAATTGAGAATGGATTACAGATTGACGTTGTAAATGTTGGTAGATATGAGGATACTGACAGCGATGGCAACCCAGTAGAGGTAGCAGTACTTATTGATAAAGAAGGTACAGTTTACACAAGCATTTCTAAGACCGTTAACGAGACGCTAGATATGCTCAAGGATATTATATCAGACGATGGGCACGCACTTATAGAGGTATGTCAGAGGACATCCAATAGTGGTAGAAATTTTTACCAATTAATGATACTTTAATTATTTAGAGTATTTATTAATAAGAGAGAGAGGGGGGTTTACCCCCCTTTACTTATAAACATAGGAGGGATTAAGTGAATGGGTAAGATAACAAAGAAGTCGCAACTTTTGAAGGAATATAATAAAGAGCGAAATCGAATTAAACGTTTTATTAGATATGCTGAGAAAAGAGGCTATATATTTGAACCTAACCTTATACCGCCAAAACCAAAAACTATTACAAGTGGGTCAATAAGAAGGCTGTCAAAGATTAGACCTGCACAGCTTTATAACAAGGCTTATGCCATCAGTGCAGTAACAGGACAGCCAATAACAGTTGAGCAGAGAAAAAGAGAAATCAGAGAAGAAGCGACAAGGAAGGCATGGGAATCGAGGAGAAGAAAAAAAGACCAACGAGACTACGACACGATTAAGTCATGCAGAGAATGGCAACAAATGTTTCATGCAACAAAATTAGTGTGGGATAAAATACAGTCCATGATAGCAAATGTTGGTGTACAACAATCTCAGTCAGCAGATTTATTGAATAATCTTTTAAACTCACAAATTGAACAGTATGGCGTAGATGTTGTACTGTATAGTATAGCACAAGCAAGTGAAGATTTTGTGTCAACTTGTGAGGTTATAATTAAATATCATCCGAGTAGCGCTGTATCAAGGACAGCCGTTCAGCATTTATACACACTAATAAGTGGCAATTTACCAAGTGACGCAGAACAGACCGAAATTGACAAGGCATTAGCCAACGATGAAACATGGGATGAAATATGAGAAAACAAATGAAATATATGGTAGGCGACTTTGAAACCACTGTATATGATGGTCAGACATTCACCGAGGTTTGGGCTTCGGCAGTTGTCGAGCTAGGCACAGAGGATGTTAAAATTCATCATTCAATTAGAGAGACCTACGATTATCTTTATAACTTAAAGCAGAATATTTGTATATATTATCATAACTTAAAATTTGATGGCTCGTTTTGGTTATCATTTTTATTAGTCGATTTGAAATACGAACAAAAGTTATATGTAAACCCCAATAACGAAAGTGATGCACACTTTTTGAAAGAAAAAGATTTAACACCAAAATCTTTCGTGTATTCAATCTCAGACATGGGGCAGTGGTACAGTATACTTATCAAGACGCCATACGCATTTATTGAGATTAGAGATAGTTTGAAGCTTTTACCGTTTTCAGTTGAACAAATTGGGAAAAGTTTTCAAACAAGGCATCGTAAATTAAATATGGAGTATAAAGGGCTTAGATACGCAGGCTGTCCAATTACAGATAACGAAAAACGTTATATTGCTAATGATGTGTTAGTAATTAAAGAAGCGTTGGAAATAATGCAATCTGACGGACACTTAAAACTTACTATCGGCTCGTGCTGCCTCTCCGAATTTAAAGCTACAGTTGACAAACAAGACTATCAAGCATTTTTCCCTGATTTAACACAGTTTAAATTAAACTCACTTGAATATAAATACTCAAACGCTGACGAGTATATAAGACACTCATATAGAGGAGGCTGGTGTTATCTAAAAAAAGGATGTGAAAACAGAATTTACAGTGAGGGTATCACAGCAGATGTTAATAGCTTGTATCCATCTATGATGCACTCAGAAAGTGGAAATTATTACCCTTACGGTCAGCCAGTTTTTTTCAAGGGTAAAATACCGCCAAAATGCCTTACAGACCATTATTATTATTTTGTTCGTATTCGCACACGTTTTTACTTGAAAGAAAATAAATTACCATTTATACAGATTAAAGGTAGTTTTTTCTACAAGGCTACTGAAATGCTTGAAACATCTGATATAGTTGATAAAGATACAGGAAATGTATGCTCATGGTACAAAGATTTTGACGGAAATATTAAAAAAGCTATTGTTGAAATGGTACTTACTCAGACTGATTTTGAACTGTTACAAGAGCATTACAATCTTGTGGATTTAGAGGTATTGGATGGATGTTATTTTAGAACTATAACACGAATTTTTGACGAGTATATTAATAAGTATAAGAAAATTAAGCAAAATAGTACAGGGGCAAGGCGAACACTAGCAAAACTCTTTTTAAATAACTTATATGGAAAACTTAGCAGTTCGGATATATCCTCTTTTAAAGTGGCTAGAATGAAGGATAATGGCTCGCTAGGTTTTACAACATTTGAAGAACACGAAAAGAAAGTTATGTATATACCTATAGGCTCAGCAATAACAAGTTATGCTAGAAATTTTACTATTAGAGCCGCACAGAAAAATTACAAATATTTTGTGTACGCTGACACGGATAGCATACATTGTTGTACTACAAAGAAAAATATTAAAGGAATAAAAATACACCCCTCTAATTTTTGTTGTTGGAAGCTCGAGAGCTTTTGGGATGAAGCGATTTTTGTCCGTCAGAAAACTTATATCGAACATGTTACGCATGAGGATGAAGAACCAATTAATGAACCATACTATAATGTAAAATGTGCAGGTATGCCCAATAGATGCAAGGATTTGTTTCTTAAATCAATGGAGGGTGTGACAGATGAAGAACTCAAGACATATCCCACCATTCAACAGGAATTTTTAAAAACAAAGAGAACACTTGCTGATTTTAGAGTGGGGCTTGAAGTATATGGAAAACTCCGTCCGGTGAGAATAAGAGGAGGGATAGTATTACAAGAGACGACATATAAAATGAGATAAAATGTTTCACGTGAAACATAACAAAAGGAGGCAGAAATAATTCTGCCTCTTTTAATATATCTATAACGTTAATTCTTAATGCATGGGTAGGCATACACCCAACTACACAGATGTGTCTTATATTTCAAAGAGCCTTTCACATTTATGTTACAAAAATAACTAACGCAGATACCTTTAATAATATGCTAAAGCTTTGAGAATACATTCTTTACAATCAAGCGAATAAAATCTAAAACAACCTCTATCAAAGAAGTATCTCATATAATCAATTAACCACGCATTATTTTTAAGCATAACAAAATTAATATTATGGTCATCTGTAGTGACTGAAATTCTTTGTTTAAAATCTGAATCAACTTTTTTGTCACAGTAAACTATGCTTTCCTGTTCAAACAATTTAACGGCATATTCTTCACCCTTATATTTAAGAGTACATAAATACCGACTCTGACCCTTCATTTTTTCAATGAAAGCGTGATTGTCATTGAGGTAAACATTCTGTGACGCATAAGCCACATAACGGGACTTGTTGAACGCTCTATTAAAAAGTGAGCTTTCTTGTGACATAGAAGCACTTTCATTATATCCTTGTTCAAGAACAAAACCATCACCACGTAAAAACTTCACGTCAGATGTCAGTCTGTCAGTAATATCTAATGCTGTGTAATAAGGGTTTAATAGCGTCACAGCGTTTGAAATCATTATTACAGGAACATATCTAACTTGGGTATTATTACCTCTTGCTATTGAGGTATGAATACTTATAAATTTACTAACTTCATCAGGACAATAATGGTTGGTCTCAGACTGAAATTCATCAAGAAGTATTCTCGATACATCACTCAGATAATGAGAATATTTTTTTACTTTATCCGCACAATTTAGTGCGACAGCATAACCACAGGATTTTCCATTATCCTCTTCATCGTATGCACTGCACAAAAATAACTCGTACATTTTACTATTACCAATTTGTACAGCCTTCAATGTGTAAGCTGAGAAAAAAAGATTGTGTATATCCTTAAAGAATTTATCAGCGGAGTCTTTTAACTCGTCTTGAAATCTGTACAGCAAGCAAAATTTTTCATTATACTTTAAAAAGCGATTAATTAGGTATCTATTAAAATATGTTGTTTTTCCAGCAGATCTATTTGATGTTGAAATATAAATTTCAGGCACATTTCCATTAATATCTTTCATGCTTAATAGCTTAGTACCATCATAGTATTTTATTTCATTCATTTATCCACCTCCTTTAGTTTATTATAGCAAATTATCAACAATTTGTCAAATTATTGTTGATATTTTGTGGATAATATGTTATAATAAGAAAAAAGAAAGGGGGTCACTATTATGATTAACGATTTTTCAACATTAATATCCACGCTTGGTTTTCCAATCGGAATGTGTTTAATTATGTGTTATTACATTAACAAAATTAATGACGCACATAAGGAGGAATCAAATAAGTTTGCAGAAGCACTCAACAATAATACAGTCGTGCTTCAAAAACTTTGTGATAAGCTTGACAGTGAAGTGAATGTCAATGACAAGTAGTGATATTGTAAAAACGGCAAGGACATATATTGGAAAGCCTTACGTTTGGGGCGGAGAGTCCGAAGCCGAAGGAGGATATGACTGTAGTGGTTTTGTGTTTTCTGTCCTGAATAAGTGTGGCATGAAAGTACCAAGAACTACAGCGCAGGGCTACTCAACATTAGGCAGAAAAGTAACAAATATTCAATGTGCTGATTTACTTTATTTCGGTAAATCGACTAAGAGAATTACTCACATAGCAATTGCCATTAATGGTACACAAATGATTGAATCGATAGGAAATAGTAAAAACACAAAAACAAACAAGGGTAAGGGTGTTTCAATTACTAATATTTCTCACCGAAACGACTTAGTTCTTGTTAAAAGAATTGTTGATTTAAAAAAGGAGAAATTAGCAAATATGTCTTTATTGAAAAAGGGTACTAAAAATAACGATGTTACTGTATTTGAAATACTAATGTCAAAGTTAGGGTATTATACAGGCTCAATTGATACTCAGTATGGTAAAGGCTGTGTATCTGCATGTATTAATTTTCAGAAAGACCATAATCTTTTAGAGGACGGTGAGTGTGGTAACAACACGTGGAAAGCACTTCTTAGTGAGGTAATTTAATGGCATGGGTAGTTATTGAAGGTACTAGAAAGTATCTAACACAAGCGCAGATGGAGAACAACGCTTTAGAATTTTATGCCTACTTTACGGGAAAATATACTCTTGAAAGTATCTGTGGTATGCTAGGAAATGTTCAGAGAGAAAGCACGTTAAACCCCGGACTAAAAGAAACAGTAAGTATATCTAGTGGGTGGGGGCTAATTCAGTGGACACCTTCCACAAACCTCACTGACTATGCAAGCGCTCAAGGTAAGGATTGGAAAGATGGCAACTTACAGTGTCAACTTATTAATGCCGAAGTACTTGAAGGCTATGGCGGTCAGTGGATACCTACTAAAAGTTATCCATATACTGGTTTACAATTTTCACAACTAACAAATGTTGAGGAAGCTGTGAAAGCGTACTGCTTTGAAAGAGAGCGTGCAGGTGTTGTAAAGCTTGACGAAAGAATACAAAATGGGAAGAATTGGTATGAGTATCTTAGCGGTACACCTGTACCGCCCACACCTATACCCCCAACAAGAAAATCTTTGCCTATTTATATGATGTTACGCAGACGATTTTAAGGAAGGAGAATGATAATGGCTAAATTATCAAAAGACGAACTTATCGAAAAAGTAAGAAAATATGTCGGCGATAGAACGGATGATGAAACAATTGAGATTATTGAGGATATATCCGACTCAATCGACTCGTCTGTTGCTGACGAGTGGAAACAGAAATATGAGGAAAATGACAAAATGTGGAGAGACAAATATATTTCACGTTTTGTTGAAAAAACGGAAGATGAACTAGACGCACCATCAGAACACGAGGAGGAAGAGAAAGAGTACAACTCTTTCGAGGATTTATTTGAAGAGGAGGAAGATTAATGTCTAGAATAATTGCTAAAACGAAACTTGATGCACGGTCAATTGATATTCTTAATGTTATCAGAAATAATGCGTCATATGCTTATCAAAAAGATGTACCAAATATAGAGAAGGAACAGGACATTCCAAAGGTTGGGGAAATCCTTTTTGGAAATCCGGCACACTCCAACGAATTTATCAACGCTTTAATTAATAGAATTGCGTTGGTGCGTTTGCAGAGTGCAACTTTTAACAACCCTTATAAGCACCTCAAGAAGGGCTATCTTGAATTTGGCGAGACTGTAGAGGACATTTTTGTTGGTATTATCAAGGCTGTAAAATATGACGCTGAAAAAGGTGCTAGTAGAGAGTTTAAACGTACTCTTCCTAATGTTCAGTCAGTCTTTCACATGACTAATTGGAGGGTAATGTACCCAATTACTATTGAGAAACAGGCTTTAAAAAGAGCTTTTACATCTGCTGACGGTGTTACTAACCTTATTACATCAATTATTGACCAAGTTTATCAGTCGGCTGAATATGACGAATACTTACTTTTTAAGTATCTGCTTATCAAAGCAATTTCTCATGGTAAATTATATTCACAGCCTATTGATACGGCTAACATGAATAGTGTGGCTGTAGCTTTTAGAGGAAAATCAAATTTACTCCCTATTGATATGACAGGTAGATTTAACGAGACTCATGTACAGAACAACACACCTGCGAATAAACAGTGTATTTTTATGGATGCTGATTTCAATGCTAAATTTGACGTTGAAGTTCTTGCCAGTGCTTTTAATATGAATAAAGCAGATTTCATCGGTAAACTTCACCTTATTGACGATTTCAGTTCGTTTGACAATGAAAGATTTGAAGCGATAAGAGAAGAGTCTACAGGTCTCGAAGAAGTAACAGCAGACGAGCTTGCACTTATGAAAGATGTTAAGGGAGTTTTGCTTGATGAAGACTGGTTTCAAGTTTATGACAACTTACTCGAATTTGACGAAACACGTGTAGGTAGTGGTTTGTATTGGAATTATTGGCTTCACGTTTGGAAAACTATTTCTTACTCACCATTCGCTAATGCAATCGTTTTTGTTGATAATGGCGCAACAATTGCCAAGCCTTCAACAATCACAGTTGAAATCACAGGAAAAGATATATCTGAGGCTGGTACTATCTTTACACTTAATGTGCAGAATGACACAGCTACACTTGCACCTAATTCGGTTAATTTTGTTCAGACCAAAGCTCTTACAACAGAGGGAATTGCAGTACAGAAATATGGTGCTATTTTAATTCCAGCAACAAAAGATACATCAGAAATCAAGCTTGTAGCTGATTTAGAGGGAACAACCTACGCAGGCACTACAAACATCACTGCAGCTAATGTTGTAGGGGATACAGTCGTATTAAATAAAGGATGATGAATTATGTACATAGCACCTGATAGTGAGGTGTACATGCTGAGTGGAGTACCACTTTCCACTCAGCAGAAACACACCATTTATTTTTCAGATAAGAAAACACAGGCAGATTATTTTATTGGTAAAGCCAAAAAGCATTTTAATAAAGTAACTTACAACAGAGTTAATAAGGGTAAATGTCGTTTACAGGCTACAGCAGATAGCTTATATGACTGCAATTACATGATGTTTCAAAACTCGGCTTTCAGTACTCGCTGGTTTTATGCATTTGTGACAGGGATTGAGTATATTAACAATGTTACTGCTGAGATAAGCTTTCAAATTGATGTTCTACAAACTTACTGGTTTGACATTGAACTAAAAGAATGTTTTGTTGAACGAGAGCATAGTCTAAGTGATAACATAGGTGAGCATATCCTACCTGAAAATGTCGAATGTGGCGAGTATGTTTACAACGGCGACGCTCAGTTAATCGGACTAGGCTCTTTAAGTACTTGTACCATGGTACTACTTGCCACAACAGGAGGGTATATTTACGATGGTGTTTATAGTGGCTATCAGATAAAAGCATTTGCTAACACTGAAACAGGCAGTAATAACCTAACCACTTTCTTAAATCAGTACCTAACTACCCCTGACAACATTTTAGCTATTTACACGTGTCCGACTGACATCCTCCCAGTTGCGATTACGGACGACGGGGTAAATATTACATTTACTGGTAATACTAACCCAATAAATGTCACAGGCACTCCAATCAGCAATACTGATACAATAAATGGGTACAGACCACGAAACAATAAGTTATACACGTATCCTTACAACTTCAACGAAGTTAGAAATAACTGTGGACAAACATTAATACAACGTTATGAATTTTCAGAAAATCTTACGCCATATTATAACATAATCGGTAACATGACTATGCCAGTACAGGAAGTGCTAAGACTTGACCGATACAAGTCCACAGAAACCACAGGCACACACAGAATGGATATGACAGAAACAATCACACTTGACAGCTTCCCTTTATGTTCATGGAATGTGGACGCATTTAACGCTTGGGTTGCACAAAACGCTGTACCGATTACAATTAACGCTATTCCATCAGCCGTTCAAACTGCTACAGGTATGATTACCGGACAGACAAGTAATTCAGCGCTGGGTAGTGTGCAAAATATATTAACAAGTGCTTACACGGCTAGTATTTCTGCTAACGATGTAAAGGGCAATTATGCCACTAATAACGCACTTTTTGGTAAAGGTCAGGTGTGTTTTGAAGCCCAGCGAAAATCGATCACCGCTGAGTATGCTAAATCAATAGATAGTTATTTTGATGTTTTTGGTTACGCTTGTCATAAAACAAAAGTGCCTAATGTGTCTAGCCGTCCTCATTGGAATTACGTTAAAACTGTTGATTGTACAATAGTCGGTCACGCGCCTAGTGATGATATATCTTTAATAGAAAGTTATTTTAATAGTGGTATTACTTTTTGGAAGAATCCTAATGAAGTTGGTAACTACTCACTTGATAATACTGTTTAGAAAAGAGGTGTAAGAATGAGTAAAGCTAGAAAAGCTAGAAGAGAGAAACAGCGTACTGCGTTTGATGATAGTATTTGTTATCAGCTATACACGTTTGACCAATACTTAGATTTATTTACAGAAATAGCAATAAGCTCGTTTGAATGGGTTGGACTTCCTAACACTGTAGATGCCAGATTTATTGAAGTCGGTCTGTATGAAACTGGCTCTATGTTGTATTTTAATGATGAAGTTATGGGAAATCTATGCTTACGTGGCACACTGGGCGGTCAACTTGATGTTTATAACATACCATTAGATAGGAGAGCGTATGCTTCTAATGGCTATCAACGTGTATGCGGAAGAAGTGATAGTGTTATTATATGGGATAATATGACCCATTGTTGCTGTAAAGATAAGATGGAGATATACGCTAAGAGAATAGCTGAACTTGACTCAAGTATTGATATTAACTGCAAGGCTCAAAGAACGCCGATTTTGATTAAGGGTAGTGAACAACAACAATTATCTCTACAAAATGCTTATATGCAGTATGATGGTAACCAACCTGTTATTTTTGCTAGTAATGATTTCATGGAGGGTGACAGTGGCTCGTTTGGTGTGTTCACAACTGGTGCGCCATATGTCGCAGATAAGCTATATGAATTAAAGGTTAATCTATGGAATGAAGCTCTTACTTACTTAGGTGTAACAAACATAAGTGTTCAGAAAAAAGAAAGAATGATTAAGGACGAAGTGCAGAGACTTCAAGGTGGGGTAATGGCTAACAGATATTCGAGGGAATTTGCTAGGCAACAAGCTTGTGAGCAAATTAACAGAATGTTCGGAACTAATATTAGTTGTCATTTCAGAGATGTATTTAACCAATCAAATAATTATGAAGGAGATGACGAAAATGAGTAAATATACCACAAAAGTTAGGTTTATTTGTGAGAACGCTTCAGGACTTACGGAGTCAGTTGGTTTTAATGATGTCGAAAGTGTGCTTGATAAGTGTTGGTCTAAGATTTTTAGTGACTTCCCAATTTTTGATGAAGACTACAGAGCAGAACTTTGCAAGAAAATTTTGAGGCATTACTATACAAGAGAAATTTGTTGCGAAACTCTAGGAAGATGGAAGTTGTTTCTTAGTGATAAGATGAAAAACATAATGCCTTATTATAACCAACTTTATCAGAGTGAATTGTTAAAAATTCAACCGTTAGTTAGTGTAAACAGAAGTGTTACACATGAAGGTAGTGGAACCGAAACCAAAACCACTAACAGAAACGGTTCTAACAGTAGCACTTCGAAAACGGATGGGAGTACCGATACTTGGAGCTATTACAGTGATACACCACAGGGCGGTATTGGTGGTCTTGATAGTAACGATTATTTAACAAATGCCACACACAATGTGGGTACGGATGTTACGAATAGTACGCTAAATGGTAGCACCACTGATAATGAAACAGGAACAGGAAATAGAAGCGACAGCTATGTTGATAAAATTTTAGGTTATGAGGGTAACCAATCAGAAATGTTACTAAAGTTTAGAGAAACGTTTTTAAATATTGATATGATGGTTATTAATGAGCTTAAAGATTTATTCTTTACTATTTATTAAGGAGGTTTAATTTTATGAATACAAAAACTATAATTCCTAATCCACCAGCTAATTTTAATCCTAATGTTACGATGCCTAGCCCACTACAGCCCTTTCGTTATTGGTGTCAGAAAGTGTTACCGTTGGTATATGATGACAGTTTAAGTTATTATGAACTGTTGTGTAAAGTTGTTGATTATTTGAATAACATGATTGATGACGTTAACACTCTTGCAAGTGATGTTGCTAACATCAATAAAGCGTATCTAGAATTACAGCAGTATGTTAATAATTATTTTCAATCACTTGATGTTCAAGAAGAAATAAATAACAAGTTAGACGAATTAGTATCTAGTGGCAGATTAGATATGATGTTGAGTACTTTTATACCGTATGTAACACTAGAAATGTTTGGTGGTGTAGGTGACGGTGTAACCGATGATACATTAGCCCTTAAAAAAGCAATTGAAAATAGCTATACAACAGGAAGAAGTATCATCATAACGGAAAAAAATTTTTTAATATCAGAAACCATTGATATTAAAAAAAGTGTTACAATAATATCTATTAGCAATAAACCGCAATCTGAGGGTGATGTTAATTATAATATTATATTCAATGGCGATAACTATTTATTTAATATCAATAATGGCGTTCCATTCAATATTTTTAGTAATCTTTACATTAAAGGTAATGGCAAAAATAAATGTTTTTATGTAAATTCACACAGAAACAACTTTAATAATCTGTACCTTAATAATTTTAGTACATGTTTTTTAGTTACTCAAAAAGGTGATATTAAAACATTTGAAAACAAAATAAATAACAATATTTTTGAAAACAATACTAATGTTTTAGAGTCCACTTATTCAACAGGAAGTGCAACCGATGGGTTTTTTACAAATAATATCATAATAAACGGTAATTACTCCCTATCGTGCAATGTACTATCTCAATGGGTTATTAATGGTAATCATGATTATTCAATCAACGGAATTAGTATTTTACAGGCAGTGAACCTAAATATAGAAAATAATTATTTTGATAATACTAATAAGACATCAATTTATTTATTAGCGAATGGTATAATGAATATAACCGGAAACCAATTTTTATGCGCTGGTAAAGGTGATTGTTATAAAATTAGAATATCATCACAAGAGGGTTATGATTATTCAAGCGCGTGTGTTTCTTCTAATACTATGACTAAAACGGGCAACATAACAGGTACATGGTGGTTGTTAAATAGCTCTTTACCTTTTAGTTTTAGTGGTAATACAAGTTTTCAAGAGACAAATTTGCTACATCCTAATTCTTACTCACATATTGAAGCGCCTTATAATTCCGTTAATACTATAAATATATTATCATCTACGCATAATATAAGTAAATGCAAAGTATTTAATATCATGGATAAAATTAAAATGTTCGCTATTAATATAACACTAACAAGTGATGTTAATGCTTATAACGAAATTGCAAAAATTAAAGGTCTTTTAAGTATAGGTATTAATCAATATTGTGTATGTCTCAAACCTTCAACCTGTCATTTAGTTTTACTGAATGATAGTACAATTTTAGCTTGTGACCAAGATCTTAAAAGTGAAGCAAATATTATAGGCTACTTTTTCGTGATAGGGTAATGTAAGGAGGAGGGAATATTATATTTCCTCCTTCTTTAATTAAAATCCTGTTATCCCTTAAAACAAAAGTTAGTTATTAATAAAAAATCATCTAATTGTGATGGATATGTAATAGCAGAGGCTTTAAAAGATAATACTATTGATTTAGAAGAACAAACAAATCCTGATTTATCAGAAAGTGATAGTCAAGATTCAAAAGTAACTAAAGATGATGATGGTAAAATA
>OIZL01001291.1_pt1 | contig 14120 bp, 15 predicted proteins | sample 1588541 | NCBI WGS metagenome assembly OIZL01 (sample SAMN03283285) | human gut metagenome | biome: human-associated habitat; material: feces | host: Homo sapiens | place: Peru | collected 2012 | reverse complement strand
TATTGGATACATTCTATTCATTTTAAACACCTTCTTCTTTTGCTATTCTTATACGTTAATTTTACTATTTTTATATATTATTGTCAACTATCTTTATTACTATTTAAACAAAAAATTATATCTTTATAATATTACCTAATTTTTTAATAACCTTTTTCTCTATTCTTGATATATAAGACTGACTTATTCCTAATTTCTCTGCTACTTCTTTTTGAGTTAATTCAGCATTACCATTTAAACCATATCTAAGAATCATAATCTCTTTATCTCTTTTATTTAACTTATTTAATTCCCTTCTTAATAATGTTTTATCCAATTCATCATCTAAATTCTTAGTTACAATATTAGCCTCAGTCCCTAAAACATCCTCTAAATGTAACTCATTACCATCAGCATCAAAACTTAATCTATCTTCTAAACTAATTTCTGTTTTCTTTCTCTTTGTTTTTCTTAAATACATAAGTATCTCATTATCAATACATCTCGAAGCATATGTAGCTAATTTAATATTTTTATCTAATTTATAAGTATTTACACCCTTTATTAAACCAATTGTCCCAATAGAAACTAAATCCTCTAAATCTATATTAGTATTCTCATACTTTTTAGCTAGAAATACTACTAACCGAAGATTGTGTTCTATCAACTTATTTTTAGCTAAAACATCTCCATCCATAGATTTCAAAACATAATCTACTTCCTCTTCCTTAGATAAAGGTTCAGGTAAAATATCACTGCTACCAACATAAAAAACATAATTAAATCTACTTAATACCTTTTGAATAATATATAGTAATTTTTTCATATTCTCTCCTCCAATATTTTCTTATTTAAAATAGAATCTACCCCATCAATCATTATCTTCTTATTACTAATTCCCACTAAAACATTTCTCCTAATACCTATTCCCAAAATATAAATATAATTCACCTTTAAACACTTTAAAATACCATGAGAATCTATCGTATCATAAGGAACTAACAAAATATCTTTATAATCATAATCATCCTTAATTAACCTCTTATCTACCAAAATAATTGGTCTATTTAAATAAGGATCAAACAAATTATTTCCAGTATCTAAAAAAGATGTTGTAGATATAACTTTACCATCATTTAAGTATATGTCTAACTTATAATAATTAGAATAATTATTCTTAATATCCTTTATTTGCTTTATATATAAATAAATAATTAAAGGAGATGTCATTAAAAACAAATAAAAATTAGCACTTAACCCATTATTATAAAATATTATACCATCATGCTTATAATTAAATTCTATATTAAGTAAATATAAAAAACCTCCTAAAATAATACTTACTGTATATAAATAAAATATATTCTTAAATGTATATCTTATATCATTATAATTAAATGTTATTATTACCATGATTAAAGCTATTAAAAACTTTATCAAAAATAAAGATATAGAACTTAATCTAATAAATAAACAAAATATAGAAACAGTACCAAATAAACTACCTAATAATATCTTTTTTAAATTAGTTTGTCTTTTTAATATTAAAGCCACACTAAAAAGAAGTATCGAATCAAAAAAGAAATTAATAAAAAAAACTAAATCTAAATAAACAGTCATATCAATCACCAGTTATATCTTACTATTTAATACTTAAGTTTTTTGTAGAAAAAAAGAAACTAATTATAAAGTTTCTAATATATTTTTATTTAAATATTTCTTTGCATTTTTTAACCGATAATTCTTCATTTCTTCTATCTATTTCTTCAAAAAATCTATACATAGTAGTCATACTATTAGCCTCATCTGGCTTAATATTTGACCTTATCATTTCCTTATGTATCTTCTTAGCATTATTAATGGCATTTATTAAAGACCCTTTCTGTATAATATAATCAATTACTTTTTCACTATTCTTTTGGTATTTTATATTAATGTTTTTCTTTTTTAATTCATTCTCTATTTTTTCCCTATAATCTAACCTACTCAAATTAGAATTATAATAATTAAAATGTAATAATAACCAATACTCGAAGGCCTCATTAGACCAAAGAGGTATATAATCATTCTTTTTACATAAATTAATAGCTCTATTAAAATTTTGCTTAGAAAAACTATCTCTATCAAAAACCACAAAAATTTTTTCGTATAAAATTACTTTACTCCCTATCTTCTTATCAATAAAATATTGTAAATTTAAAACCGAATCTACCAAAGATATTGTATTCTTTCCCATTCCACAAATTTCACATTTTAAATGACAATCTTTAGGTAAATTATTATTAACAATATCTATAATTTTTTTAAAATATATTGGTTCAGTCTTAGTTCCTTCAGTAACTATTAACCAATTACCAGCTCTTTGATTAATTATGTTTGTTTCCCTTTTTTTTCTTTCTTCTCTTACCTTATGAAATAGATTATCACTACCCATCAGTTATCTATGAATGGAATAGAACCAAATGCCCCTTCAAAATATTTTTTTTGATAATCAGCATCACACCTAATTTTTTTAAACTCCGCTAAAGAATAAACCTTAGACTTACCAAAATTATTCTTACAAGCAAACATAATTTGATCTCTTCTTGAATCATTACTATTTAATATATAAGTATTATGAGTAGTAAATATTAACTGAGCATGTTTCTTATTAATACTTTTATCACTATACATAGAAACAATTTTTTTAAATAATAAAGGATGTAATTTAGTATCAAGTTCATCTACAAAAAGTAAACTACCTACCATTAAACTCTTAATAATTATTGGTAATATTTTAATAAGTTTAACAGTACCAGAAGATTCTCCTAACAAAGACAGATGATATTCTTCATACTTAGCATCTATTCCAATATGCTTACCAGATACTTCAAAATATTTTTTTTGGTCAATACCTTCTTTTTCTATTATTTCTACATCCTTTAAACAAGGATCTACTTCTTTAATAATATTCATAAATTTATTATAAATTTCCTTATCATTATATAGAATATTAATACTCTTTGTCAAAGAATAATCCTCATTTACTACATCTCTAATATAATCAATTTGATAAAACCAATTATATATTTCATTAAAAATTTTTATCCCTTTTCTACCTAAAAAACTAAGTAATAAAGTTTTATTATTTATTAAACTAATATATTCTATAAAATTATTATACTCACTATCGAAAACAATATTATTATCTTCTCTCTCAAAAATCATTTTTTCTTTACTTCTAGTATTCTTAACAAACTTTTTTTGATATAACCATTCCTCTTTAATACCTTCCCTCGTAGCACTAAAACCATATCTATATTCATAATTAGATAAATTTATAAATACCTCAAAAGTACTAGGTTCATTTACTGTTTTCCTACTAAAAATAAATGGTACAACATTAAAATCTTCTAAAATATTTGAATCATAAGTTCTAATAACCGTCCTAGCCATAAAATAAAACGCATCAATAATTGTGCTTTTTCCTGAAGCATTAGATCCATATATTGTTAAAAATGGTAATAAATTAATTCCATTTATATTAATCATATCTTCTAAATGCCTTTTCTCACTAGTCGCAGTCATATCAATATATGATTTATCATAAAAACATTTATGATTTTGAAAATTAAACTGTATTAACATAATATTACACCCCACTTCCACCATAATCATATCACCTTTTTCTAGCAAAGTAAAGTTTTAAGAGAAAATTTCTCTCAAAATTGTTCAAAAGAACTTTTTTTAAATTATATTTACAATATAACACAGAAAAAATAAAAAAAAGGTCGCTTTATAAACAAACCACCTTATAAAATTACTCTTAATATAAATATAAAATCTCTACACTATAACACAAATAGCACAATCATATCATATACTTCTTTTAAACATCTTCTCTAATTCATAAATACTAAATGTTATAATAGTAGGTCTACCATGAGGACAATGATAAGGATTATTACAATTACCTAAATCACTAATTAACTTCTCCATCTCCTCAATACTAGAATAAGTATTAGCCTTCTTACTCATCTTACAACTAACAGTCATCGCTAACCTATCATTAAACTTCTCAATAGTAAAATCTTTCTCTTTTTGAATAATCAACTCAATTATCTTATTAATAACATCTCTTTCATAACCAACAGGAAACCAAGTAGGATGAGATGTAATCCTAAAAGAATTAGCCCCAAACTCTTCTATTCCAATATTAATTCCCTCTAAAATACTCAAATTCTCCTTAACTATAATAAATTCATTCTTTGGTAACTCAATTATTATAGGTACAAGCAAACTACAAGTATTATTATTAGGATGCCCTAAAATATAAGAATATTTCTCATAATTAATCCTCTCCTTAGCAGCATGTTGATCTATCAAATATATACCCTTCTCATTCTCACAAGCAATATAAGTCCCAAGCAATAACCCTACAGGATATAATTTAGGTAACTTTTCCTTCTTTATATTTTCAATATAATTATTTTTATCATCCTCAAAATCATTAATAACAACCCCATTATTAATCAACTTCTCTAAATTACTTCTATATTCACTAGATTTCTCTAAAATAGTATTATTACTAAAATCAATACTAATATTCTCATACTTAGGAACCTCTACATTATCCTTAACCTCTATCTTTGGTATCAAAACCTTTTCCCTAATACCATTTATAATAGTACTAGTTATTAAATTCTTCAAATCATCAAAATTACCAAACTTAATATCTAATTTAGAAGGATGAATATTTACATCAATCAATTCAGGATCACACTTAATATTTATTACTACGATAGGATATCTAGTATCCTCCTTATATGTATGATATGCATCATTAATTACCTTATTTAATTCATTATTCCTAATAACTCTATTATTAACTAATGTAATCATATGACTCCTACTAGCCCTAGTAACTTCAGGCATAGAAATATAACCTGATACTTCATAATCATTATTCTCACTTTTTATTGCTATCATCTTCTTAGCAATATCTATTCCATATATCTCCTTAATAACCTTTAACTGATTATTAGATCCATCAGTATTTAGTAACTCCTTATCATCATTATATAACCTAAACTTAATATTAGGATATGATAAACTAATCTTTTGAACATAATCTAATATATTAGATAACTCACTATAAGTACTAGATAAATGCTTTAACCTAGCAGGAGTATTATAAAACAAATTAGATACAGTAATAGAAGTACCAATCCTTGCTTCGCACAAAGTATTTTCTAATACCTTACCACCCTTAATATGAACAAGAGTTCCAACATTATCTTGACAAGTTTTTAGTAAAACATCACTAACTGAAGCAATAGAAGGCAAAGCCTCTCCACGAAAACCCAAAGTATTAATATTAAATAAATCATCATCACTATACAACTTAGAAGTAGCATGCCTTTGAAAAGCCAAAATAGCATCCCCAGGTTCCATTCCTATTCCATTATCAATTACCTTTATTTCCTTAAGTCCCGACTCAACTAAATATACCTTAATATCAGTACTCTTAGCATCTATCGAATTCTCAATTAACTCCTTAACAATTGAAACACACTTCTCAACCACTTCACCCGCGGCAATCTTATTAGATAAAAGTTCATCCATTACTTTAATACACGACATAATTTTACTCCATTTCTTTTAATAATTGATAGAAACTTACTGCAACATTCTTAGGTAAAATACTCATAAGTTCTTCTATACTACATTCCTTCATCTTATTAATAGTCTTATATTTCTTAAGAAGTTTCTTCTTCCTTGCTTCTCCAATACCAGGAATATTATCAAGTATCGAAGCTAAAGCTCCCTTACTCCTAATATTCTTATGATAATTTATTGTATAGTTATGTACTTCATCTTGCATTCTAGTAAGCAAATGAAACAAATTACTTGTCTTATCCAAAGGTATTTCTCTTATTGGCTTAGAAGCCACCAAAGCATTAGTCCTATGATTATCATCTTTTTTTAAACCAACAATAGGTATATCTAAACATAATGATTCTAACACTTCCAAAGCAACATTAATCTGTCCTACACCACCATCAACTATAATTAAATCAGGTTTAATTAGTTTATCTTTTAGTACTCTAAAATATCTCCTATAAATAACTTCTCTCATAGTATTATAATCATCACTCATATCACTCATGATCTTCCATTTGCGGTATCCATCCTTATATGGCTTACCATCAATAAAAACAACCATACCCGAAACATTAAAATTACCAAACAAATTAGAATTATCAAATATTTCAACCCTACTTAAATTATTTATTCCTAATATTTTACCTAATTCATTCATAGCCAAACTAGTTTGTTCTTCATCCTTCTTAATCAATTCTAACTTTTCATGATAAGCATTTTTAGCATTATCCGTAGTTAAATCAACAATCTTTCTTTTTATTCCTTTCTTAGGATTAATAAATTTTATTTGAAATATGCTACTTAAAGATACAGTATCAATATCATCACACACTAAAACTTCCTTAGGAAGAATACTATGCTTATCATAAAATGAATAGATAAAACTATTTATCTCATCATTAACTTCACCAATCAAAGGAAACACCTTATTATATTTATCTAATAACTTTCCACCCCTGATAAACAAAATAGATATTGAAATATATTCGCCCTCATAATAATAACTAATAACATCACGATTAATATTATCATCAAGTTCAACCTTCTGCTTTTCCAAAGTAATATTGATATTATCAAGCATAGTCTTATATTCTAATGCTTTTTCAAAATTCAAATTATTACTACATATCTCCATCTTTTCTTTAATCTTATTAGTAATAATACTAGAATTACCACTTAAAAAAGATGTTATCTCTTCCTTCATTTGATTTATTACATCATCACTTATCTTATTAACACAATAACCTAAACACTCATTAATATGATAATATAAACATGCTTTCTTACTATAAGTCCTACACTTTCTTAAAGGATATAATCTATTAATTAATTCTACCGTGTTGCGAGCCGCAGTTACATTAGGAAAAGGCCCGTATAAAGTATTTTTTCTATTTCTTTTTATATTGGGATTTCTTACGACCACTAAACGTGGAACCTTTTCATTAGTAAGTTCTATATATGGATACGTCTTATCATCCCTAAGTAAAATATTATACTTAGGATCATATTTCTTAATTAAATTAAGTTCTAAAACTAAACTCTCTACCTCTGTAGAAGTAATAATATATTCAAAATCATATATCTCACTTACTAGTTTTTTAGTTTTACCAGTATGAGAACTCTTAAAATATGAAGTTACCCTGTTTTTTAAATTCTTAGATTTACCAACATAAATAATATTACCATCAATATTCTTCATTAAATAACAACCGGGTTTATGTGGTATTAATTTAAGTTTATTATCTATTATATTATTCATAAAATCACGTTCTTTTCTAACATTATTTTAACAAAAAAAAAGAAAAAAAGATACTATTTTTTATTTACTCTCGCATTTTAATTCTTAAAACATACAAGAGAAAAAGATTATTATAATAAACAATTTATCTTATTTTCTTTTGATAAGAAAAATTAATTAGTTTCCATGGCATTTATAATATTATTAGCATTCCTTTCTATAACAGGAACTGCTACACTATTTCCCACCTGTTTATATAATTTAAAAATACCTTTATCTTTACCTAAATGTGGTATAGCTATATAATTTATTCCATATTTATCTAATAGAGAAATTATATCAGTTCTCTCATACTCCTTATCAACAAAATCGTTTATATCATATTTGATTCCATTTTGATTTTCATATCCACCATAAGATAAATTAGTATGAAAATGAATATCTACTAAATTGTACTCCATATTATGCCACCAAACTACAATAATTCTAAATATTTATTCAGCATTTCTATTTCTAATTCATTAACTAATTTAACAAAATCAGTATAATCACCTGTTGTATGTGCTTTATCCAAAGCATTATAGTATTCTAATCTTTTATCTTTTTTTACAATAACAGGAAGATATCCACTATTCATTAATGATAAATTCATAACTAACCTTGATGTTCTTCCATTTCCATCTACAAATGGATGAATTTTAACTAATTCGCCATGCAATAATACTGCTTTAATAATTGGATGATACTTATCCCAATTCTCATAATTTAAAACTAAATTTTCCATTAATTCAGGGACAATTAAATAATCTGGCGGAATATGTGTTGCACCTTTTATTTTTACATTTTCATGTCTATATTTTCCTGCATTATCATCATCTATATCTTTTAATACTAATTGATGAATATTTTTAATATTCCATTCACTAATAGGCTCTTTATCTTTTATAAGATCATCTAAGAATAGTATTGCTTGCTCATGATTAATAACTTCTAAATGTTCTTTTAATGACTTACCACCAACTGTAATACCTTCTAAAACAATTTGCGTTTCTCTTAAGGTTAATGTATTACCTTCTATACCATTACTATTATAAGTCCACTCTAAATTAATAGATTCTTTTAATGAGTTTAATGTTTCTTTTGATATTGGCCTTTTAGAATTTAATAATTCATTAAGATTATCAACTTCATCAAAATAATCTTCATCTAAATCAATTTTAAATTCAGTATTATCTATTCTAATACTTCTTTTATCCGCTGGTTTATTGGCGTTAATAGGAATATTCCAATTATTACCCACTTTAATAGCACCTTCAATTCTTCCATCTTGTAATAATTTTCTAATTCTTCTTTCACTAATATTCCATTTTTGAACAGCTTCTTTTGTAGTCATAAATTCCATAATTATCACCTCCATATACATTATACCGCTATCGGTACATTTTGTCAACATATTTATGCCGTTATCGGTATATTATTATATTATTCTTTAAATATTATTTTATACAAAAAAAACATATATAAGTTAAAATATATGCTTTTTAACATAATTATTAAATATGTTAAACTTTTAGTATTTTTTTAACATATTCTTTTTTTATGACACTTTCTCCTTTTTTTAATTTACTATTATACCATTCCTTTCCAAATTTCGTGTCTATATATCTATACTAACACCAACAATTTATCTTATTTTCTTTTTATTATTAGATGCATCACTTTTATGTTCATCATAAAGCTTTTTAATATCCAAAGTAAATGTAACACCATGATCTTCCATACTCTTTTCAGCATTATATAATGTCTTATCTGTTTTAACAAATACACCATTACATAACTGCTTTAAATAATCATAATCGATATCTTCATAATGCTTACCAAAGTTAAATATTTGTTTTTTATCACTATCATCATTTATTCTAAATTCCAAAACAATAGAATTTACCTTTTTATTCTTTTGCCACTCTTGTATAAATAGTTTCTTAACTATCACAAATAATTCTTCAGTTACTTGCCTTGAATATCTTTCTTGTCTCTCTTTTTCATTAGTAACTCTATCCAAGAATTCTAAAAATTCTAAATCATTAACATTACCCAACAATATCACTCCCTCAATTAATGCTTATTCTAACATTTTCAAAGATTATTGTCAAATAATTACTATGGTTTTAAAGCCGTAATTGGTAAAATATAAATACCAGTTTCTGTATCCTTGTAAAAAGCACTAAGGCTACTTACTATGATACACATAAACTTAGGTTTAACTGAAACATTATTATAAAAAGTTTGTAAATTCTTCTTCGCTTCATCGATACTATTATAAGTCAATTTAATTTCTACCGCAGCATAGTCTCCATTTTTAAATTCTAAGATAGCATCGACTTCATCACCTGAAGTATTATCCCTAAAATAATATAAATGTCCATCTAAATAATCCATATAAATACGTAAATCTCTTTCTACTAAAGCCTCAAACATAAAACCAAACGTATTAAAATCATGCATCAATTTATCAACAGACAAATCTAACAAAGCACATGATAAAGAAGGATCAACTAAATGTTTTTTAGGTGTCTTACCAATTCTTTTAGAAGAACGATAATTAATACTATAAGCCTCTTGATAATCTAATAAATAAAAAGAATTTAATGCTCCAATATAATCTCTAACCGTTTGCCTACTTTCCAACAACTCTTCTTCATTACTATATTCTTCTATATCTTTTACTAAAGTATCATTACCTACCAAAGAAGATTCATTTCGAGCAAGACTTTTAAGTAGCATCCTCATTTTACGAACATTCCTTTTTCTGTCTTTGCGCTCATGAATATCTTTATTAATTATATTCTCAATATAACTACTTGGAATAATTCCCGCATCTTCTAAAGAAACATTAAGATTTTCAGGCCACCCACCACGTATAATTAACTGAGCGATTTCATTAAGTTCATATTGCTTTACAGATTTACCAACAACCTTATTATCAAGCATATCAGTAATAGATATCTCTCCTGTTGAATCACCTGATTCATATAAACTCATAGGATACATCTTTAATGTAGCAATTCTTCCTGCACCTGAGTGAAATACTTTCTCTTCCTTCTCATCTTTAGTTAAAGTAGTAGAACCTGTTAAAATAAATTTCCCTTTTTCATGATCACTATCACATTCATGTCTTACTGCATCCCATATATTTGGCGACAACTGCCACTCATCAATTAACTGGGGTCTTTCATTTGTAAAAATATATTTAGGATTTACTAAAGCTAAATTTCTTTTATCTTCCTCAGTCATATAAGTAACTGAAGAAGCATGATTTAAAGACGTCCATGTCTTACCACACCATTTTGGTCCTTCAATAGAAACAGCGCCAAAAATATTTAAATATTTATCAAGTTTATCATCTATTAATCTCTTACTATAATCTTTCATTGTCAAACTCATAACTATCCTTCTTTCTATTACATTATACTACTATTTTATACCTTTTACAAGCACATTATCTACTTTTCCAAAGTTTTATTGTACACTTTTCCAAAAAGAAAAAAGGTCATAAACCTAATTACTTCTTCTTTTACTAATTGAAATTTTATCTCCAACATTAACATATGTAGTAATAAATTCTTGATTATTATCTAAAAACTCAATATAATCTTTTATCTTTCTAACAATACCTTCTTGATTCTTAGTTTTAATCAAACTACTATTCTCTACTAAACCATGAAAAGATAAATTATCAGTAACTATTACCCCATTTTCTTTTAAATTATGAGAAAACTTTTCAAAAAATACAGTATTCTTACTTTTAGCAGCATCAATGAATATTAAATCATACTTATTATTATCTTCATAATCCAAAGCATCTATATTAATAGCATTAATCTTTCTTTTTAGCTTTAAATCCTTAATATTATATATTGCCTCATTATATCTATTAGTATCTTTTTCTAACGTAGTAACCTTAACCCTTTCTCCAGTTAAAGCCATTCTAATAGAAGAATATCCTATTGCCGTGCCTACTTCTAAAATATTATATATTCTATGTTTCTTTATATAATCACATAAATAATTAATACCATCTTCTTGCATAATAGGTATTTTATTTTCTCTTGCATATATTCTTATTCTATCAAGTTTCTCTTGCATGATTAACTCCTTCTAGTATTCAAACCACATATCATTATTCTTAAGTGTTTGAATAGTCTTATTATGTTCTTCATATGTTTTATTAAAATATGTTTTTCCAGTCTTATCTGCAACAAAGTAATAATAATCACTCTTTGTAGGATTTAAAACAGCCTCGATAGACTCTATACCAGGATTTGATATAGGTCCTATTGGTAATCCTATTAATGAAGTACATCTAGTATTATACTTATTAGTACAATCATTTATTTCACTTTTTCTTAAATCCCTATCACTCATATTTATTTTTACAGCATAGTAAGTAGTAACATCACTACCCAAATTCCAATTATCTTCTAATCTATTATAAAATACCCCTGCCACTCCTTTTCTATCATTAGAATTAGCCCCTTCTAATTCAATAATAGAAGCAAGTGTAATCAATTCATGTACTGAATACTTACTCTTTTCTATATCATTTCTATATTTACTTAACTCTTTTTCCATTTGATCTAACATTTTCTCAAATATCTCTTTTACCGATACATCACTATCCATAAATGAATAAGTATTTGGAAATAAATATCCCTCTAAAGGATAATAAATATCTTTATCTAAAATAACATCATCCAAAAACCAATATTTCTCTATTAATTCTTTTATATACACTTTATCTTTTAATGTAGAAAACACTAAATCCTTACTATTATTAGTATATTTTTCTATCAAAGAAGCAACAGTTCTCATATTAATTCCCTCTTTAAAAGTAATTCTTACTTCATTCTCATTATAAGTATTACCTTTTTCTAACATACTAACTATCTTTTTAACGCCCATATTCTCACTAAACTCATATGTTGTTGCTTTTAAACTAGTTTTACCACATAACTTAATATATAATACAAAAATATTCTCATTTCTTATCAACTTATTATCTTTTAATACCTTAGCTATTTTCTTAGTAGAACTACCTGGTTCTATTACTACCTTTTTTAAAGTATCATTATTACTAACAGGCTTTAAATTATAAGTATAATAACCTGTAAGTAAAAGTAATCCTCCTCCAAAAACAATTAAAAATATTAACATCCCATTGCGGTACTTCTTCATAACAACTTTAAAAAAGAGATTACTCTCCTTCTTTCTCACTTTCATTTTTCTTAGATTCTTTTTGTATCTCTTCTAAAATAGTTTCAATAATTTTCCATTCCCTTTCAGTTTCAATAGGTATTAAATCACTTGTTTCAGCTTCAGGATCAAATATAGATGCATACACTTTAATATTACCATTTTCATCAGTTGTATTATCAGTATAAACTATATAATTCTTATTAGTCTCATCACTTTCAAAAGTAAATAATACTTCACAAGTAATTTCTCTCCCTTCATCATTAATAACAGTAAATGTGTTTTTCTTTTCCATTTTTCTTCTTCCTTTCTTATTTATTTATTCTATCTAAGTAACTCTGTAATATAATAGTCGCGGCCATTTTATCAACAACTTTTTTTCTTTTCTTTCTAGTTATATCTGCTTTAATAAGTATATCATTTGATATCCTAGATGTCAATCTTTCATCTTCTAAGATAACTGGTATATTATATTTTTTTTCCAATAAATCTTTAAACATATAACTAATATTAGCCCTTGTCCCAATAGTATTATTCATATTCTTTGGTAATCCTAATACAATATAACCAATATCATTATCTTTTATAATTTCACTTATACTATCAACTAAAGATACATAATCCTCATCCTTAAATCTAATTATATCATAATTTGATGCAATTGTGTTAGTAAAATCACTTAAAGATACACCTAAAGTCTTACTACCTAAATCTAATCCTAAATATCTCATTTATCTAAATACCTTTTCAATATTACCTCAAGTATCATAGATCTATCTAATTTACTAATCTTATTACGACATTCTTTATAACTAGATATATATCCTAAATCACCACTCATTAAATAACCTACAATCTGATTAACTGGATTATATCCTCTTTCCTCTAAATCATCAAATATATCACTCAAAGTATCATATACCAATTCTTCATTTACTTCACTTACATCAAATAAAACTGTAGTATCATTATTCATAAAACCTCCACTATTATGTTATAATTCATTATAATTTTTTTTAATAAAATTATGCTCCTGTAGTAAAAACCATACACCCTATAAAAAGATATATTATAACCAAATTTATACTAAAAATGGCTAATTATTTTTCGCCCTTGCGGGCGCTTTACCATGTTGTCTCCGCAAAAAAGAGTGCGAAGAGGGCAATCCCCAAACCAAGTTTTGTGTAACTTTTTAATTTACATTTTTGGCCTTATTTAGCAGTATCTGTGTAACTGGTCGCTTACGCTCCCGTAGCGGAAAGCACCACACGAAACCCGCCGTAATTGTCGGCCACACCCGTGCTGTAGCCGAAGCAGAACACACCAGCAAAATCCCCATTGTTGACGTTGCCCCCGCGCTCAAACCAAGGATAAGAAGAAATAACAAAGTACGCGTAGTCACTATACCAGCCTGCTGTCTCGCCCGTTGCATCTCCTAGGTGGCTTGCTGCCACGCTTGTTCCTGAATATATATCTATATGTTCTGCCGGTACTCCACTTACGGTTA
>OIZL01001289.1_pt1 | contig 14146 bp, 11 predicted proteins | sample 1588541 | NCBI WGS metagenome assembly OIZL01 (sample SAMN03283285) | human gut metagenome | biome: human-associated habitat; material: feces | host: Homo sapiens | place: Peru | collected 2012 | reverse complement strand
TTGTTTCAAAAAATATATTAGAAAAAAGAGGACGATTAAAATGGTGTTTTAGAGAAGAGAGTGTAAATAATATTGATAATGGGTGGAGATTTCTTTCGGAAATAGATACAGATGAATTTTTGGCAGATTCAAAAAACATGGTCATTTGTGATTGGGGTACTATTTTTGAAATAGAGCCTGCAACTGCTCTCATTTTTGAATTGCCAATTGGAACAGAATTGACTTTAGAGTATGATGGCTCACAAAAATGTTTTGTGGATTCTGAAACTGGAGAGAAACTTATATTTTAACCTGAATTACTCATGAGCAAATACCTCATGAATAACTGTACAGGTGAGGAAAGGACGGAGGATGACAGGACAGTAAGAAAGGTGCTCTATACCTATGACCGTGTAGGCAGACTGGTTAGGAAGGAAGTTGTGAGAAATCTGACGGATATGTTCCAGAGGAAGCAGGAACGCCCATGCGCCGGGAGAAGCCGCAGCAGATCCTGCATTATCATGGGAAAAAGGCAAAGGAGATGTACAGCAGGCTCAAAGATGTGTATGACGATCCCGGAATCCCGCCGGAGGGCAGACTGCCTGATCCGGGTGAGGAGGGCAGGGACTACCTGCTCACAGAGTACAGGCATGATTTCAGGGGCAGCCTGACAGACAGGAGTGACACTCTGGGAAATAAGTGGCATTACGGATATGACAGGGAAGGAAACCCGGTCAGTGTAAAGGAACCATCAGGAGCAGAGACGCGGTTTACCTATGACAGTCTGGGCAGGGAGAAATCCCGGATAAACGGTGAGGGAGAGACAGAGTACAGCCTCGATTATGATGCCATTGGAAGAGTCACAGCCCGTACAGACGGAGAAGGAAATACCACAAGGTATGAGTACCATCCGACAGGAAAAGTGGCAAACGTGTCAGGACCTGACGGAGCTGTTGATTACCATGCAGAATATGATATTCTGGGAAGGCTCATTTCAGCCACAGACGGAAATGGAAATGTGACCCAGTACAGGCATGACAAGTGGGGACGTGTGACAGATGTCATCCTGCCTGACGGCGGCACAGAGCATTATGAGTATGACTATGCCGGCAATGTGGTAAGTGCAACAGATGCCATGGGAAAGGAAACGAGATTCACCTACCGGGCAGCCGGCAGGGTGGAGAGCATCCGCAGGGCAGACGGGTCAGAGAGGTATTTTGGCTACGATGCAGAAGGCAGGTGCAGCTGCCGGCTTGATGAGAACAAAAACCTCATCAGGACCACCTACAACATGGACGGCAATCCCGTGCTCATGACAGGAAGCAGGAATGCAGGCATCAGGGATGCCATGGAGGATAACCGTCAGAACGCAGGACCCGAAATACGAAGCGTCTATACGTATGATGAACGCGGATCCCTCACCAGTGCTTCAGAAGGCGGGACCGTCTACCATTACACAAGGGACAGCGAAGGAAGGATCCTGACCAAGAGCGCATGGGGAAAGACACTGTATGAAACCTCTTACGGAGCAGACGGAAAGCCATCAGGTATCGTTGCACAAGGTGTAAGAACGGATTATACTTATGATGCAGCAGGAAGACTTAAAAAGCTTGTATCAGATAATGGCCTGAGCGTACAATACCGTTATGACCGCAACGGAATGCAGACACAGATGCTGTATGGCAACGGCCTGGTAACTGCCTATACCTATGACAGCAGAAGCCGCCTTACCGGAATGCAGTCAGGCTTTCCAGGCCGGACACCGCTGTTTGATGCTTCTTATACCTATGATGCATCTGGAAACAGGACCGGCAGGCAGGAAAGCTTCTTACACAGACCGGATAACTGTCAGGAAACACTGACTACAAAGTATGGATATGACAGCATGAACCGTCTTGTGTCCGAAAACTGTGGGGACAGCAGGATATCGTATAAATATGACCTGTCAGGAAACAGAATCAGCAGAGATACAGATGGCAGGACAGAGAACTATCTTTACAACAGTCGGAACCAGCTGACACAGTTAACAGGTGATGATAAGAACATCAGTTATACTTATGACCCTGCCGGAAATCTGACGGAGGAACACAGCACAGAGCATAAAAAAATCTACTTTTATGACACCTATAACCGAAACACAGAAATAACCGGTAATGATTTTACGCAGAAAAACCATTATGACGCAGAGGGATACCGTTATTCTATAGAAGAGAATGACAAGGTAACGGACTTTGTATATCGTCGCGGCATAATGCTTGCGGAACTGGATGAAGCAGGTAATCAGGCAAAAACCTACACTCTCGGTAAAGAATATGCAGGGCATGTTAGTGAACTAAATAACAGTTTAGATGAATACAAAGATGCTTCTTATTACATCACTGACGAACAGGGCAGTATCAGATACATACTTGACCAGTCGGGAGAAGTACAGAATTACTATCAGTACAGTGCATTTGGTGAGACAATCATTTCAGAAGAAACCACACCAAACCGTCTGCGATACAATGCACAGACAGAAGACGAACTGACAGGGCTCTATTACCTGAGAGCACGTTACTACGCTCCCGGCATCGGGAGATTCACACAGGAAGATGTCATCTACAATGATGGACTGAACCTGTATGCATACTGTAACAGCAATCCTGTGATGTACAGCGATCCGAGTGGGTTTGCAAAGGAAACATGTAAATCTAAGGTTGGTGGAGAATGTGGCAGTGAGAGTGGTAAAACAACTGGAACATACAGAGAACTTGTAAGTAGTGGTCAAAAAGATGCGCATCATATTATTCAAGATGCGGCAATGCGAGATATTCCTGGATATAGTCGTATGGATGCACCAGCGATACAACTGGATGGACCCTCTAATGTAGTTGGAACAGAGCATTATTTTGCAACAATAACTCAACGTAGAAATGGTGGAGGAACTTATGGTGCAGAAAGAGGAATTGCTTATATGTCATTAAGAAGAGCAGGTTTATCAGTAGATGAGGCGAAAGCAATAGTTAGAAATGCAGATAATTATTTTATGGGTAAATTAGGTTTATCATTAGATACACTAACTAGAATACCAGGAAATAGGAGAAAATAGAATGGAAGAACTGTTATTTCAGATAAGTTTTGATATTGTAAAATGCATACAAGAGAATCGTTTTGATGAATTAGAAAAAATGGGTATCAATGAAGGAGATATTGTTAGAATCCTAGATTATGAATTTGAATATACAAAATAATTCTTAGTAGTTACTAAGAATTTTATCTTTATAAACATATAATTAATAAAGAAAGAGGATGAATATGAAAAAATATGTTTTAATACAGTTATGGAATAATTACATAACCATCAATTCTACTACCGCTATTGATGATTATAATATTCCGTGTATAGATACTGGTAAATACCGTCAGGTAGTAAAAAGAAAAAAAGATTCCAAAACAATTTATTATGGAACAAAAAAAGAATACTTAAAAAAACATCCCCTAAGTATAAGTCAAACATATGAAATAATCGAACCAATATATGATAATATGCCAGTAATAGGGGAAATAATAGATGAATATACTGTTAAAGAATTAATAACCGGTAAAACAGTAGTATATTCTTCAGATAGATTTAAAGGTGAATTATCATATCAAAGAGTTATAGCTATGAGTGAAGATAATGTTCTTTCTAATATTAAAAAACTAACCAAAGAAGATATTGAACGATATACTATTGATTTATCAATTATAGAGAATAAATCCAAAGATATTGCAAGAAATCATCAAGAACATAAAAAAAGAAAAAAAGTTCCAAGTATAAAATTCAAAAAATGGTAAAGTGAAAAGTTAAATTCAGTTCGGGTTTTATGAAAGTGAAATTTAACTTTTCACTTTATGTTTCCTTAATTTTTCACATATAATTTTCAAATAACTCATAAATTCTTGACATAAATAGATTTTTATTATACAATAATACTATAAAAAGAGGAGGAAAATTATGTCATTTTTAGCGATTAGTTGTGAACCATTAATGCCATTTATCAGAGTTATAAGAGATTTTTTAATTCCAGTAATTCAAATAGGAATTCCTATTATTTTAATAGTTTTAGGAATGCTAGATTTAGGGAAAGCAGTAGTTGCATCAAAAGAAGATGAAATTAAAGCTGCTCAAAAATTATTAGTAAAAAGAGCTATTTATGCAGTTGCCATTTTCTTTATCGTATTCGCAGTAAATGCTATATTTAGTTTATTGGCAGGAACCACAGGCGAAGACAGCATTGATAAAGCAACAGTAAAATGGTCAGATTGTTGGTTTAACAAAAAATAATTCCAAAAAATAGAAAAAGATATATCTTTTTCTATTTTTTTATGATATACTATACACATAGTATTTTACTTTATTTTTAAGGAGTGAATTTAATGAAATATAAAAAATACCTATTAATATTGCTCATAACCTTATTGCTAGGAACAACAAAGACTTATGCATTTAGCAAAAACAGTTATGGAAATATAAATAATAATTTAGTACAAAACGTAAATAAGATTGAATTAAATATAAAATCTTCAGGCCCAATTAATATTTTAGAAGTAGGATGTAATGATATATTCGGAGATAAAAAAGATCCAGATAGTCTAAGCCATTTAATAAATGAAATATTACAATATCCAAGAATAATTGTTCCAATCATTATAATAGGCCTAGGAACATTAGATTTAGCAAAAGCAGTAATTGCAAGTAAAGAAGACGAAATGAGAAAGGCTCAAAAAACATTTGTCAAAAGAGTAATAATAGGGGTAGCATTTTTTCTAATACCAGCATTTGTTAATTTAATAATGTGGTTAGCAGATATCGTATGGAATGGTGCATACCCAACTTGTGGATTATAAAAAAGAAGGTGATTATATGAATTCTTATATATTTTTCTTTGCTTCTTTTATAGATACAGTTCTTGAGAGATTATTTGATATTATAGGTAGTGTATTTAACATCTTATGGGCTTCTTTATGCTCTATAGTATATGGACTAATAGTACTTGCATTCAATTTGTTTACTGAAGTATCACAATTAGATATATTATCTGCAGATAAAGTGAATGGAATATATCAAAGATTAACAATGATTATAACAATCGTTATGGTTTTTTACATAACATTTGAATTTATAAAATATGTAATTTCACCAGACACAATTTCAGATAAAGAAAAAGGTGCTGGTAAAGTTGTTGCTAGAATTGTAACTGCAATATTGTTAATAGCATTTGTTCCAACAATATTCAGTTGGGGATATAAAATACAGCAAAGAATTTTAGACACAAACGTAATTCCTGTCGTTGTATTTGGACAAAAAAATTGGGATTTTAAAAGTGCAGGCAGTAATTTTGCTGGTAATGTTTTTTCCGCCTTTTATCGAGCAAACTGTGACTCAAAAACTACTGAAAAAGAATGCACCGCCGCTAGAGCAATAGTAGATAGAAATATTGCAAAATTTAAAGAAGATAAAGGTATGCTTGCATTAGGTGGAGCAGTCGCTACCGACATTTGGAACAGTTTAAAATCAATAGGAACCGGTAAAAAATTAATTCAATTTGATGGCCTATTGGCTCTTGTATTTGGATGTTTTACATTATATGTTTTATTCTCCTATGTTCTAGACCTAGGAACAAGATATATTCAACTACTATTTCTGCAAATTATTGCTCCCGTAGCTATAATAAGCTCAATTACCCCACAAAAAGATAGTATGTTAAAAAAATGGGCTAAGCAATGTTCAACCACTTATTTAGATGTATTTATTAGATTAGCTATCATATACTTTATGCTGTTAATAGTATCAGTTTTAGGTAGTTCATTAGATTTTTATGAAATGACAAAAAATGGAGAACAAATAAACGTATTTGTATATATAGTAATAATTGCGGGATTATTAATCTTTGTTCAAAGAGCACCAAAATTATTAAAAGAATTATTCCCTCAAGGTGGTGCAGCAAGTCTTGGATTCGGCTTTTCAGCAAAATCAAGATTGGAACCACTTGGAAAAACAATTAGTTCTATGGTAAAACCAGTTGCCGCAGGTGTTGGTTTAGCAACTGGAGCCCGTAGTATCTTTAAAAAAGGTGTTGGTGCCGATGGTAAAAAACATCTAGGGTTAAATAAAGATTTAATAAGCGAAAAAGACAAAAAAGGTAATAAATTCAAAGATAGATTAAAACGTGGCGCTACTTATGCAGTAAGTGCCGCAAAAGCTGGTTTCAAAGGTGCTAGTACGGGTGCTAAAACAGGGAGATTCAAGGACGCGCAAGTATCTGCTCAACAATCAACCCAGGGAGATGAAGCTAGAGTAAATGCTGGCGGTAGCGTCTTAGGTGCAACATTTAGAGGTGCTTACTATCAAAATGTCAAAACAGATTTAAAAACTGAAGTTGAAGATTTACAAGCAATAACAAAAGCAAAAGATTCAGTATCCTCATCTGTAAAGGATATGAAAGTTATGAAAACAATGGAATCATACAAAAATGACTGGTATAATAGAGGTATTGGAGATGCTAGCGCAAGAGAAAAAGTAATGAAAGATATGGAAAAAGCTGCAAGAGTTTATGCGGTAAGTGAAAGAAGTGAGGCTGATCAAGCAGCATTTAGACAAAAAATGGAAGAAGCCATTCGAACAGTCTATAGAGTCGGTACAGGTCCACTAAACAAAGAACAAACTGAAATTGTAAATAACTTAATAGCAAGTGGAGAATTTGACAATGTAAAATGGGATACTGTTAAGTCAAATATAGAAGAAGCTCAAAGAATTTCAGAAGGCAGACAGGTTACTGTTGAACAAACTAGATTAGATGCTAGTGGGAAATCTGTTACTGAAAAAACAGTCAAGACCATTGATGCTAATAATAGCGGAAAGCCTGGTGTTGCAACAATTAAAGAATTTGCTGAAAAGATTGGCGATGTTGCTGATGAAGCCACTAGAGACATCACTGAAATCAACAATAGTGATGAAAAGAGAGCTGCCGATGCCAATGCTGCTGAAGGTAAAAAATAAAGAAATATATACATATATGAATAAAAGGAGTGTGATACTTAATGAATGGTAGTTTAGTACCAGCAAATACTAAGAAATCTTTATTGGTATTTGGTATGTTCCGTCCATTACCAGATTTATTAATACTAAGTGGTGGAGTAGGATTAACAGTAGTATTGCTGTTAATCTTCGGAAACGCCAATACTTGGATACTTATTGGGTGTTGTATACCAATGATATTAGCTGTAGTATTGGTTCTACCCATACCAAATTATCATAATACATTATGTGCAATACAAAGTATATTAGATTTCTATAATGGAAGAAGAAAATTTATATGGAAGGGTTGGTGCATAAGAGATGAGTACAAAGACAACAAATAGTTCAAAATATACTGAAAACTGGATTCCAGTCAAAAACATCGCTAATGGAATGATCGAATTAGACAATAAATATAAAGTTACGGGAGTAAAAATAAAACCCAAAAATATCTTTATATTAGATACCAACACAAGAAATAACATCTTAGCTATGTTAAAAACATTTTATGATACTATTGATTTTGAATTTTGGCTAATATCTTCAGATAGACCAGTTGATATTTCAAATTATCTAGCAACATTGCAAGTCCAGTATAATCAAGTTCAAGATCCAAGAATCAAAAAAATAATTAGTCAAGATATTGCCAAGGCTAATGATTTTATGAACAATAATGTAACTGATACAGAATTCTACATTTTATTTAAATCAAATAATAATGATATAATTCAAAAACGTCTAAGAACGCTTATGTTAGGATTATCTAATTGTGGCTTAGACTCAACACAAACTTCTAATACTGATTTAAGGACAATGCTAGATAGTTTTCTAAATGGGGGAAAAACAATAGAAAGTAAGGCGGTGTTGCCAAGTGAATTTTAAATCACAACTTGCCCCTAAAGGGCTACAATTTAATGCTTCAGATTTTATCATAAGTGACAAATATGCTACAGTATTAACCGTTATCTCATACCCACGTTATATAAATGATGGATATCTTTCAGACTTAACAAATATCCCCGGAGTAAAAGTATCAATTAAACATATTCCAGTACCTTTTACAACATTAACTAAAATGTTAAATAAAGAAGTCGCAGATTTAAGAGCAAAATATCAAGTAGAAAGAGATAATACTATTCTTGAAAGAATTCGTCAAGATATGGATTCATTAGAAACATTTATTCAACAATTTACTGCCTCACGATCAACAACATTCGATTTTCAATTACATTTAATGCTAACTGCGGACACTAAAGAAGAACTAGAAAATAAAAAGTTAAATTTAAAAACATATTTGGATTCAATGGAAATGGTTGCCATTCCTTTAAGATTCGAACAACAAAATGTTCTAAAATCAATGTTACCAATTTTTGAAAAAACTCCAATCGAAGATCGTATTGGGACGATTATGCCTTCACCAACAATGGCTACAATGTATCCATTTATCTTTGATAGCTTAAAAGATGAAGGATTATCTACATTACTAGGAATAGAATTTTCAGGTGGCGTTGTTTTATTTAATCAATTTCTATATCAATTAAAGAAAGAAAACAATAGAAATAATGCTAATATGATTATCCTTGGAGCTTCTGGCTCTGGAAAATCTACTGCAGCTAAATTAATGATTCGTAGCCACATAAGAAATAATTATCAATTAGTATGTGTTGACCCCGAAGGTGAACTAACCGAAATGACTAAGAATTATGGTGGAGAAGTAATTGACTTAGGTAAAGGTGGTCAATACGGTATGATTAACCCACTAGAAATAGTTATGGATAGTGATGATGATTCCATTGCAAGTCAAGGTTTAGGATACACTGTATTAACTTCAACAATTCAAAATATCAAAGCCTTTATGAAATACTATTCACCTAATATTGAGGAAGATGTATTAACACTTTTCGGAGAAATAGTTTTAGAGACATATGCTCGTTTCGGTATTGCATATAATACAAATTTTATGCATTATAAATCAAAAGATTTTCCAATAATGCAAGATGTATACATTACTGTAACTAGCAAATTAACTTCAATGACAGAAAAAACTCACGAAAGAGACGTTTTAGAAAGACTAGAACTAAAATTAAGACCATTAGTAAAAGAATTACAATACTATTTTAATGGTCATACCACAATAAATACTTCAAATGAATATTTAGTATTTAATATTAAAGAAATAATGAATTCTGATGTGAACATTAGAAACGCCTTATTATTTAATGTATTAAAATATGCTTGGAGCCTATGCTTAAATCCAAATAAAAATACAGTTTTATCCGTAGATGAAGCTCATGTATTATTAGGCTCACAAAACGAACTTGGTGCTGAATTTTTAGCCCAAGTACAAAGAAGAGCAAGGAAATACAATACTGGTACAATTATCATTACTCAACAGCCATCAGACTTTGTTGCTAATAATATGATAATGCACGGTAAAGCTATATTTGATAACGCCTCATATTATTTAGTAATGGGATTAAGAAAACAAGCAGTAGATGATTTATCAAGACTTGTAGATTTAAATGATAATGAAAAAGAAAATATTAAAAGATATAATCAAGGTGAAGCTTTATTCGTTTGTGGAAATCGAAGAATGCAAATTGATGTTAGTCTAACTGAAGATGAATTAGAATCATTTGGATCAGGTGGGGGGCTATAATAAATAGCTCCCACTTTGTGAGAACTTTAAAAAAGGGAAGGTAGTATATGGGGAAAAAAATCGATCTAAGTAGTAAACCAAACAACGAATTTAATCAAAAAAAACATAACAATAGATTATCATCACCTTCATTACCTTCCAAAGATACTGAAGAAGATAGTAATGAAGAATTAAGTAAAAAAGAACAAATGCAAAAACAAGTTGAAGAAACTGGTAAGGCAGTAGCCAAAGAAATTGCTAAAAAAGTTGCTATTGCACATGGCGTTCCATCAGTTATTGCTAATAGTAAGGTAGTGGATAAAATTCTAGATAAAGGTCTGGATAAAGCGATAGATAAAACAAAAAAAGCCATAAAAATAGCGAAAATCATAAGTATAGTTTTCGCCATTCTTAATATTCTTAGTATTGTTATGGCTATTATGCCAATTTTGATAATAATAATAATAATAATAATGTTTATGGGAAATGAATATAATGAAAATAATAATCAAGTAGCAGGTGGTGGCTACTATTCTCCAAGGTGTAATGAAATAACCGTTATCTTTGTTGATAAAAATAATAATTATGCTGTTACTAACTCAGCTACATATAGTTTGGATGATTATGTTGCTGGAGTTATTGCCGCCGACGAAGTAGGAGGTTTCAACAATTTAGAAATATATAAAACTTTTGCCATTGCCGCTAGAACTTTCGGATTAAAACACGCCGATGACAATTGCTCTATTGAAGGAGGCCAAGCCTTCAAAGATATAACTTCTAGGAGTACATCAAATCATAAACTAATATATCAAGCCGTCGAAGAAACTAAAAATGAAGTCTTATTATCATCTAGTAATGAATTATATGATGTACATTATGATGCCTTCTGTAGCATTGATAAAGACGATAATTATTATACTATTCAACAAAAAAATCAAAAAATCCCTGTAGATTGGGTAGAAAATCATACGGGAATTAAAGCCCTTTGGAAACAAGGAACATGCGCCGAAAATCACGGCATGGGAATGAGTCAATATGGTTCCCTTTATCTAGCAGAAACCCAAGGATATACCTACAAAGACATAATAGATTACTATTTTAAAGATGAAGACGTAAGAATCAGTTCAAAATCATTTATCACATCAATTGCTGGTTTAGATATAAAAGAAACCAAAAATGTTTCATATAAAATAAATGAACCTTTAACAAAATTTCTTGAATCACACGGCTCATCCCTAGAACAATATAATGATTTTATAAAAAGCAGTGTTTTAACTGCTGGAGTTGGTACAAGAGAAGGTGTTGTTACTGCTGCCGTATCAATGATAAATTATTTATATGATAATTTTGATGCCAAAATGCCATATTATTGGGGAGGAAAACACAAAGGAATAGGAATTTCAAAAAAATTTGGTGAATATCGTCCATCAAAACCTTCACGTTCGGGTAAAATTTACTATCACATAAGTTTTGATTGTAGTGGCTTTGTTCAATGGGCTATTATCAATGGCGGTTTTAATGATCCAGGAACAGGGACCTCAAACTTTAATTCAAAATTTTTTGCCAACAGTTGTCTTGAAAAAGACAGTAATTGTCTAGGACAACCTGGAGATCTTATTAACAGTCCAGACGGCCACGTTGTCTTAATCGTTGCCGTCGATGAAGCAAGCGGAAAATATATGGTTGCCGAATCGACTGGAGCAGGTGTCATTATGCAACAAAGAAATATCCATAGTGGAGGAAATACTACAAGAGTATTATTTATGGATGACTACTATCAAAATGAAGTAAATACCAACTATGCAGTATAAAAAAAGATATGTAAGGGAGGAAATATGAAAAAAAAGTTAATTTTATTATCAAGTATTTTACTGTTAACCGGATGTACCTGCGAATACAATTTAACTATTGAAAAAAATACCTATAAAGAAGAAATAATTATTAATGGTACAACTAAAGAAGAAATATCTAATCTAAATCAAGAATGGACAATTCCTGTTAATAAAGAAGAATACAATATAGGAGGAGACGAAAGCACTGTAATAGACACCAATATAGATACATATAATTATCAACTAAATAACAATTCACTAAAATTAAATTATGATTTTACAAAGAATAGTATTATTAATTCCTCAGCTATTTCCGTTTGCTATAATAAAATAACCGTTCTAGACTATAATAATTCTATTATTATATCAACTAGCCCTAAAACTAATTGTTTTAATGAATATCCAGATTTAACTAATTTAACAGTAAATATCACCGTTGACAAAAAAGTTACTGCTAATAATGCTGATAGTATAAAAGGAAATGTATATACCTGGAACTTTACCAAAGAAAATGCTAGTAACAAAGCTATTAATCTAACTCTTGAGTCTCTAAAAACAGATTCAAGCCCTAGTAGTTCATCAAATAAAAATAATGAACAAAAAAAAGATTATACTCTATATATATTTTCAGCTATTTTACTAATAGTTCTATTACTTGGATATTTTATATATAATATAATAAAGAGTAAGAGTGATATGGATGATGAATAGTCATTCATTTTTCATTTTTCTTAATAAATAAACCTTACATTAATTCACATTTTAAACATTTAAATAATAGTTCTAAAATCTAAACTTATATAATTAAAAAATGAATTAGAAAAGTATGGAAAATGACTTTATTTTGTGCTATAATTTAACTAATATGAGAGGTGTTAAAAATGAAATTCAAAATTGAGCCTAAAGATTTAATCATATTTGTTTGCTTCTGTGTATTATTATTATATTTATGCAGTATAGGTGTTCTAAATATATCATATTTATCAAGAGAGGGACATTTCTACGGATTATGGCCTTTTAAAGCCTTTACAAGTGAATACATTGCCGCAACTATGGTATTATTTATTCTAGCATTAATTGGTGTCTTTGCTGCTGTAAATTCTTATATCTTTGATAGAGAATCCGGCTTTGGTTTCGCTCTAGGACAAAAAAAGAGCGATGGTTATGCTAGATGGGCTACAAAAAATGAAGTAAAAAAACAATTAAACAAAATAGATCCCAAAGCTTACCACGCTGATGCTGCCGGATTAGTAGTTATCAATAATGGTAAAGAAATTTGGGTTGACAACGGTGAAGCACATAACATCGTAATTGGTGCTACCGGATCAGGTAAAACCCAAGCAGTAGTATTCCCATTAGTTCAAAGCCTAGCCAAACACGATGAATCAATGATTATTACCGATCCTAAAGGTGAAATCTATGAACAAACTAGTGAAATGTTAAGAGAAAGAGGATACAATATTGTCCTTTTAAACTTCCGTAACCCTCAAAACGGTAACGGTTGGAATCCAATGTCATTGCCATACAACTTATACAAAGAAGGAAACACTGATAAAGCCATTGAGTTACTAGATGACTTAGCCCAAAATATTTTATATGAAGAAAAAAGTGGCAATGCTGATCCCTTTTGGGAAAAATCTGCTGCCGATTACTTTACCGGCTTAGCCCTAGGATTATTCGAAGATGCCAGTGAAGCACAAATCAATCTTAACAGTATGAATCTTATGTCAAGTCTTGGTGAAGAAAGATTTGGTGGACCAAACAATAACTACATAAAAGAATACTTTAATTCTAAAGATCCATCACGTCCTGCATACGTAAATGCTTCCGGTGTTGTATACACCGCTGAAGAAACCAAGCAAGGTGTATTAGCAACATTTAAACAAAAAATTAAAATTTTCTCTTCACGTGATAACTTATCAGAAATGTTATGTCACAGTGACTTCGATATTAAAAATGTCGGTCGTCAAAAAACAGCAGTATTTATGATTGTTCAAGATGAGAAAAAAACTCTTCACTCCCTAGCAACCATCTTTATCAAACAATGCTATGAAACATTAATTGATGTTGCCCAAGAGTCAGGAGGTAAACTTCCATATAGAACAAATTTTATACTTGATGAATTTGCTAATATGCCTCCATTAAAAGATGTAACAACAATGGTAACTGCTGCTCGTTCAAGGCTAATTCGTTTTACTTTTATAATTCAAAACTATGCTCAATTAACTCAAGTTTATGGAAAAGAACAAGCCGAAACAATTAAAGGTAACTGTAATATTACATATCTAATTAGTAGTGAGTTATCTGCTCTTGAAGAATTAAGTAAACTATGTGGAGAAAAACTTGTAAAAGTAGGAAAAGATAAAAAAGAAGAAACAAGACCACTAGTAACAGTAAGTGATCTCCAAAGATTAAAACAATATGAAACCATTTCTTTAAGACTAAGAACAATGCCATTTAGAACAAAATTAATTCCAAACTGGCAAATGGATTGGGGAAAAGTTTATTCTAAAGCAACATACCCAACAAGAGAAAAACATACTGTTGAATTATTTGACATCAGAGAATTTGTAAAAGAATTAAAAAAGAAAAAAATGAATGAAATGATGTCTGGAAATCTAAACAGTGATGATGCCTTTGAAAATCCTTCAAAATTAG
>OIZL01001287.1_pt1 | contig 14167 bp, 6 predicted proteins | sample 1588541 | NCBI WGS metagenome assembly OIZL01 (sample SAMN03283285) | human gut metagenome | biome: human-associated habitat; material: feces | host: Homo sapiens | place: Peru | collected 2012 | reverse complement strand
ATAGCAGCTGACGACGCCGAGATAGATGTCGTTACCGCCGCCGCCGTAAATGTCCTTCTCCATCGGCAGAGGCAGGCTCTGACCGCCGAGATAGACGTCGTAGGCTTCGGTTTCGGTGTTCCAGCCGTAGCCGCGCGTGGAGTAGCGGCCGGTGGACAGCGTGGCGTAGAACATGTTGTAGTTGTTCACGACCGTGTTGCTGGCCGTCGCCGTCTCGTCGGCTGCGTCGAACTTGCTGTTGGTGAACTTGATCTCCTCGTAGTCGTGCAGCTCGTACCTCGTGCCGTTCACCTCGACGTAGTCCGTCTCGCCCTCGAGGATGGTGTAATCGGCGGGGTTGTAGACATAGACGGTCTTGCCGCCCGCATCGGTGAACCAGCCGACATAGTCGAACTGATTTTCGTCGATGCCCGCGGTCTTGTACATCTTGAGGATGGGGTACTTGTTGCCGTTGGTTTCGTAGTTCTGGTCGCGGCCGATGTAGAAGTTGACGTTCTCCTCGACCACGTCGCTGAAGGTCAGCGTCAGCGTCCACGTGTCAGCGGAGTAGCCTGCGTCGTTCTTTGCGCGGAACTTGTAGATATAAGTACCCGCAACGCTCTGGATGAGGCTCTTGTTCACGCCGCCGAACATCGCTTCTTCAAAGCCGGCCTCTGCGCTCCAGCTCTCGCCGCCGTTGGAGGACATGGTGTAGAAGTAGTTCTTGTAGGTCAGATTGCCTTCGGCAACACCGAAGATCTTGCCGTCCATCAGGTCGTCGAGCTGATAGCTCTTGCCGGTCTGAACGGTAGCCGCGGTGTCGGTCACGCCGTCGAGCAGATAAGGCGCAGCGGGGTCCTTCTCGCCGCAGACAGTACACTTGCCGTCCACATAGTTGTGATCAACAATGGCCTGCCATGCAAGAAGCGGATAGCTGCCGCAGCCGGTGTTGGTCTTGAACGCATCGCCCAGCTCGGCGGCGATGCTCTTCATCTCCTCGGCGGTCTTTGCGGTAGTCTTGTCTGCACCGACGCTTGCAACGCCCTCCACGCAGCCTTCCAGATAGAACAGGCTGCTGCCGTAAGCAGCGGGCTTGTTCTTCGAGCTGACGCAGAGGATCGCGCCGAGGCGGTCAGAGCCGGAAGCACCGCCGACCTTCGTAATCTTGCCGGTATTGTAGCAGTTGGAAACATACGGGCCGTCGTTTGCCCAAGTGGTGCCGCAGACCGCGATGCCGCCCGCAAAACCGAGCGTGACGGTGATATCGCCGGTATTGTAGCAGTTGGTGATCTTGACCGTGCTGGTCGACTGACCGCCGCCGGCGATGCCGCCCGCATAGCTATGAGCCGTGACGTCCACTGCGCTGAAGCAGTTTTCGATCTTTGCGGGGCTGCCCCACAAATAGCCGGCGATACCGCCTGCACGCCTGCCCGTCGTGGTGACGGAGCCGGTCACGCCCAGATTCTTGATCACGGCTTTACCGGTCACGAGGCCGAACAGTCCCTGCTTGTTGCCGGTGTTGTCGTCGGCATTGTCGATGTTGATGTACAGGTTCTTAACGACATGGCCGTCGCCGTCAAATGTGCCGGTGTACTCCCCGGGGCGATCGTTCGCAGAAAGCAGGTAAATCCACGGGTTGTTGCCGATGGGCGTCCACGGCTTGTTCTCAAGGTCGATGTCCGCCGTCAGCTTCGCATTGAGGTCATACTGGCCGCCGTTGACCGCATTTGCAAACCAGCGCAGCTCGTCGGCCGTACCGATCTGGTAAACGCCTTCCACCAGTTCGGGAGCCTTCAGCTCGCCGCAAACGGTGCAAACGCCGTCCACGTAGTTATGCTCCGGCGTGGTCTGCCAAGCGAGGATGGGGTAGTTGCCGCAGCCGGTGTTGGCTTTGTAAGCAGCCTCTGCCAGACCCGTGTTCATCGCCGTAACGAAGTCAGCGGAAACGAACTCTGCCGCGGTCTTTGCGGTCGCGGTCTGGGTTTCGCTCTTATTCCGGCCGACGCCGCTGGTGCAGGAGCCTTCAAGATAGTAAAGGTTTGTCAGAACGGTACCCGCGTTTGTCAGGCAGCCAATCACGGAGCCGTGGCCGTAATTTTCGTTCAGCGGAGGATTCACTTCGCCGAAGCCGAAGCAGTTGGAAACCGTGGCTGAGGCATTGCTGACATAGCTTACGATACCACCGGCATACATACCGGTCGTTTCAACCTTACCGGCGTTGTAGCAGTTGGCTATCGTTACCACGGAGGTGAGCTGCGACAGAATGCCGCCGGCATAGTTGGACGATGCGCTGATATTGCCGGTGTTGTAGCAGCCGGTGATTGCCGTGCCGGTGCCGGAAGCCTTGCCGACCACGCCGCCAACGCTGTCACAGCCGGAGATGTTGCCGCTGTTGGAGCAATTGGTGACCGTTGTCGAGGAAATGTTGCCAACGACACCTGCGATGGCGCTGCAATTCCCGTTTTTCTTGACGAGCGTAATATCCACATCCGCGTGCAGATTGGTCAGATCAGCATAGGTTGCGCTGCCGACGATTGCCGCGGCGTTGGCGGTGCTGGTGTACGCGCCAGCGGACAGGTTCATTTCGCCGGTCACGGTCAGGTTTTTGATTGCCGGACGGGCGCTCGAGGTTCCCTTGACCGTGCCAAAGATGCCTCTGTTAAGCGCACCGCTGGTCGCAGCGGTGTGCTCGACCTTCAGGGTGATGGTATGGCCCTGACCGTCAAAGTTACCGGCAAAGTACTTGGAGCTGCTTTCGCCGATGGGGGTCCAGTCGTAGCCGGTCAGGTCAATGTCGGCCGTCAGCTTTGCGTTGAGCGCAGACTGACCGGCGTTGACGTTATCGGAGAACCAACGCAGCGCATCTACCGAGTCGATCAGATAAGTGCCGTCCTTGTCCTTCTTCGGCTCCGGAAGGTCGGCTCTTACCGTAACGGCGCACGTATTTTTCACGCTGCCGCAGGTCGCGGTGATGGTGGCCTTACCGGCCTTGACGGCGGTAACGGCACCGTTTTCAACGGTTGCGATCTCCGGGTCGGAGGTCGTCCAAGTCACGGTTTTATCGGTGGTGTTATCCGGCAGAACCGTTGCGGTCAGCGTGGCGTTGTCGCCCTCGACCAGATTCAGCTCGGTCTTGTCGAGCTTCACGAAGGCCGCCGGAACACATTCCAGCTCAATCAGCAGGCCATATGGCTTGCCGACGGTGGAGTCCATAATGCACAGGAACGCAGCCTTGTTCCCGGTCTTCGGTTTAAAGCCTGTTACGCCAATGGCCTCAAGATTGCCGTCATCGATGAGGCAGCTTTTCAGCACATTCTCCGTCGCAACGAAACTGTTTTCTCCTTCGTCGCCATTGAAAAGCTCATCCTCGTGAATCTCTTTTACAAGAATCATAGGTGCCTTCGGCATGGAGATCGTGAGGCTGGTGCCGTAGGGAACAGAAAGCGCGTAGTACTCTTCCGCGAAGGTATCGCTGCCGCCGGTGAGCTTTTCAAGGTACTGCTCCTTGCCGTCAACCTTGACCGTAACGGGCGAGGTTTCGGGCTCTGGCCAGCCGTCGCCAACCTGAACCGCCACGTCGTCATAGGCAAAGTATGCGGGCTGGGAGAAGCCGTAGCCGTTATCGCTGGAGCCGGTGACGTTGAAGGTCACCTTTGCAACCTTGCCCAGAGAGGTGAGATCCCACTTTGTCCAGTCCGTGACGATATTGTCCGGGCCGTTGCAAAGATAGAAGCTGGCCTCGCCGGTCTTGGTGCCATTGGTATTGTAGCCGGTGGCAATCAGCTTGACCCAATCATCAGGGCCGATCTTGGCAGTCAGGCCGTTGCCCTCTATGTAGCAGTTGATTGCGTAGCAGATGTTGTTGACATACATATGGTCAATCACATACATATTGCCGTCTGCAAAGGTCAGCGTGGGCAGCGCATCTTCGCTAAGGCCATAGCTGGAGTTGTCGGCATAACCATAATGCACGGCAAAGTTATTCGAACCGTTGTGGCCGCCGCCTGTGCGCTCGAGACCGCTGACGCCCTTCTTGTAGACGGTAAGCTGGGAATTGGAGTTGCCATAGGTGCTAAAGTCGCCGGAAACGTAGTTGGAAACGGCATGGCCGCCGCTCCAATAACACCACGTGCCGTAGCCCTGCGAGAGGACGTTGCTCAGCCAAGTGTTGTTGGTGTCTGTCCACTTGTAGGCTTCTGCTTCCGATGATACGCCGCCGCCCTCACCGTAGAGCAGCTTGCCGCCGTACTGCGGCTCGTCGATCAGGCTCGACCAGTTGGTGCCGCCGGCAAAGTTCGTGCCGCCCCTGTAGTCAGCGTCCTCGAAGGTCAGAACGCGCAGTTCTTTCGTCGTCGTTTCCTCAGCGAAAACGGCGGTCGGCAGCAGCGAGCAGACCATCAGGACGGCCAGCACAAGCGCCAGCAGCCGTTTTGCAAGTTTTGTTTGCATTCGATCAGTTCTCCTTTTTATCAATTCGTATATTCCCAGCCGCCGGAGCGGCATAAGCGAAGGTAAGCCACGGCAAAGCCGCGGAGATGCGCTTTATTTTACGATATTCTGCGCGTAGCGGGCGAGAATAGTGGCGACCTGCGCACGGGTGGCGCTGGCCTGCGGGGCGAGATAGTCCCGGCCGTTTTCGCTCGTACCCCGAATCAGCTCGGCGGCGTTGGCCCACGCGAGGGCCTCTCTCGCATAGCTGCTGACGCGGTTCGCGTCCGGATAAACGCTCAAATCGGCGCGTTCGGTGGTGTCAATGCCTTTCTTGGCCGCATAGCGGTAGAGAATTGCCGCGATCTGTTCACGTGTCACCTCGTCGTTCGGCGCAAAATGCGTCGCGTCCGTGCCGTTGACGATGCCGTTTTCTGCGGCCCATGCAACGGCCTCGGCGTAATATTCCTTCGCAGGAACGTCAACAAAGCTGCCGGACTTGGCGGCTCTGGTTTTACCGTCGAGCCGCCAGAGGACGGTGACGAGCATCGCGCGGGTCATCGGGTCGTCCGGGCTGAATTTGTTGGGTGCTGTGCCGTTGAACAGCTCGTGCTGATTTGCGAATTGCACGCCCACGTAGAACCAGTCGGACGGCTTAACATCCTCAAACGGATTGACCCACGGCTTTTCCGGTTCAATATAGTCCGGGTCCTTCGCGCCGCAAACGGAACAGAACCCGCTTTCAAACCGATGTCCCGATGCCGGAACGGATTCCTGCTTTGTTATAATCACGCCGCAGACGGCGCAGTGCTTTCCCTCCGTCAGACCGCTTTCGGTACAGGTCGCTGCGACGGCCGGGTCGATGACTTCCGTATGTCCCCTTGCGGGAACGACCTCCTGCTTTATGAGAACGGTTTCACAGACGGCACAATGCGCGCCCTCGGTCAGGCCCGATTCCGTACAGGTTGCTTCGACTGCCGCGTCGGTCACGATCGTATGCGCCTTTGCCGGAATTTCCTGCTGCGCGGTCAGTACTTTGCCGCAGACGGAGCAATGTGCGCCTGCAGTTTTGCCCGGCGCGGCGCACGTTGCGGGGACTTCTGGGTCGATGACCTCGGTGTGTCCCTTCGCGGGAACGATTTCCTGCTTCACGATAACGGCTTGGCAGACGGCGCAGTGCCGTCCCTCGGTCAGGCCGGATGCCGTGCAGGTCGGTGCAACGGCCGCATCGATTACTTCGGTATGCCCCGTCACCGGTACCGGCTCCTGCTTTACAAGAACGGCTTTGCAAACGGCACAGTGCTTTCCCTCCGTCAGACCCGGTGCGGTACAGGTCGCCGCGACGGCCGGGTCAATGACCTCCGTATGTCCCTTCGCGGGAACGACCTCCTGCGTTACGAGAACGGTTTTGCAGACAGCGCAGTGCTTGCCTTCGGTCAAGCCCGTTTCCGTACAGGTTGCTGCGACGGCCGGGTCGGTGACCTCCGTATGCCCCTTCGCCGGGACGGGTTCCTGCTTTATAATAATAGCATCGCAAACGGAGCAATGCTTGCCCTCAGTCAGACCCGGCTCGGCACAGGTTGCCTCAACTGCCGGGTCGATGACCTCAGTGTGTCCCGTTGCCCGGACGGGCGAGTCGGTATAGGACGTACGGCAGACCGAACAGGTGTGGGTCGTGTAGCCGTCCTCGGTGCAGGTCGGCGGGGTGACAACCGCCTGATAACGGTGCGCCGCCTTTTCCAGCGGCTCGTGCCGCTCGGTGCCGCAGAGCTTGCACGTAAAGAGCCGAACGCCCTCTTTGCTGCACGTGCTTTCGCGGAGCGTAACGCCATCGTCCCACGTGTGCTCGCCGGAGCACAGGACGGTGAGCTTCGCCGTCGCCGGAGCGATGCAGGCCGTTTCCGTGTCGCCCGCGTTGGGATCCAGACCCAGCAGATAGTACACGCCCGGCGACAGCCGGGTTGTGTCGAGCGCATACGTCCCGTCGTTGTTCTCGCTGGACAGCGCCTCAAAGCCGGGGACCCGCTGCCAGGCGGCATCATACAGTGCGACCGTTAACGTGGTGATCGCATCAAACGTGCCGCTGCCGCCCTCGGACACGGGCTTCGTGTCGTACTTTTGCGTTTGCAGCGTCACCGTTTCGCCCGACGTTACTGCGTAGGAATCCTTGTCAAAGCGGGCAAACGCGCCGTAGGTGTAGAAGCTCCAGTTGGAGAACATCGCAAGGTCGATCGTGTCGCCGTCGGACAGTAGAATGTAATCTGCCGTCGAACCCCAGCCGGGACCCATCAGGGGATAGACGTGGTTGCGGTAGTACATGAGGTTCTCGTCGTGGCCCCAGAAGTTCGCCATATACATGGACGTCGAGCTGCCGGTGATGGTCAGGGCGTTGCGCGTGTCCTCGTAGGAATTGTCGAACATATCCGTAACGCCGCTGCCGTCGCCAACGTATTGCAGTAGGCCCGACGTACCCTTGCCGCAGTCCTCGGCAGGTATATTGAGATAGTAGCGCTCCAATAGATAAATGTAAAGATGCAATGCGGTCGGCCGCTCAACGACGATGCCGTCGATGTAGCTGCCGCTGCCGTTTTCGGTATGGTAGCGGTTAAAGTCGCTCAATGCGTAGTATTCCAGCGGAAAATATGGCACGTCTACTGCCAGATGGGACAGTATCGTGCCGTTGTCGTCCTTGCCGACCAGAGGAACGCCGTCGTTCGAGATCGTGACGTACACACGGACGCTGCTCTGGTTGGTTTCGTCGTAATGATACTGAGATTCGTCACCGGCATCGGCCAGCTCGACCGTCAGGCGGAGTGTTGCCGACGCGCTGCCGCCGTTTGCGCAGGCAGCGGTCACGGTAATGCGGTAGCTTCCGGCCTCCGGCGTGGTAAAATACAGGGTGTCGTTTTTAATGTAAGCGCCGTTGCCATCGCCCGACAGCGCGTAGGTCAGCGCATGACCGTTCGGATCAGCAAAGATCTCGGGGAGCGCGAATGAATAGAGCGTTCCCGTGGTGATCGTTTTTGACTCCGGTTCGGTTACGGTGAGGCTACAGCCTGCGGCAAAGACCGCCGGGAGCATCGAGGCCAGCAGCGCCAGCGTCAAAAGGAGGCAAATAATTCGCAGCTTCATTGTCGCGTTCCTTTCTGTGTAACAAATAATTATATTCACGCCGCCCGGCGGGAAAGGACATGGTTTGGCAGACCGGCGGCACCCGGTCTGCCAAGGCTGGAGGAAAATAAAAAACGGTTGAAGGGATAGCAAAACTATCCCCTCAACCGATTCGGGCAAAAGTAATCTCACAGTAGGTCTTCTGAGTTGCGCCTGTGCGGAAGAATAAAACCCGCGCGGCTGCTGTCCTGCCTTCTCAGGAATGCGTCCCAATGACCGGTTTTCACCGACGGACAGCAGCCTCAGCGCTCACAGCGACGGTCATCCAAGAGGCAATTAGCCCCGCCGGGGTGCTTGTTCCCCGTTCCCTTGTTTATCTGCGCGCCTGACGGACCCTTCCGCCCGCCGTTGCGGCCACGCGATCTCTGTAAGCCGGTATTCCGTTTTCATCTCAATTATAGCGGCCGGGCAGCCGTTTGTCAACACGAATCAATACATTTTTACCGAAAATCGTTCGACCAAATTTGCTGCTTTTGCCGCAATTCTCAGGATGCGCTAAAACCCCAATTGATGAGCAAGCCGCGACGAAAGGAGAGAACGCAGACACTCCGGCTAAAAAACCGGAGGGGTGCCCCCCTCCGGTGATGTTCATTCGTGATAGAACTGATAGAACAGCTTCGCGGCCTGCAAGAGGGTGACGGCGCTGCTGTCGGAGGCAAGCTCAATTCCGGCCTCCTGCAATGCGCTGACGGCCCCGGCGGCCCAGGCGGGAACGTCACTGTCTGTTGCGGCGGCGGGGACGGGAAGCCGCGCGATGGCCTGCATCATCACGGCGGCCTCATTCGGCGTTACGGCATCGTCCGGACGGAAGCACAATCCGTCCTCCGTGACCTCTCCGCGCACAAAGCCGTGCCGCATCGCTGCGGCAAGATACGCCTGCTTCCACACCGGCATCGTTTCGGCATCGGCAAAGCCGGAAACGGACAGCTCCTTCTCCGGCTCCACGCCCGCAAGCTCCATCGCCATGATAAGAAAATCGCTCCGGCTGACCGGCTCGTTCGGGCAAAAGCAGGGCTGACCTGCAACGGTACGTCCGCTCGTCATGCCTGTTCCGCACAGCCACATGGCCTCGGCGCGGTCCAAGTCGCCGTCCATGTCCGCAAAGGTCATGCAGTCGCTCGGCTTCAAAATGCGAATTTTTACGACGGCAGGCTGCGAAACATTCCCGGCGTCATCGGTGACGGTGAAGCTGAAGCTGTCCTCTCCGACCTTGTTTTTGTCCGGCGTGTAGACATAGCTGCCGTCGCGGTTGAGCTGAACGGTGCCACGCTTGGGCTTATCGACGAGCTGGAAGGTGAGCGCGGCGTTTTCCGGGTCCTTGCCCAGCAGATTGCCGTCGTTCGGGATGTTCTTATAGGTTTCCAGCTCGGCGGCGACGGCGGTGGGCGTTTCGTTCTTGCCGGACTGAATGCGGATGGTGAGCTGCGCCGTGTCGCTCAGCCGTGTGCCGCAGATCGGCTGATAGCAGAATACGGCATCACAGGTTTCCGCCGTTGCCGGGGTCATGCGAAGCGTCCCCAGCACCTCCAGCGGGAGTACATCCCCGGCGCGGATGATGCGGCTGCCGAGCCGAACGACGGCGGTTTCGCGCTCCGGGACCTTCGTGACGAAAATTCCGGTAAAATTCGAGAAGCTGTCGGGTTGAAAATCTGCCTCGCTGAAGCAGTATTCCGCGTTATACAGCGTTTCGCCGTCTGCCGCAAGCACGGCGCCGCACAGCAGACAGACCGCGAAAACACAAAGCGCGATGCGATAAATGGATTTCATTGGCGTTCCTCCTCCGGACTTCGGAACGCTGCTTACTGCGCGTTCCGATGATTTGCTTCGGGCATAGGATGTCCGCATCGCGCCAAATTATGCAAAAACTTCCGCTGCATTCGCAGCGGAAGCTCTGAAAATCAATATGGCCGGATATAATGTGCGTTCGTATCCGGCGCTGGGCGCATTTTTATCCCGGAAACGATGCCGACGGCGATAAACGAGGTAAGGATCGAGCTGCCGCCGTAGCTGAAGAAGGGGAGCGCCAGGCCGATAACGGGAATCAGGCCGAGGCACACGCCGACGTTGATGAGTACCTGAAACAGGAACATCGAGGCGATGCCGACGCAGATCAGACGGTTCATGCAGTCCGGCGACTTGATGCCGACGTAAATGATGCGCACGATGATGGCAATCAGCAACGCCAGCAGGATGATGCAGCCGACCATGCCGAGCTGCTCGCCGGTGGCTGAGAAGATGGAGTCGGTGTGGTTTGCGGGGAGAGTGGTATTTGTTACGTTGCCGTTGGAAAGCCCCTGCCCTGAAAGGCCGCCGTTTTGCAGCGCCTTGAGGTTCTGGTTCGTCTGCCAGAGCTGCTCGCGCCCCGTGGGGTCGATTGTCGGGTCGTACAGGGCAAGAATCCGCTTTTTTTGGTCGTCACGGATGACAAAGCGCCACAGGTACGGTCCCACAACTACCAGCCCCGCGCCAGCGCCGATGAACCACCAGAGGCTCACGCCGCCGACAAAGGCCATCGCCAGGAAGGTAAACAAAAAGATCAGCGAAACGCCCGTGTCGCTGGAGATTGCGACGTAGAATGCAACGAGACAGAGCGTTTGCAGTCCCATCGGCACCACGCACTTCGGCGAGGAGATGCGCGTCTGGTGGACACTCATCGTCTTGGCCAGAATAATGACCAGAACAATCTTGCAGACCTCAGCGGGCTGGATGTTGAACGGCAGGAAGGGGAAGGAGAGCCAGCTCTTGTTGCCGCCGACCGTAACGCCCCAGATCAGAAGCATTCCAATAAACACATAGTTAAACAGCGTCAGCAGCGTCCGCTGACCGGCGAGAATGTCGATATCAAAGGCCGTCAGCGCAAGGTAGAGCAGAACGCCGACGAGCAGAGTGCCGCTCTGGATGACGATATAACGGCTGCTGCCCTCATTGGCGGTGGTGGCGGCGATCATGACGATGCCGAACAGCGTCGTGATTACACACAGTGCCAGAAGAATCATATCGCCCTTTTTGAAAATATCGGAAATTTTTGCTGCCAGCCGTTTCATGCGGTCACCTCCTGTTCTGACCATTTTACCACCAAAGCGGCGGCTTGTAAACAAAAAGTTTTGCATTGCGTCGAACGGTGTGATACAATAGTGCAAAATCGGGAAATAAGAAGGAACAGTTATGCAATTTTTAACGACAACGCCGGAGCAGACCGAGGCACTGGGCGAGCGTCTTGCCGCCGCGCTTCACGGCGGGGAGATCATCGCCTATCGCGGTGAACTGGGCGCCGGGAAAACGGCCTTCACGCGCGGTCTTGCGCGAGGTCTCGGCATTTCCATGCGCGTCACCAGCCCGACATACACGATCGTCAACGAATACACCGGCGGACGGCTGCCGCTGTTTCACTTTGATATGTACCGCCTGCACGATGCCGACGACCTGTTTGACATCGGCTGGGAGGATTATCTGGAGCGCGGCGGCGTGTGCGCGGTTGAATGGAGCGAAAACGTCGCCGAGGCGATGACGGGCGCGATTACCGTCACTATCGAAAAAACCGCGGATGACGCGCGACGCATCACGATAGAAGGAGGGAGCCTCGATGCGCATCTTAGCCTTTGAAACCTCGGCCAAGGCCGGCTCGGTCGCCCTTCTTTCGGACGGAAAGCTGCTGGGCGAATACTATCTCAATTGCGGCATGACGCACAGCCGGACGCTTCTGAAGCTGGCCGAGGAGCTGCTGACCGCCTGCGAAATCGCGCCGCAGCAGCTCGATGCCGTGGCCTGCGCAGCGGGGCCGGGGAGCTTTACCGGCGTACGCATCGGTGTTGCGGCGGCCAAGGGCTTTGCGTGGGGCGCAGAAAAGCCTTGTGTCGGCGTTTCTACGCTCGAAGCCATGGCGCATCAGGCGCAGAGCTTTGAGGGCGCGATCTGCTGCGCGATGGACGCGCGGCGGGAGCAGGTGTACCACGCGATGTTCGCCTGCCACGCCGGCACGATCACCCGTCTGAGCGAGGACTGTGCGATTTCTCTTGAAGAATTGGCGGAGCGGCTGAAAAAAATCGAAATTCCGAAAATAATGGTTGGCGATGGCGCACAATTGTGCTATAATACCCTGAGTACGGTTTGCCCCGGCTGCGTTCGCGCACCGGAGCACTTGACAATGCAGCGTGCCAGCGGCGTAGCGCTCGTTGCGGAGCGGCAGCTTCAAAACGGCGGCGAGTTTTCCGGAGCGGCGCTCGTCCCGAACTATCTTCGTCTGTCCCAGGCGGAGCGGGAGCGCGTGCAGCGGCTGCAAGAGAACTAAGGAGGAGAACATGGGTAAAGTACAGATTTTGGACCATCCGCTGTTGCAGCATAAACTGACAATTTTGCGGGACAAGAACACCGGCGTGAAGGAATTCCGCGAGGCAGTCGGTGAAATCGCTGCGCTAATGTGTTATGAAGCAACAAGAAACCTTCCAACGGAAGAAATCGCGATCGAGACGCCGGTTGCTCCCGCAACGAGCCGCGTTCTGGCTGGCAAGAAGCTGGCCATCGTGCCGATTCTCCGTGCCGGTCTCGGCATGGTCGATACGATGATCTCCCTGATCCCCTCTGCAAAGGTCGGCCATATCGGCCTGTTCCGCGACCCGGAGACGCATCTGCCGGTCAAGTACTACTGCAAGATGCCGCCCGATATTTCCGAGCGTCAGGTTTTCTTGGTTGATCCCATGCTTGCTACCGGCGGCAGTGTGATCGCGGCAATCGACATTCTGAAAAACGAATACGGCTGCAAGTCCATCACGCTCATGAACATCATCGCGGCTCCGGAGGGCATCGCGGCAGTGACGGCAGCCCATCCCGACATTGACCTCTATGTCACGGCGGTCGATGAAAAGCTTAACGAGCACGCCTATATTGTCCCCGGCCTCGGCGACTGCGGCGACCGCATCTTCGGCACGAAGTAAAAAGAAAAATCACTGCCTGCGTCCGAACAAAATCGGCCGCAGGCAGTTCAGCTGTGCGCCCGGTGAGCGCACGTTCTGTAGGGTGAAAGTCCCGAAGTCGCCCGGTAGCGGGAAGATTTAGCCAAAGGCAAGGGTGTCCGTCGTGAGACGGAATCTGAAGAAAGCCGGATTTTAGGGGTTGAAAAGTCCCCTGATGGGCAAAACTCTGGCCTGACGAACAGAAATCGCATACAAGGCCGTAAATGAGGGTGAGTTTGCAGCACAAAACAAAGCCCAGTAGCTACACGGAATCATTTGCGGTAAATGCGGCAGGTAAAGAGGGAAAGAACGTGTGAGTACCCGGGGAGGTCTTGCCGACGCAAGGGAAAAAAAGGCGTAGTAACAACGAACGGCAAGAAGTCAGCAGAGGCCATAGTACTGGTGTTTTTCCACTGGGAAGGGCCGAACAATCGTTAGTCCCAAGTAGATTACAGAAGGAGGTCAACATGAAGAACGCAGAATATCAGGGCAACCTGAGCTGCCCGCAAAGAGCAAGTGCGGAACACGAAGGGTATGCGGGAGCGCAGAGTGTTGACGGTCAGGACGTAAAGGAACAGGACGGTGCGGATTTGCTTGAAAGGATTCTGAGCAGGGAAAACCTGAACAGGGCCTACAAGCGGGTCAAGACCAACAAGGGAGCGCCGGGAATTGACGGGATGACCGTTGAGCAGGCGCTGCCCTGGTTGAGAGAACACCGGGAAGAACTTCTGGAGATGATACGGCAGGGGAAGTACAAGCCCCAGCCGGTGCGCCGGAAGGAAATTCCCAAGCCGGATGGCGGAGTGCGAAAGTTGGGAATCCCAACGGTCGTAGACCGGATCATCCAGCAGGCAATTGCACAGCAGCTAACACCGATCTACGAACCGTTATTCTCGGACAATAGCTTCGGCTATCGTCCGGGCAGAAGCGCCCAGATGGCGATTCTAAAGGTGAAGGAATATGCGGAGCGGGGATATACTCAGGCGGTGCTTGTGGACTTATCCAAATACTTCGATACCTTAAACCACGAATTGCTGATGAATCTTCTGCGAAAGAACATCCATGACAAACGGGTGATTGAACTGATTAAGCGGTATCTGAAAGCCGGAGTGATGGAAAACGGACTGCTGGTGAAAACAGAAGAGGGTTCTCCTCAGGGAGGCCCGCTCAGCCCACTGCTTGCAAACATCTACCTGAACGAATACGACAAGGAGATGGAAAGACGGGGCGTACCGGTCATCCGCTATGCGGATGATATTGTAGTTCTGTCAAGGAGCAAGCGAGCGGCCGAGAGGCTTCTGGAAAGCACCCAACGGTATCTTGAGGGAAGACTGAAACTCAAGATGAACGTAGAAAAGAGCAGAGTTGTCAGCGTATTCTCGACCCGAAATTTTAAGTTTCTGGGCTTTGCGTTAGGGAAGGGGCGAAAGGACGTGTATGTCCGAGCCCACGCAAAGTCCTTGAAGAAAGCCAAAGCAAAGCTGAAAGAGCTGACTTCCCGCAGTCAGGGCAGAAATGTCCGAGTGGTGATGCAGAGAGTAAAGGTCTACATCCGGGGCTGGCTTGGTTACTTCGGGATTGCGAGCATGAAGACAACAATGCAGAGATGGGATGAATGGCTGCGAAGAAGGTTTCGATGC
>OIZL01001286.1_pt1 | contig 14194 bp, 10 predicted proteins | sample 1588541 | NCBI WGS metagenome assembly OIZL01 (sample SAMN03283285) | human gut metagenome | biome: human-associated habitat; material: feces | host: Homo sapiens | place: Peru | collected 2012 | reverse complement strand
CATGTGCATTCTATGCTTTATTTGCATTTTTCTTAGGTTGTGTAATATTTAAGAAGAATCAAGATAGATTTATATACTATGTATAGGAGGGTAAAATTATGATTAGTGTTAAAAATGTAACAATGAAGTTTAATCTTGGAATTGAAAAAAATAATTCTTTTAAAGAAACTTTTATTAATATATTTAAGAAAAAGAAAAAAGTTAATAATGATTTTATTGCTCTTAAAAACGTAAGTTTTGAAATAGAAAAAGGTGAAGTTGTTGGAATTGTTGGTTCTAATGGAGCTGGTAAAAGTACATTATTAAAAATAGTAAGTGGAGTTATGAAACCGACTAAAGGAACTGTGGTGACTAATGGCGTTATATCACCTATGATAGAACTTGGAGCTGGCTTTGATATGGAACTTACAGCTAGAGAAAATATATTTTTAAATGGGGCAGTACTTGGTTATTCTAAGCAATTCTTAGAAGATAAGTTTGAAGAAATAGTGGATTTTTCTGAACTTAGAGATTTTCTAGATGTTCCTATTAAAAACTTTTCTTCAGGTATGATTGCAAAACTAGCATTTTCAATTGCGACAATTGTAAATCCAGAAATATTGATTGTTGATGAAATATTAAGTGTTGGAGATATTAAGTTTCAGGAAAAAAGTAAGAATAAAATGATGGAAATGATTAAAGGTGGTACTACTGTATTATTTGTATCTCACTCGTTAGCGCAAATTAGAGAATTGTGTACTAAAGCTATTTGGCTTGAACATGGAGAGATACAAATGATAGGTAATTCAAAAGAAGTATGTGATGCATACTATGATAAACAAATGAAATAAGGAGAGATGAAAAATGAGTATATTTAAAGATAAGGTTTTATTAATAACTGGAGGAACGGGTTCTTTTGGAAATGCAGTATTAAAAAGATTTTTGAATACTGATATTAAAGAAATAAGAATATTTTCTAGAGATGAAAAAAAGCAAGAAGATATGAGAATAAAATATAAAAATGATAAAATTAAATTTTATATTGGAGATGTTAGAAATTATAGAAGTGTTGATGATGCTATGGATGGAGTAGACTATATTTTCCATGCAGCCGCATTAAAACAAGTTCCTTCATGTGAGTTTTTTCCAGTAGAAGCAGTTGAGACTAATATATTGGGAACAAATAATGTTTTGGAAGCAGCTATTAATCATAAAGTAAAAAAAGTAATAGTTTTAAGTACAGATAAAGCTGCATATCCAATAAATGCAATGGGAATGAGTAAAGCATTAATGGAAAAAGTTGCTGTTGCTAAAGGTAGAAATCTTAGAGAAGATCAAACTGTAATTTGTAGAACAAGATATGGAAATGTTATGGCTTCTAGAGGTAGTGTAATACCATTATTTTGCGATCAAATAAAGGAAGGATTACCTTTAACAATAACTAATCCTGATATGACTAGATTTATGATGACTTTAGAAGATGCTGTTGATTTAGTTATTTATGCATTTGAGCATGGAAAGCAAGGAGACTTGTTTGTTCAAAAAGCGCCTGCTGCTACAATTGGAGTATTGGCAGAAGCTGTAAAAGAATTAAAAAATAGTGATTCTAAAATTAATATTATTGGAACTAGACATGGGGAAAAATTATATGAAGTTTTAGTTACTAAAGAAGAGATGATTAATGCTGAAGATTTAGGTGGATATTATAGAATACCATCAGATAATAGAAATTTAAATTATCAAAAATATGAAAATGTAGGAAATAAGGATTTAGAAAAAGTAGAAGAATATAATTCACATAATACTAAAAGATTAGATGTTGAGGGTATGAAAGAATTATTGCTTAAATTAGATTTATTTAATGAGGATTAATATGAATAGAATATTGATAATAGGAAAAACAGGAATGCTTGGACATGTAGTGTTTAGGTATTTTGAAAAAAAAGGTTATATAGTTGAAGGAACTTCAAGGAATAAAGCTAATGAATTTTATTATGATGTTTTGGAAAATTATAAAGATATAGTTAAAATTATTGAAAAATTTAAACCTGATGCAGTAGTGAATTGTATTGGTGTGTTAAATAAAGATGCTGAGGAAAACTCTGATAAGGCAATTTTAATCAATAGTTTTATTCCTCATTATTTAGATAGATTGTCAAATGAATATAATTTTAAATTAGTACATGTTAGTACAGATTGTGTATTTAGTGGAAAATTGGGGAAATATGATGAAAAAAGTATCAAAGATGCTTATAGTGTTTATGGTCAAAGTAAAGCTTTAGGAGAAATTGATAATGATAGAAATATTACATTAAGAACTTCTATTATAGGGCCTGATATGAATAAAAATGGTATAGGACTTTTTAAGTGGTTTATGAGCCAAGAGGGTCAAATAAGTGGTTATGATAGGGCAATTTGGACTGGAGTTACTACTATTGAATTAGCAAAACAAATTGAAGTAGCTTTAAAAAATGATTTAAGTGGTTTATATCATGTGATTAATGATAAAACAATTAGTAAATATGATTTGTTATGTTTAATAAAAAAAGTGTTTGACAAGGATATTTTAATTAATAGAGATTCTTCTTATGTAAGTGATAAAAGTTTAGTTAGAAATAGATGTGATTTTAAATTTAATGTACCTTCATATGAAGTTATGATTGAAGAAATGAAAGATTGGATTGTAGATAACAATGATATATATAAAGATGAATATGTGAAAGGAAAAAGATTATGAAAGTAATGACAATTGTAGGTACTAGACCTGAAATTATAAAATTAGCTTGTGTTATAAAAGAACTAGATAAGTATACAGATCATATTTTAGTACATACGGGACAAAATTATGACTACGAATTAAATCAAGTTTTTTTTGATGATTTGGGATTAAGAGAGCCTGATGTGTATATGAATGCTGCTGGTGAAAATGCGGCTGAAACAATAGGAAATGTTATCAAAATATCTGATGAATTATTTAAGAAATATAAGCCAGATGCAGTGTTGCTTTATGGGGATACTAATTCGTGCTTAGCTGTAATATCTGCTAAAAGAAATAAAATACCAGTATTTCACATGGAAGCAGGAAATAGATGCTTTGATGAAAGAGTTCCAGAAGAAATAAATAGAAAAGTATTGGATCATTTAAGTGACATTAATATGACTTTAACTGAACATGCTAGAAGGTACTTAATTGCTGAAGGTATAAGACCTGAAACAATTATTAAAACTGGTTCTAGTATGAAAGAAGTTTTTGCTATGAATAAAGATAAAATTGAAAATAGTGATGTTCTAAATAGACTTGAGTTAAAAGAAAAAGAATATTTTGTATTAAGTACTCATAGAGAAGAAAATGTTGATAATCCAGACAATTTTAACAAACTTTTAAATTCAATTAATAAAGTAGCTGAAGAATATAAAATGCCAATAGTATTTAGTGTCCATCCTAGAACTAGAAAAAAAATAGAAGAAATTGGATTTAAATTTAATCCTTTGGTTAAATATATGAAACCATTAGGGTTTAATGACTATAATAAATTACAAATGAATGCCTTTTGTGTTATTAGTGATAGTGGTACTATAACTGAAGAATCTTCAATTTTAGGTTTCCCAGCTATTACTGTTAGACAAGCACATGAAAGACCCGAGGGAATGGATGAAGGAACTCTTATTATGAGTGGTGTAGATTCTGAAACTATATTAGATTCTATTAAAATTGTTACGGATCAGAATGTAAAAATGAATATTGTTAAAGATTATGATGTTGATCATTTAGCAAGCAAAGTTGTTAGAATTATTATGAGTTATACTGGTTATATAAATAGAACAGTATGGAGAAAATATTAGTAGGTGATGTTATGAATAAAAAACTAAAGGTATCAATAATAATACCTGTTTATAATGGAAAGGATTATGTAGAAGAAGCAATTGATAGTGCTTTAAATCAGACATATGATAACAAAGAAATAATTGTTGTTAATGATGGTAGTAAAGATAATACCGAAGAAATATGTTTAAGATATAAAGATAAAATTAAGTATTATTCTAAGGAAAATGGTGGTGTGTCCACTGCTTTAAATCTTGCTATTTCTAAAGCAACAGGAGAATATATTTCTTGGTTAAGTCATGATGATTTATATTATTCTAATAAAATAGAAGAAGAAATCAAATTTGCAGATAATAAAACTATTGTTATGAGTGATTATGATCTAATAGACGAGAATGGTAAGTTTATTTCTAAAATAGTTTTATCTTCAGATAGAATAAATAATTCGAAATCTGTTGCATTAATGAAAGGATATATTAATGGAATTACTTTGTTAATACCAAAAAATGCATTTGATGATTGTGGAGAATTTGATCCTGAGTTAAAATGTACACAAGATTATGATATGTGGTTTAAGATGATTCTTAGTGGTTATAAATTTAAGCATGTTGAGAAGTCATTAGCTATGTCTAGACAGCATAGAAATCAGACTACTAATACAAGTCCAAGAATGGTAAGTGAAGGAAATGCATTATGGATTAATATGTTTACTAATTTACCTGAAAATATCATCTTAGAAGATTATGGCACTAAATATTCTTTTTATAGACAAGTAAGTGATGTTTTAAAACTATCTCCTTATTTTGAAGCTTATAATGAATGTGTAAAACTTATGAATTTAAATAGAGAACAAATAGATGTATCTAATATAAAAGTAAGTGTTATTATTCCATTTTATGATGAGAAAGTTAGTGTTATCAAAAGAGCTGTAGATTCAGTTTTGAATCAGTCACATAAAAATACTGAAATAATTTTAATTAATGATAATCCTGATTCATATAAAAAAAATATGTTAAAGGAAATATTGACAAATGAAAACATTGTTTATTTAGAAAATGAAAAAAATTTGGGAGTTTCTATTTCCAGAAATAATGGAATAAATATTGCAAAAGGAGAGTACATTTCATTTTTAGATGCTGATGACGAATATTTAAAGGATAAAATATTAACTCAGCTTACTGAAATGGTTAGAAATGATTCTAAATTTTCTCATACTTCTTACTTAACAGTTGATGAAAATAATAATGAAAAAATTATAGATTCAGGTAAACAAAATGGAGATGTTCTTAAAAATGCAATTGTATCTTGTAGAATTGCAACACCGTCAGTTATGATAGATAAAAAAATTATTACAGAAAATAATTATAAATTTAATGAAAATATCGGAATAGGTGAGGATACATGTTTTTGGTTAAATATTTTAGTTAAATATGATTTGTTAGGTTTAGATGTTCCATTAGTAAAGGTACATATTGATTCAAATAGTGCGGCTTATAATGAGGATAAACAATTTATTGGATTACAAAATATATTAACATTTGTTTTAAATAATTCTAGTTTAAATAAATATTCTCTTCAAGTTGCTCAACTTGCTTATAGTTATTCAAAAATAATTTTAACTAATTCTGGCAGTGATGAGTTAAACAATATTTTAAATAGTAAATCATGGAAAATTACAAAGCCTTTACGACTTATGAGTAAGACCTTTAAATCTTTAAAAGATAATGGTGTCAAGGGTACATGTAATTTAATTAAAAGGTATTTATGCAAAAACAAAAGATAACTATATTAGCACTTCATTTAGACTATGGAGGAATAGAAAAATATATTTCATTATTATGTAAAATGTTTGATAAGGAATATGATATTGAAATTATTTGTACTTATAAGTTTTCTGATAAACCTGCTTTTTCATTTAGTAATAGAGTTAAAATAAAATATTTAATAACTAATAACTTAGTAAATGTGTCAATAAAAAAATTAATTAAAGATAAAAATATTATAGGAGTTATTAAAGAATTTTATAGAAGAAAACATATTGATAATTTGGCTAGAAAATTAAATATTGAAGAAATTAAAAAAATTAATTCTGATTATGTAATTACTACTAGAACTTATCATAATGAATTAGTAAGCAAATATTTGAAAAATAAAAATATTATTAAAATAGCTACTGAACATAATTATCATAATAATGATTATAAGTTTATTAATTTGTTTGTGAAGTCTGTAAGAAATTTTGATTATGTTATTCATTGTACAAGGGAATTATATATGTTTTATAAAGATAAAATTATAGGACCTAAAAATGTTTATATTCCTAATACAATTGATATTTCTAATGATGAAAAAAGTGAGTTAAATACTAAACATATAGTTTCTGTTGGAAGAATTTCTCCAGAAAAAGGGTATTTTGATCTTGTTGATGTTATGGAGTTAGTTCATAAATTGGATAGTAGTGTCACTTTAACAATATGTGGTGATGGTTATCAGATGGAAGACTTAAAAAATTATATTAAAAGTAAAAGATTACAAAGTGTTATTACTTTGACAGGATTTATTGGTGGAAAAGAGTTGGAAGATGAATATATTAAATCTTCACTATATGTTATGACTAGTATAACTGAAGCATTTGGTTTGGTTTTGTTAGAAGCTATGCATTTTGGATTGCCTTGTATATCTTTTGATAGTGCATCTGGTGCTAGAAATATATTAGGAGAAGATGTTGGTATTTTAATAAGTAATCGTGATATAAAAATAATGGCAAGTAAAATTGTAAACTTACTAAATAATAAAGAATTATTATTAAAATATCAAAATAAAAGTTTAAATAAAGTTAAAGAATATAGTATTGAAAATATATACAAAATATGGAAAAAAGAAGTTTTTAAAAGATAATAGAAATATTGTCTTTTTTTAAAGTCCTTAGGAAAATGTGATAGTGTTTTGATTAATTTTTATGTTAATATTCTATATAGTTTTAGTTAATAACATTTAAATTGCATTTCATACACACTTATAGTATAATTGTTGTTAGTAAGGAAAAGTGATTTTATGAAAGTAATTGGTGTATATAGAAAATGTGATTTTGTTACTATGTTAGGGACATGTTTCGCTATTAGTGGAATTATTTGTGCTTATAATTTTAAAACAACATTTGCAGTTTTTTGTTTAATTTTTGCGGCTATTTGTGATGCATTTGATGGAGTAGTTGCTAGAAGGTTTTTTAGTTTGAAAGAACATCAGATATATGGAATTGAGTTAGATAGTTTAAGTGACGCTATTAGTTTTGGAGTACTTCCAATGTTAATATCTTTAAATTTAACAGTACAAAATGTTTATACTTATGCTATTAGTGTGTTCTTTGTATTATGTGGTGTAATAAGATTAGCATACTTTAATATGTTATCTACTACTAAAAAAGGTAAACATGATGAATTTTTAGGTGTTCCTATTACAGCAAGTGCTATAGTAATACCTATGGTATATTTTGTTACATTTTTAATAGGTAAAAAGTTTAGATATATAATATTTCCAGTAACATTACTTTTACTTGGTTTATCTTATATAATACCTATTAAATTAAAAAAACCAACAGCTAGAGAAAAAATTATGTTGTCAATTATGGGAATTATAGCTATAATAGTATGTATACTTAAAATAAAATTTTAATAGAATTTTATTTTTTTTTAAATATTATTACTATTGCATGGTATAATATTAACAAGAGGAGTATTATGAAGAAAATTACAATATTGTCTTTACATTTAGGTGTAGGTGGAATAGAAAAGTATATTTCTAGTTTAAGTAAAATGTTATGTGATGATTATGAAATAGAAATGATTATTACATATAAGCTTAAAGAAGTACCATCATTCAATATAAATAATAAGATAAAAATTACATATTTAATAGATGGTGGACCTAATAAAGATGAGATAAAAAAATGTATTAGAAGAAAAAAATATTTTAAATTAATAACTGAATTATTTAAGGCAGTTAAAATATTAAGATTGAAGAAATCTAGAACTAAGAAAGCACTTAAAGAGTTAGATACTGATTATTTGATTACTACTAGAACATATGAAACTAAGTTAGCTAATAAAATACTTAAGAAAAGTAATATTAAATTAATAGCAACGGATCATAATTATCCTAGTAAAAAATATAAGAAGGAATTAATTAAGAGTACTACTAATTATGATAGATTAGTTTTAGTTAATAGTGAAATAAGAGATATTTATGGAAAAGAAATAGGACTTAAAGCAGTAAGTATAAATAATTTTATAGATGAAATATCTAAGGAAAAGAGTGATTTAAGTACTAAAAATATTATAGCAGTAGGTAGACTTTCTAAGGAAAAAGGTTTTATTGATTTAATTGATATAATGTCTATTATAGTTAAAATGGATAAAGATGTTAAGTTAACTTTAGTAGGTGACGGAGAAGAAAAAGAAAATATTCAAAATAGAATTAAAGAACTTAAGTTAGAGAATAATATTAGATTAACTGGTTTTTTAAATCAAGAAGAGATTAGAAATGAACTTTTAAAGTCTAGTATATTTTGCATGACTAGTTTAGTTGAAAGTTTTGGATTAGTTATATTAGAATCAATGAATATGGGAGTACCAGTAGTTGCTTTTGATTCTTCTGTTGGACCTAGAGTTCTTTTAAGTGATGGAAAGGGTATCTTGATTAAAGATAGAAATAAAGAAGAGTTTGCTAAGTGTGTTATAGATTTATTAAATAATAATAAAGTATTAAAAAGATTTGCTAATAATGCTAAGAAAAGTGTTGAAGAATATACTCCTGATGTTATAAAGAAAGAGTGGTTATCTTTATTAAAAGAAGTAGGTAATTGTAGTAGAAAAAGAGTTATGTTTATATCTAGTACTGGTGGACATTTAAATGAAATGTTGATGCTTAAAAGTATGTTTAATAAGTATAATTATTCTTTAATTACTGAGAATACTGAGTCTAATAAAAATCTTAAGAATAAGTATGGTAGAAAAAGAGTAGGTATGATGATTTTTGGAACTAGAAAGCATATGTTTACTTATGTGTTTAAGATAATTATGAATTCATTTAGAAGTTTATATTATTATATTAAGTTTAGACCACAATATATTATTTCTACTGGAGCACATACAGCAGGACCAATGTGTTTATTAGGACATATTTTAGGTAGTAAGATAATTTTTATAGAAACATTTGCTAATAGTGAAACAAAGACTATAACAGGTAGTTTAGTTTATAAATTTGCTGATTTGTTTATAGTTCAATGGGAAAGTATGTTAGATAATTATCCTGATGCAACATTTGGGGGGTGGATATATTGATATTTGTAACTGTAGGTACACAAGATGCACCATTTGATAGACTTTTAAAGGCAGTTGATAAGTGCATATTTGATGGTACTATTAAAGAAGAAGTAATAGTGCAATGTGGTAAAACTAAGTTTAAGTCTAAGAATATGAAAATGGTTAATTTACTTCCAATGGATGAATTTAAAAAGATAGTAAGTGAGGCAAGTCTTATAATAGCGCATGGTGGAGTAGGTACTATAACTGATGGAATAAATAATGGTAAAGTTGTAATTGCTTGTCCAAGATTGGCAAAGTATAAGGAAGCTGTTAATGATCATCAATTACAAATTATTAAACAATTTGCTAAAATGGGATTTATTATTCCTTGTTATGATCCAAAGGATTTAAAAAAGGCTATAGAAGATTCTAAGAAATTTAAAAATAAAAAGTATAAGAGTAATACTAATAATATGGTAAAACTTATAGAGAATTTTATTGATAATAATTAAGACCTTAGAGTCTTTTTTTATTAAGTTAAAGTTATTCGTATGAAAAATATGCATTTATAGCACAATATTCGTATGAAAAATATGCAATACATTAACGTTAATTATAAATTTATATTATTTTAATACCTTATAAAGACTTTTTATTAAAAATTTGGTAAAATTATATTAGGATAGGTGATAAGATGAAAATAACAAGTGTAATGGATGGAAATGAAGCATGTTTGACTGCTGCTTATAATTTTACAGAAGTAAGTGGGATTTATCCAATAACTCCTTCTAGCGCTATGGCGACTATGTGTGATAAATGGGCAAGTATGGGGAGAAAAAATATATTTAATGAAAAAGTAAGTGTTATTGAAATGCAAAGTGAAGCAGGTGCTAGTGCAATGATGCATGGTGCTTTACAAAGTGGTAGGCTTGCAACTACATTTACTGCTAGTCAAGGATTATTATTAATGATACCTAGTATGTATAAGATGGCTGGAGAACTTTTACCTGGTGTTATTCATGTGGCAGCTAGAAGTTTATCTACACATGCATTATCTATATTTGGAGATCATCAAGATATATATAGTACTAGAAGTACAGGTTTCGCTATTTTAAGTAGTGCTTCTGTTCAAGATGCATATAATTTAGCATTAGTTAGTCATTTATCTAGTATTAAGGGAAGGGTTCCTTTTTTACACTTTTTTGATGGATTTAGAACAAGTCATGAATTAAATAAAATATATACTTTAGAAAGTGATGATATAAAATCATTGATAGATATGGAAAGTGTATATAGATTTAGAAATAATAGTTTAAATATAGGTAAAAGTATTACACGTGGTTGTAGTGAAACTGAAGATGTTTATTTTCAAAATACAGAAGTTAGAAATAAATATTATGAAGAGTTACCTGATATAGTAAATAAATATATGGAAGATATAAATGAAATTAGTGGTGAAGACTATAAACCATTTAATTATTATGGAGATAGGAATGCTAAACATGTTATAGTAGCTATGGGAAGTGTTACAGATACTATTAGAAGTGTAGTAGATGATTTAAATAATAATGGTTATAGTACAGGGGTTATTGTTGTTAGACTTTATAGACCTTGGAGTTCTAAATATTTCTTAAATGTTTTACCTAAAAGTGTTGAAAAAATTACAGTACTTGATAGAACTAAAGAAGCAGGTAGTTTAGCTGAACCACTTTATTTAGATGTTGTTATGTCTTTAAAAGGAGAAAACATTGATATAGTAGGTGGAAGATATGGTTTATCTAGTAAAAATGTTGGACCAGAGGATATTAAAGCAGTATTTGATAATATGGAAAAGATGAAAATGAAAGATCATTTTACATTAGGTATTATAGATGATGTTACTAATACTAGTTTAACTGTTAAAGAATATAATCTCAAAACTGATTATAGAGAAATTAAAGTGTTTGGTTTTGGTTCAGATGGAATGGTAAGTGCTAGTAAGAATATAATTAAAGTAATTGGAAGTAAGCCTGATAATTTTGTACAAGGGTATTTTGAATATGATTCTAAAAAAAGTGGTGGAGTTACAATTAGTCATTTAAGAATTAGTAAAAATAAGATAAATGCTCCTTATTATTTGACAAGTCCTAATTTAGTTGTAGTTTCTAAAGATTCTTATTTGAGTAAATATGATTTATTAGAAGGTATTAAAAATAATGGTATTCTACTTATTAATAGTAGTATGAATGATATAGAACTTAATAAGTGTATGACATTAAAGATGAAAGAAACTATTAAAAATAATAATATTAAAGTTTTTATAAGTGATGCTGATAGTTTATCTAAGAAATATAATTTAAATGGTAAAATTAATAATGTTATCTCTTTCTATATATTAAAAATGCTTGGACTTAGTGGAGAAGATTTGGTTAAGTTTAAAGAAATGGTAAGAAAGACTTATAGTGATAAGGGTAATGATGTTGTTTTAAATAATATAAATGCTATAGATGAGAGTATTGATTATTTAAGAGAATTTGATAAGAAAGTGTTAACTTTTGAAAGTGAAGAAGATAAAGATTACACTATGATTGACAAGATGATTATTAGAAGAGGTAATATGCTTAAAGTTAGTGATTTTATTAATCATGAAGATGGTACTTTTGAAGGTGGAAGTAGTGCTTCTGATAAGAGAAAGATATCTAATTTAGTACCTAATTGGTGTAAAGAAAATTGTATTCAATGTAATAAGTGTGCATTCATTTGTCCACATTCAGTTATTAAACCAGTTTCTTTGACAGAAGAGGATGTAAATAGAAGTCCTATTAAGAAGGAAGAAACTCTTAAAAGTATAGGAGAAGAGAATAAAGGATTTTACATAAGTATTAATAGTGATAATTGTACAGGGTGTACATTGTGTTCTAAAGTTTGTCCTGGAAAGAATGGAGAAAAAGCTTTAGTAATGGGTAGTCCTATTAAAGATGAAGATATGATTTGTGACTATTTTAAAGATAATGTTTGTAATGATGAACATTTTTCTAAGTATAGTGTTAAAGGACTTGGATTTATTAAGCCTGATTTAGAGTTTCCTGGTGCTTGTGCTGGTTGTGGTGAGACTGTTTACTTGAAGACTTTAACAAGTTTATTTAAGGGAGAAATAGTTATTAGTAACGCTACTGGATGTAGTTCTATTTATGGGGCAAGTTTACCTTGTACACCTTATAAAACACCATGGATAAGTTCTCTTTTTGAAGATAATGCTGAGTTTGGATATGGAATTTATACTGGATATAAGAATGCTAGAAATAGAATAAAAGAGATTATGATAGAAACTAAGGATGAGGTTAGTAAAGAGACAAAAGATACTTATAAGTTATGGATAGATAATAGTGAAGATGTAAATATTACTAATGAAGTAAAGGAAAAATTAAGTAAATCTGGTATACCAAGTGAACTTAGAAGTTTGCTAGATTATATACCTTCTAGAAAGGTTTGGATAGTAGGTGGAGATGGATGGGCTTATGATATTGGTTATGGTGGACTTGACCATGTTCTTAGAAGTGGTGATAATGTCAAAGTTTTGGTTTTAGATACTGAGGTTTATTCTAATACTGGTGGTCAGACATCTAAATCAACTAGAATTGGGGCAATAGCTGAGTTTTCTAGTTATGGTAAATTGAAACCTAAGAAAGATTTATTTAAGGTAGCTATGGATATACCTAATTGTTATGTGGCAAGTATTAGTGCTGGGGCTAATGATATGCAAACTATTAAAGCATTTAAAGAGGCTAATGAACATAATGGGCCTAGTGTTATTATTGCTTATAGTCCTTGTATTGCACATGGTATAAGAGGTGGGTTAAAAAATAGTATTGATGAACAAAAATTGTTAGTGGAAAGTGGATATAATATTTTAATGAGATATAATCCAGATATAGATAAACTTACTATTGATTCAAAAGAACCTAATTTTATGCTTTATGAAACTGTTTTTGCTAAGGAAATGAGATATAAGAATTTGGAATATTTAAATCCTGAAAATTATGAGAAATTATATAATGAACATATGCATCTTGCTAAGGAAAGATATGAATATTATAAGGCTATTCAAGATAGGAAAGAGTAATTCTTTCTTTTTCTTTTGTAAAAGTTACCACTAGTTATTTTTGTTAATGTATGATAAAATAATCTTGTAGGTGAAAAAGGGATGGAAAAAGTAAAAAACTTTTATGAAAAAATTAGTGATGTTGTTAAGAATTTTTTTATAAAAATTGATAAAAGTATTAAGAAATTTATGAAAGAAGTTAAGAAGGATGCTAAGGTAAGAAAGTATCTTGTTATTACTTTTGTTTCAATTGTTTTGATTACTATTTTAATTATATTTTTGACACTTAGTCCAAGAATTCATTTGACTGGTAGTCAAGATATTTATATTAATTTAAATAGTGAGTTTAAAGAACCAGGATATTCTGCTAAGTATTTTGGTAAGAATTTAACTAGCAAGGTTAAAGTAACTAGTAATGTTGATACTACTAAGATTGGCGAGTATGAGGTTGAGTATTATGTGAAGTCTTTGATTTCATTAAGAAGTACTAAGATAAAAAGATTTGTTACTGTTGTGGATAAGAAAGAACCTGTTATTACTTTAAAAGGTAACACGGAAGTTACTATTTATGTTAAAAATGAATATAAGGAACCTGGATTTACTGCAAGTGATAATTATGATGGAGATATTACTGATAAAGTAGTTGTTCAAAATAATGTTGATAATTCTAAAATTGGAAGTTATGAAATTGTTTATAAAGTTAGTGATTCTTCAGGTAATGAAACCAGTGTTAAAAGGGTGGTTAAAGTTATTAATAGACCAGTTTCATCAAGTTTTTATACTAGTGTTACTGTTCCTACTGTTACTGGTACCAAAGGTAGTTTACAAATGGTGTCTTTAGCAGAAGGACAACTTGGTAATGTTGGTGGAGAGATTTATTGGAGATGGTATGGATTTAATTATAAAGTCCCTTGGTGTGCTGCATTTATTTCGTGGCTTGCTAATGAACTTGGATATTTGGATACTTTAATTCCAAAGACTGCTTCTGTTCCAACTATGGTTAGATGG
>OIZL01001283.1_pt1 | contig 14255 bp, 12 predicted proteins | sample 1588541 | NCBI WGS metagenome assembly OIZL01 (sample SAMN03283285) | human gut metagenome | biome: human-associated habitat; material: feces | host: Homo sapiens | place: Peru | collected 2012 | reverse complement strand
AAAAAAAGATATTACTAAAAATGAAGAAGTAAAAGGTAATAATTCAAGATTACTCCTAGTCATCTTAATTATAGCCACGATTAGTTTCTTATTATACTTAATCTTCAAAGATAATGATAATGATAAAGAACCAAAATATAATCTAAAAGAAAAAGAGAACAAAAAAGATAGTAAGGAACAGAATAATAATAACAATACAAATGATAAAAAGAAAAATAAGAAGTGATAAACAACACTTCTTTTTTTATGAAAAAATGACAAATTTTACAAAAATAATAAATTATTATAATAAAATAGGGAAAACTATGATAGAATTTAATTATATGAGGTGATTATCGTGTTAAAGATTTTTAAAAATGATGATAAAGAAAAAATTAACTACGAAAAACTAAACGAAATCATTAAAATATTAAATGTTATGTTAAAAATCGTTTTTGTTTTAGTAATCGTTCTTGTTTTATATGTATCTACAAAAGTTTTAGCCGAGTGGGGTGTATTTAATTTTATTAGTAATATTTTAACAGTCATATCGCCACTTTTTATAGGTATTTTTATCGCCTGGTTATTAAATCCAATAGTAAATAAACTAAACAAAAAAGGAGTTAACCGCGTCCTAGGAACAATATTTACCTACATTGTCTTCCTAGTAATAGTTTATCTTATCATGTCCTCACTAATCCCAATTTTAGCAGATGAAATCAACTCATTTGTTAAAAGTGTTCCCAGTTATTTAGATAGTTTAAAAGGGTACACTGATAATATCTTTGATAAACTTTCTTCCCCTAACTTTGACATAACTTCAACAAAATTAGATTTCTACAAACAAATAGAAACTTTAGTAACTGACTTCACAGCAAAATTACCTGCAACGCTAGTAAATACTATTAAAACATTTTTCTCAACCCTATGGAGTTTTGTAATTGGAATGATTATTGGTTTATACTTACTATTTGATTTTGATAACTCAATTAAAAAAATTATTTCGTTTATTCCAAAAAAATATCAAAGAACATTAGATGACATTTGCTCAAGAATGGATACAACTTTAAAAAACTTTGTACAAGGAACCCTTATTGATGCATCAATTATTTTCTTCTCTTGTGCTATAGGCTTTTGGTTTGCAGGATTAAAAGCACCATTACTATTTGCATTATTTTGTGCAGTTACTAATATTATTCCTTATATTGGACCTTACATCGGTGCGACTCCAGCGGTCTTAGTAGGATACGCCCAAGGACCTCTTGTAGGAACAGTTGTCCTCATTGTAAACATTGTTATCCAAGGAATTGAAGGTAATTTCATCCAACCACTTGTAATGAGTAAAACTATGAAATTACATCCAGTAACAATCATCGTAGGCTTGTTAGTATTTGGCTATTTCTTTGGCATATTAGGAATGATTATTTCTACTCCAATCATTTCACTAGTTAAAGTCCTTTTTGTCTTTATAAATGAAAAATATAAATTAATTGAAATAGAGGAATAATATTATGAAACTAGAACACTTCCAAACATATAAAGAAGTATATAAAATAGAAATAGAAAAATTACTTACTTATTGCAAAACAATATACCGACTTGAAATAGAACACAAGAATAAAATTAATAAACAAATTATAAGAAACAAAAAAGATAAAATTAAATCAATTGAAGCAGATATGAATATGTTAAGAGACAAAATTAGCAATCTTGATACATTATATCGTTTCATAAATGGAGAACCATTTAAAGTAGAACAATTAAAAACCATTATCGAAGATAAAGAAATTATCAAAAATGATATACTACATGAAATAGTAGATTTAATCAAAGAAAAAATAGATATCATTACAACTCTTGATTTAGAATTAAAAACTCTTGAATTAAATAAAGAAATATATATTGAAGAACTAACAAGTGATTTTAAAAACCTAACTAAAGTCAATAGGGAATAATTTTACTTGTTTTTCTTGTTTAATAAAAAAAAATATGATAAAATGTTATTAGGATAGTGGTATTATGAAAAGTATTGAACCAATAATATTTTTAATATGTGGCAAAGCAAGACAAGGCAAAACAACACTAAGTAACCTAATTGCCTCATATTATCAAGAACATAATCTCAAAGTAGTTAACACTTCGTTTGCGAAGTACTTAAAGTATTATGCCAAAGAAATAAAAGACTATAACCTTACCGATAGTGATAAATATCGCTCATTTTTACAAGAACTAGGTAATTTTATTCGCATTGATATGAATAAAGAATGCTTCTTAATAGATAGATTAATTGAAGATATTAATATTTATGCACATTATGCTGACATTATTGTAATTGGAGATGTCCGCTTCAAAAAGGAAATTAATCATTTGAAAAAACATTTTTCAAAAGTAATAACAATTCACATTACAAGGCCTAATTTCCAAACTGATTTAACAGAACAAGAACAAAATGATATCAGCGAAATAGATTTAGATAATTATACTGACTATGATTATAAAATAGTAAATAATAACTTAGAAAACTTAGAAAAAGAAACAAAAAGAATATGTATAGAGGTGGGAAATAAATGGAAAAAATAAATATTTATAACATCTGTAATGAATACATCAAAAATCAAACAAAAAATCATTACTTTAGCATTCCTTATGATAACAAAGTAAACATTGTTACAAATGTCAAAGAACTAGATAATGATCTAAAAATAAACAGTATCACCATAATGCCTGTAATCATAAAAAAAGAAACTGATTATGAATATAACGACTTACTAATAATTTCTAACACTCATGAACAACTATCAAGCATATATGACATTTTAACCAATGATGAATACTTTGATTTAGACCCAGATAGGTTAATATTTCACATTGATGAACTACTATACAATAGCTCGAATGCCTTATTACAAGAAGTAAGAAATAAGAAAAACTTTATTTTAAAAAAAAGCCAAGAAAACACGATTATTTATTATGACCGTGGAGAAAAATATGGAAACGTTTTAGACAAACATAAAATAGAACCAAATCAAAGATACATAGTTTTAGGGGAAACAAATCAAGATTTAGTTTACTTATATCTAAATAAAATATCTATAGCTATGAATAAAATAGATGACACCTATCAAAGTGAAATATATGCCCATCTTATAACAAAATTAGAAAGTATCTGCCAAAGACCATATCTAGGACAAAAAGAAATTAGAAGAATTGTAAAAAATATTAAAATACTTCCTTTTCTAATTTCAATGGATTATGAGGAAGAAGCAGATTTACTAATCAAACAAGCACTCAAAGATGGCATAGGTCTTTGTATTAACCACCCGTTTCTTCAAGAGCTTATCAATACATCCATAGACGATTGCAAGAAAATATATCCATTAATTAAAATAAATAACACTAAAATAAAACATAAAATAAATAACATCGAAGCAAAATCACAAAAAAACATCCTAGAAGCCCTTGCAGAGATTAAAGCCCAAAAAAATAAAAAAATCTTAGATAAAGCAACCCTTTTCACTCTTTATAATAAACATGATATGCCTATAGAATTAATCTACGAATGTGCTAAGGAAAATAACATAATAGTAAACATTGATGAATTCAATCGTCTTAAAAACATAAAAAACAACTACGAAGATATTAATCTTTTTGCTCCTGAAATAGCATCATTTAAAACACAAGATACCTTTGTAGGCTATGATAAATTAGGCTTAGAAACTAAAGTAATCGCCATCTTTAAAGATAACAAAAAAGTAAATGAATTAGAAAGTGATGGCTATATTATCCTAGAAGAAAATCCCTTTTACGTCAGCAACGGAACTCAAGAATCAGACACAGGATACATCAAAAATGATCATGTTAAAATAGAAGTATTAGACGTCATCAAATCAATAAATAACCAAAGCATTATTAAAATTCGTATCTTAGAAGGAACACTATATAATAAAGATACTGTTTTAACCCATGTTCTAAATTCCAAAAGAAAAAACATAAACAAAAACCATACTGCCTTACATTTACTTGAACATGTCATAACTACCATGCTAGGTAATAGCATCACTTCAAAAATGACAAAAGCAACACCAAAAACATTTAGATACGACTTTGAATACAAAGGCAAGCTAAGTGATGAAATAATTATTAAAATAGAACAAAGAATAAATGAAGAAATAAAAAAAGGCTATGACATAAAAAGAACGATTATCAACCAAAAAGAACTACCCAAACTTAAAAATCTTCATAAAGATGGTTCATACACTACTGATGAAGTAAAACTCATAACTATTGGTGATACAAACATAATATGTGATGGTACATTTGTAAACAATACGAGTGAAATATCAAAAGTAGCCCTTTCGCTAGTGGAAAACAAAGGCCTAAACACATACCGTATTGAAGGAGCTGTTGACAATAACATTTATCCTATCCTATTTTCCAAAATAAAGCCATACAATAGTGAAATGCTAAAACTATTATCCAAAGCCAAAACCATCCTAGATAAAGCAAAACTAATGAACATCAAACTGGATTATAGTATTAACATTGATAACTCTAAACCCACTAGTTATGCAGATATCGTATTCAACAAAAATGAATTATCTTTAGTACAAGAAAAAACATCATTATTAGAAAAATCATTCTTTCTAGCTCAAAAAGAAAACGCTCTAAATAACATTGATCTATTTTTAAATGAAAAAGTTACTTATAAAGATTTAAACATCATCATAGCCATCACCGAAGGATATGATAAAGAAATATTAAAAATCATCATCGATGCCTTAGCTAATAGACTAGATAATTATTTTATCTTACTAGCAAATGTTGATAATAGTTCTGTTAACTTCCTATGCAGTACCAACTCAACAAGCGAACTTATTCATTGTGGAGAAATAGTAAACAGTGTCTCTATTAAAACTGGAGGCAATGGAAATGGCAGCAAATACTTTGCCCAAGGTGGTGGAAAAGATATTACCAACCTAGTTAAAGAACTAGAATTAATTAAAAAAAGAATATTAAGTATCTAAAAAAAGAACAAATTAGTTCTTTTTTCCTATATATTCCTCATATGTCAAATTATTATCATGCAAGTATGTAGCCACATCAACCCCCAAATACCTAATATGCCATGGCTCAAACATATAACCAGTAATATTCTCTTTTCCCTTAGGATATCTCAAAATAAACCCATACTTATACGAATTATTAATAATATAATTATATTCATCACTACCATCATCTATAAACTCACTACCATTACTAATATCAATAGCCAGCCCTAACTGATGTTCACTATAACCTGGTCTAGCCGAATAAGTGTCAGCCTTATCCATACCATCCTTTTTCACATAATGATTATATAAATTATTTTGATAATTATAACTGCGGTAAGTAGAACCCGCCTTAATAGTAATACCAAGTGCCATCGCCTCAGCACACATCTCCTCAAATGGCTTAACTGCATAACTCTTAAGATACAACTTTTTAGTAGAATAATTACTACTAATCAACTCCAAATCACTAGGTACAAAATCCTTATCCAAATAATAATACTTATTTACCAAAACTAACATATCATTACTATCACTAATCAAAGAAGTATTAGTATAAAAATCATAATCCAAATTAACATTCACATAAGTAACAACATCCTCAGTCTTTAAATCATCATGCTTTTTCCTATAATCAATATATCTAGACAAATAATTCTCATTAAAATAAGATAACTTTAAATAATCAAATATATCCTTATTATAATCCTCTTTTATAATCAATTTAACATTATCATCGCTAAGAGATTTAAACAAAGTATTAACCTCGCTACTAGAATAACCCAAATCCAACAAAGCATTAACATCTAAAATAAAATCCTTATTATCAACATAATCAATTTCTAAATAATTATCTAAGTACTTTGAAACATAATAATTATCACTAAGAGCAACCTCTAAAGTCTTAGAATACTTATTGGCCTTTAAGACTTCCTTATAGATATCTTTTTCTCGAAATATAGAAATAACCCTATCACTATAATTAAGTTTTTCTAACTTTTTATCACCATCTTGAAAATTAATTAATATAATTAAAGTAGAAATAACAAGTAACATAAAAAAACCAATAATAATTCTTCTTATTTTCATAATACCATCCTTATAAATATTATACACTAAAATTGGAAAAAATACTTGCAAATAATAAAAAGTATGGTATAATTAACTTAATTTTACAGTTATTAGTATTTGAAATGACCAAGTAGTAAATAAAATATTATTATAGAGAGTTTATGTATGGTGGAAATAAACAAATATTTATCTTACGAATTACACATTTCTAGCTAATCGGGTAAACCGTTAAAAAAATAAGAAATAAATAAGGTGGTACCACGAGATTTTCGTCCTTTGGTAGCATCTTTTTATATTAAGGAGGAGAAAAAAATGAAATTATTTGACGAATTAAAATGGAGAGGTTTAGTAGATAACATTACCAGTGAAGAACTCATTGATAAAATCAACGAAGGAGGATTAACCTTTTATATTGGCATAGACCCAACTGCAGACAGCCTTCATATTGGACATTACTCAAGTGTCATTGCCATGACCAAAAGATTACTTGATGCTGGACATCATCCTATCATTATCGCAGGTGGCGGAACTGGTCTAATCGGTGATCCAAAACCAAATTTAGAAAGACCAATGATATCTAAAGAAGCTGTTTTAAAAAATATAGAAGGAATCAAAAAACAATTGGACAAAATCTTAGGAACTGATATCAAAATTATCAACAATGCTGACTGGTTATTACAAATGAATGCCATTGACTTCTTAAGAGATTATGGAAAACATTTTAACATCAACTATATGCTAAGTAAAGACACCGTTAAAAGAAGACTAGACCTAGGCATCACCTATACCGAATTTTCATACATGATACTTCAGTCAATAGACTTTCTAAAATTATATGAAAAATACGGAGTAACACTACAAATTGGTGGTCAAGATCAATGGGGCAACATCACATCAGGATTAGAATTAATTAGAAAAATACATGGCATTGATACCAAATGTTATGGTATGACCATGCCTCTAATCACCAGAGCCGATGGCACTAAGTTTGGAAAAAGTGAAAGTGGCAAATCAGTTTGGCTCGATGCAACCAAAACAAGTCCTTATGAAATGTACCAATTCTTCGTAAATACCGAAGATAGCAAAGTAATAGAATATTTAAAAAAATTAACATTCCTAAATCCAACTCAAATAGATGAATTAGAAAGAAGTCTAAAAGAACATCCAGAACAAAGACTAGCCCAAAAAGCCTTAGCAGAATCAATAATCACTTTCGTTCATAGCAAAGAAGATTATGAAGAAGCCATTAAAATAACAGAAGCCTTATTCAATAATGAAATAAAAAAACTAAATGCCAAACAAATCGCAGAAGCATTTCAGGATTTTGATATTAAAAAAATAGAAATAGGCGAATCCCTAGTAGACTTATTAATTCGTCTTGGCGCCTCACAAAGTAAAAGAGAAGCCAGAGAATTTATCACAAATGGAGCTATTACCATAAATGGTGAAAAATATACCGATGTACTTACTACTATAAAAGATGATATGTTTATCTATAACTATCTAATTATTAAAAGAGGTAAAAAGAACTACTACATTGCTAGCAAATAAATAATACATATTGTACTTATCTATAAAAAACAATGAAAAAAAGTAAAAAATCAAAATATGTGCCAAAAAATAGCCTATTTTGATTTCTTATTAGTTAACATTAAGAAATTAGCCAAAATAATATATTACAATAGCATTAACAAAGCGGTAACATACTTACTGCTGAGTAGCAAAGGAAGGTAATATATTATGTTCGTAGGACAAAGACTAAAAGCATTGAGAAAAGAAAAAGACTTATCACAGCAAGCACTAGGAGATGCTCTAGGTATCACGAAAGTATCAATATGCGGTTACGAAAATGGTACAAGAATACCCAGTCTAGAAACATTTGTTATGCTAGCGGACTTCTTTGGAGTAACCACCGATTACTTTTTAGGTAGAGAAGTTTCAGTCATTCATGAAGGCGAAGGCGAATATGTTGGTTCAATATCACAAGATGATATTAAAATTCAAAAAGAACTAAGAAAATATACAGAATTATATAATCAATTAATTCAAGATCCCAAAAGAACGGTTAGTTTAATTAATAAAAAAATGCAAATGATTAAAAAAAGCAAATAATGAAACGAATAAACAAAAAATTATTTGTTTTTTTCTATTTTTGTTTTATAATAGATATATCTATATGAAAGGACTGATAATATGTTAGATATTAAAGATTTATATGAAAAAGATTATTTAGGAAAAGAAGTAGAAATATGTGGTTGGATAAAGAATCACCGCAAACAAGCTAATATTGGCTTTATTGATATGTATGATGGTACAATTATTAATACCTTACAAGTTGTTTATGACAATAATTTATCTAATTTTGATGAAATAACAAAATTTAAAATAGGTTCAGCAATTAAAGTTGAAGGAGTTATCAATGCCTCACCAAAAGAAGGACAACCATTCGAACTACAGCTTACAAGCATTACCTTATTAGGAGACTGCCCAGATGATTATCCTATTCAACCAAAAAGACATACAAGAGAATTTTTAAGAGACCAAGCCTATCTAAGACCAAGAACAAACTTATTTCAAGCCGTATTTAGAGTAAGAAGCGTTGCGGCTTATGCAATACATAAATACTTTCAAGAAAGAGGATATGTTTACTTCCATGCTCCAATTATAACAGGAGCAGACTGTGAGGGAGCAGGCGAAATGTTTCAAGTAACAACTCTTGATTTAGACAAAGTAGCATCTCTAGGCAAAGTAGATTATAGCAAAGATTTCTTTGGAAAAAAAACATCATTAACAGTATCGGGACAATTACAAGGAGAAACATTTGCCTTAGCATACAAAAAGATTTATACATTTGGGCCAACATTTAGAGCCGAAAACTCAAATACCAAAACTCATGCTGCCGAATTTTGGATGATTGAACCAGAAATAGCCTTTTGTGATTTAGAAAAAGACATGGATATCATGGAAGAAATGTTAAAATACATTACCTCATATGTTCTAGAACATGCTTCATACGAAATGAAATTCCTAGACACATATGTTGAAAAAGGATTAATAGACAAACTAACTAAATTAATTAATTCTAAATTTACAAGAATTGACCATGAAGAAGTAATCTCTATCCTAAAAAAAGCTAACATCAAATGGGAATTTGAACCAGAGTATGGCGAAGATATTGCCAAAGAACACGAAAAATACATCACAGAATACTTTAATGGTCCAGTATTTATCAAAAATTGGCCAAAAGATATCAAAGCATTTTATATGAAACAAAATGCAGATGGTAAAACTGTTGCCGCAGTAGACCTAGAAGTACCGGGTGCCGGAGAATTAATGGGTGGTTCTCAAAGAGAAGAAAACTATGATAAACTAGCAAAACGTATGGAAGAATTAAACATGCAAAAAGAAGGTATGGAATGGTACATGAATCTAAGAAAATTTGGTGGATGTGTTCACTCAGGCTTTGGTATGGGCTTTGAAAGATTACTAATCTACCTAACAGGGGTTGAAAACATAAGAGATGTTATTCCATATCCTAGAACTCCAGGAAATTGTGAGTATTAATATGAAGTATTACTTCATTGGTATAAAAGGTACAGGAATGTCAGGATTAGCTTGTATCTTAAATGATTTAGGAAACACAGTAATTGGTTATGATGATTACAAAGAGCATAAATTTACTGAAAACGAATTAGAATTAAGAAACATAAAAATATATAATGATAGTTCCTATCAACTAACTAATGAAATCGTTGTATACTCAGCAGCTTTAGATGAAAATCATGTTGAATTACAAAGAGCCAAAGAAAAAAATTTAAAAATATTAAAATACAACGAAATGCTAGGAGAAGTAACTAAAAAATTTAAAACTATAACCATAAGTGGTTGCCATGGCAAAACAACAACCTCGAGCATGTTAAGTCATGTTATCGACAACATTATTGGATGCAGTTACCTAATAGGTGATGGAACAGGTAAATCAAACAAAGAAAGTGATTACTTTGTCATTGAAGCTTGTGAATATAAAAGACATTTTCTTGCCTATCATCCATATATGTCAGTAATAACTAACATTGAATTAGACCACACAGACTATTATAAAGACATAAATGATATGGTTGATGCCTATCAATCTTTGCTTAATAACACTAAGTTTAAAACCGTATTATGTGGTGATGATAAACTAGTAAGAAAACTAACAACCCATATAGACACCATGTACTATGGACTTAATGATAATAACGATATAATTGCTAAAAATATTAGTTACTATAAAGATTATACCTGTTTTGATGTATATATAAATGATATATTCTATGGAAACATTAAAATAAAACTTGCTGGAAATCATATGGTATTAAATACCCTTGCCGTAATTGGCATATGCAATAACTTAGGACTAAACAAATATGACGTCATAGAACAACTAGAAACTTTTACTGGTGCAAAAAGAAGATATCAAATAAAAGAAATAGAAAACACAATTATCATAGATGACTATGCCCATCACCCAACAGAAATAAAAGCCACAATTGAAGCTACAAGAAACAAATACAAAGATAAAAAAATAATAGCCCTATTCATGCCAAATACCTATTCAAGAGTAAAAGACTTTTATAAAGCATTTGCGGATAGCCTAAACAAAGCAGACTATGTATACCTTTTTGATATAGCCAAGGGTAGAGAAAATCCAAATGATTTTAAAGGAATAAGTTCTAAATTAATACTAGATAATTTAAACAACGCCGAAATGATAACCTTAAATGATGAACAAAAACTATTAAAACATAAAGGAGATGTCTTATTATTTATGAGTTGCCAAAACATTTATATAATAGAAGAAAAATTAGAAAGATTATTAGGTGATAAAGTTGGAAAAGAAAATTAAAATAATTATGGCAAGTATAATATTATTAATTCTAATAATAGCCTTAATCGTAACAAATGCTCCAAAAAAAGAAAAAGAAAAAGAAAAAGAAAAAAATACTTATGTCTGTACTTATACACAAAATGTAGCAGAAGTAGATATTATTACAACATATTATGTTCATTTTGATAAAGAAAATATTAAAACTATAGACGTAAATAAAATCTATAAAGGAAATACTACCAAAGCCAAAGATGGTATTGCCAATTATAGATATATCATTGGAGTAGAAACAGAACAATATAGTAAATATCCAGGCATAAAAACAAAAATAAATAAAGACAGCAAAAAAGAATATAATTATACATATACCTTCGATGTAACTAAAATAGATGAAAACCTAGCATCATTATTTGGAGTCTATTCCACAATAAATGAACAAAATGAATATTTTAAAACAAACAATTATGTTTGTGAATAAAAAAAACTACAAAATAAATAAAAAAGTTAAGAATTAGTATTTATTCTTATCTTTTTTTATGCTATAATTTAATATGATAGATTTACTATACACAAATTTAACTATTTACCGAAAGGATGTTAATTATGAATAAATATTTTAAATATATACTACTCACTATTTCCTTATTTTTTGTTGGAAGTATGAAAGTTGAGGCAGACATAAAATGCAATTATAGCTGGATCGATAGTAATGGTCAAAAAAACACAATTACTATGAGAACTAAAAATAATGGAGAATCATGGTATAAAGATACAGGTATGACAACTTATTGGAAAAAAGAAAATATCATCGATGGTTTATCATATCCTATAACCTCAATAGCAGAATGTCCAAAAGATGGAGAAATTAACTTAAAAAAAGAAGAATATTCACTTAGAAACAGACCTGAAATTGTGTATGATAAATATACTGTTGGAGATACACCACCCACATTGCATAGTAATGATGATCGTACTGTTGGAAAGAACAAAAAAGAAGAAGCACTTGATCGTGCTCAAGGCGGTAATAGTGCGCCAATAAATCCACAAAATCCAGGAACCACATCCTGCCAAAGTTTATTTGCAGGGTTAGAAGACGAATTAAAAAAAATATTTAACGCTATCAAAATTGTAGTACCAATTCTTGTAATAGTATTTTCATCACTTGACTTTGCCAAAGCGATATTTGGTGGAAGCGATGATGATGTAAAAAAATCACAAATAAAATTTGTAAAAAGATTAGTTGTTGCGTTTGTTTTCTTCCTACTTCCAACTTTAATGGCATTTGCTATGGGTATTATGGATGTAATATATAATGGTGGCAATTTTGATTGTCTAATATTAAACTAAAAAAGGAGATGTTATTATGCTAGGTATATTTAATTCTAACTTAATTAATATTCTTGACAATGCTGCCTTAAAATCTATAGGGACATTTATAAAAGATGCCCTACGTTCTGTTGCAGCGGCATTAGATTCATTAATTTATCAAGTTGTATCATTCTTATATAAATTGTTCTTCTTTGTATCAAGCACAGAAATATTTCAAAATGATGCTGTTAAAAATGTATCAAAGAACTTTCAACTTTTAGTCGCTGTAGTTGTAATGTTTTCTTTGTCTATTTCACTAGTTAATTACATAGTAAACCCCGATAATATGAAAAGCGGTAAAGTACCTGCAAGTAAACTAGTGACTAAAGTAATTACTTCTTTAATACTATTACTTACTATAAATATAGTTTTTGCAACAGCATATAGATTACAAAACGCTATCATTGAAAATAACTTTGTAGGCAAATTAATATTAGGAGACAAAGCACAATCATTTGATGTTGAATCTATGGGCATGAGTTTCTCTAAAAGTATATTAAGTGCTTTTATAACTGACAATCCTAATAAGTCAGGAAGTGTACCACAATATAATATACAAAATGCAAATGATTTATTTAACAATATTTTAACCAAAGAAAGTCAATTTCATTACCTAACTGATTTTATTAATGATAAAGATGACCAAGGAGAATACGTTTTAAATTATAATGCATTATCAATACCGGTAGGATTATTCATTAGTTATATTTTACTTACATATGTTGTTGGCGTTGGCGTAAGAACAGTGCAATTATTCTATTTACAAATTATAGCACCAGTTCCAATATTATTCTACGTTTTACCAAATGGTGATGATAAATTAAAAAAATGGACACAGCAATGTATAACCACATATCTAGATTTATTTATTAGACATTTAATTATATATTTAACAATATTCTTATGCTCTAATCTATTGTCAACAGATGGAACGTTTATAATTCCATCAGGGGCAGAAGATTATAAAAACTGGATAATTTTAGCTCTAGTAATAGCGATAATGTTGTTTGCTAAAAAAGCTCCTGATTTAATTAAAGAACTATTCCCAGCAACAAGCAAAGCAAGTGGCGACTTTGGGTTAAATTTAGGAAAACAATTCAAAGGAACTGCAGCAGGTGCCGTATTAGGAGCTGGTGTTGGTGGAATTGCAGGAGCAGCAACAGGTCTACTTAGTGGAGGCGGTATTGGAGGCATGATAGGTGGCTTCAATCGTGGAGCATATGGCGGATTAAGAGGCAAAAAACTTAGTGATACAATGTCAAAAACAAAGCAATACGGAAACATGAGAAGAGATCAAGGCATAACTGGATGGGATAGAATGGGAGCCAACATGAGAAATACATTTGGTGTAAAAGATCGATTGTCTGGATATGAAAAGCAAATATCAAACTATGATAAACAAGCTAAACTTGGTAAAGCCATTACTGATAGAGCAAAAGCATTAGCATATAGTAGTAATGAAACGGGTTCATATACCAGTAGTGCTGGCATAACCTATACCGGTGGAGTAAACACGCTAAAATCATCAATTGAATACGCAAAAAGTGTTGGTGATACATCATTCAGTTTTGGAGGACAAAAATTCCATTTAACGAAAGCGGATGAAATATTAAAATCTGTAGAAAAAACAGCCGCAAATTCTGTTATTGATGGTGGCAAAGATGATCAAATCGTTGCTATGATGGGAAATCTTCAAACAATGGCTCCAACTGCAACAGATGCTGTAAATGTCCGTACAGTTACAAAAGATGCAGAGACTAGCAAAGTACAAATTGAAAATAGTGCAGGTTATGTAAATGCAGTTAGACAAAAACAAGGAAAATAAAAAGGAGTGTGATATTAGATGAACAGTTTCTTAGTTCCGGCAAACTCTAAAAAAGGAACTTTGATATTCAATTTATTTTTACCCGCAGACCTAA
>OIZL01001281.1_pt1 | contig 14261 bp, 11 predicted proteins | sample 1588541 | NCBI WGS metagenome assembly OIZL01 (sample SAMN03283285) | human gut metagenome | biome: human-associated habitat; material: feces | host: Homo sapiens | place: Peru | collected 2012 | reverse complement strand
TACTTTCCAGAACGCCCTCCACCAAGATGCCGGAAGCGTCGTCCGCAATATTCTCCTTGGCAGACAGCACCCGGACACCGTTCTTTTTCAGTTTCGCCTTGTTGATAGCACTGTCATAGCGGTTGCGAGCAAAGCGGTCCAGCTGATATACCAAAACGCCCTCAAAGGTGTGCCTGTCGCTGTCGGAGATCATCCGCTGAAATTCGGCACGGTTGTCCGTGGTGCCGCTGATGGCCCGGTCAATATATTCTTCGACAACGGTATAATGATTCGCCTCCGCATATTCATAGCACACCTTGAGCTGTCCCTCAATGGACTGCTCCGTCTGGCTGTGGCTGGAAAAGCGGGCGTAAATGATTACATTCATACAGAATCCTCCTCTCCGATTTTCATTATAATCATCCGCTCTCCGGTGTCGAATGTGCCGCATATTCCGGGTGCTTCAGAAGCCACTTTGCAAAATAGGCCCTGCCCTCGTCGCTGGCGTAAAACTTACGCAGCTCCGGGAGCATGGCCTTGGCAAAGGAGGTAAGCAGTTCCTCCGGCAGTGCGACCTGCGTGTAGTCGATCTTGCGATATTCTTCCATAGGCCACACCTCCTTATCGCTCCCGGTCGGTTCGTCGGCGGTAGTCCCGTTCGCAAAGCTTCACCACAGCATCCTCGATCTGGGCGGCAGTATAGCTTTGCGGGAAATACTTTCGGATGCGCTCCATCGGAATCTTGAGGCGAGCCTTCTGGTTAGCTTTTTCCTCCGACATAGCGGTTTGAATAACCGCCGTGGTCAGCGTCCCTTCCCGGTCAGCCTTGTGCATCCGCCAAGCCTGCGAATAGGACGGGGTGCAGTCGTTGATAGCGCACTGCTCCAGCACCTCCCGCTGGCTGGATTCGTCAAGAAACGAAAGCTCCACGCCGACGGACAAGGCGATTTCGCCTTTATCCATCTTTTCAAGGAACTCTGGGATGAGATAGGTCAGGCGGATAAAGCGCCGCACTGTTTCTCGACTTTCATTTAATGCCTCACCCACAACATTGGCTGTGCGCAACTTTGCCACAGGTTGTGTCGAAGTTAAATCCGTCCGCTTGCCTTGATGGGACAGCGCCTCCATTTTCAGCTTATACGCAAACGCCTTTTCGGAGGGCAGAATATGCTCCCGGTGCAGGTTGCTATCCACCACGGCAATGGCGGCAGCATCCCGGTCGAGGGCGTAAATTAAGGCAGGGACCTCGGTGATTCCTGCCTTTTGTGCGGCGTGTAAGCGGCGGTGACCGCTTATGACCTCATATTCCTCTGTATCTTCTATCGGACGGACGATTAACGGCGAGAGAATGCCTTGCGTCTGTATGCTTTCGATCAGCGTGTTCATTTCCTCATCGTCCTTGACCTTGAACGGGTGTCCGGCAAAGGGACGCAATTTTTCTACCGGAATTGCCACCGGCTTTTTCATCGTATTTTTCATTTCATCTACCTCTTTCTTTGTATCTTGCACGGGCTTTTTTCTCCAACTCGTGCTCTTGTTTTAACAGTTCATACAGGTGCGGGGATTTCTCTAAAATCCGCTCCGCACGGCGCAGATGCTCCCTTACGGGCTTCATCTGCCTGGATACCGCCTTGCGGCGTTCCTTGTTTTGCGCCTGTTCCTCCGGCGACTTGGGGCGACGGATGCGGTTGCTGATGCCGCTGCGCTCACGCTCCAAAGCGGAAAGCTCTGCTTTGGATTGCTCAATATTTGCTTGCAGGTCGGCTGTCGTATGGATACCGTGCTCCTGCAAGAAGTGATAGTCGGCAACCAGCTCCTTCAAATCTCTTTCTGCCGCCCGCAGATCCGGCGACAGCAGCATTACATCGGCAAGCTCGGCTACGATTTGGATCGCCGTTATGACAAGGTAAAACACTGCATCCACCAAAACGGTGACGGTGTCATAGCTGTGTTCAACGGAGAACCCCAGCTTTCGCAGCTCGTCCTCCAGTGGGAATTTCTTCGGCTTGTACGGCGGTCGGTATTCCAAGGTGAATAGCCGATACCGATTTTCGGCGTTCTGCCGCAGCCGTGCGTTGACACGATCTTTGGAAAAGCCGATGCCGCTCAGCCGCACGGCACGCTCCCAATGCTTCGCTTTAACCGAAAATCGCACAGGGTCGAGCGTATAACCGAGCGCATAAAGCTGACTTTCAAATTCTCTTGGGCTGGTCGCAAAGGACAGGCAGTATTCCACATCCTCCCGCAGATAGTCTCGATGGGTTTTCTTGCCGGCCTTGTGGACCCAGTACTCTTTCTTCTTGCCCTTGGAGTAGAAATCGCTGTTTTCCAGCACAGACAGCTCGTGCTCCCGGCAGATCTCGTCGGAGATTCTACGCAGCTCCTTGTGGTCGCCGATTTTGTTTTTGAACTTTGCGCCGTCCTTGAAGGACACGGGATTCACGACAAAGTGGCAATGCACATTGTCGGTGTTCAGGTGGACGGTGACGAGCACCTGATACCGGTCGCCCCACATCTTTCTTGCTGTCTCCTTGCCGATGGCGAATGCCTGCTCCGGCGTGACCTCGCCCTCACGAAAACTCTGAATGCCGTGGTAACCGACCACCTTGCCACGCAGCCCGAATCGCCGCTGCACGGCGATCATTTCGGCGTAGGCGTTCTGCGCCGAGCAGTTGATGCCGCCCACGAACATTTTGCGGTCGGTCTTGTCGTCGTTCTCTGCATAGCGCAGAGCGGCGTACAAATCCTCGTCGAGATATTCCGGGGCGGTGGTTTTGTCGGGATTGTCGGCGTAATCCAGTGTTGCTTTCAGATTTTTGAACACAGGCCAGAAGCCTGTAACAGCCATAGCGCATCACCCCTTCCCCGGCAGCAGGAATTCTGCTGTGATCTGTTTCAGCACCGTGCAGATTTCTTTGTCCAGCTCCGGTGAACTGGCTTTGTCCGCAAGCTCGCCCAGCTTTTCAAGGCAAGCAAAAAGAGCGTCAGGCGGAACCGCTCTCGGCTCGTACCCCAACGCTCTTTGCTTCACATATTCGGTTGTACTCAGCCTGCATTTTCGGGCTTTAGAGTGAATCTTCTCTTTCTCTATTGCCGTCACCCGGACAGCAATTCGTATATCTTTCCCCATACACATCTCTCCTTTCAGGGGATTGGGGGCTGCGCCCCCAAAGAGTCAGCCGATTTCGGCTGTGATTGGGACTTCTGTGGCACACAAAGTCCCTGCTTGCTATACCGTGAGACGCACAGCAGCAGCGCACTCTCAAATCCGGGCATAAAAATAACACCTACCGATTTTTAGTAGGTGTTATCCGACGATTTTGCCGCTCTCAAAGCCGTAGTCCACGCCGGTATAGGCTTCATAGGCCTGACCGATCTTTCGGATGCGCTTGAGCACGCCGCTGTGATTTTTGTAGCCCAGCTTTTCGGCAATCTCCTCCAGCGTGTCGCCGCTCATACGCAGTTCAAGGATCTGCATATCCTTTTCGCTGAGCGTAGCTTTGAACTGATCCACCAGTGCCTGCGCTACCGCTGTTTCCTCCACATTCTGCGACAGGTCCGGCTCCTCGTATTCCTGTCCGCCGTGGGCGTCGGCATAGGCCTCCTGAAATTCCTCCAGAGAGATTATCGGGTGCTTGGTGCGGGTGTGGTACCATTTTCGGATGAAGTCCGTTTTCTGGTTGCTCTTTCGGAAGTCAAAGTCCTCAAAGCAGGGGTACTCCCGTGCCACTTGGACGATCTCGTCCATCCGGTGCTTTTTCATCACATTGGGCACGATGTAGCGCAGATAGATGTCGATCTGCCATTCCGGCACATACCCTAATTCTGAATGGCAACCTTTGAATAATTCGCCGGCGGACGCCAAGATGCCTTCGTCCGTCAGCTCTTGAATCCAGTAGTCCGGGCAGTGGGCAAACCGCCACGCCGGGTCGTAGCCGGAGTAAATTTCCATATACTCGCCGAAGCCCATATACTGCCAAACCATAAAGGCGGTAGCATCTATGATGAGCAGTTGGAACAGGTCGCTCTCCACGAATTCGCAGGCGGCCCGGTTACGGAGCAGCACCTGCGGGTTCCGTGGGATAGCGTTCAGCTCCGCCCCACAGCGGGACAGGATGCTTTTCGGGATGAAGTAGTAGAACGGGATGTACTCTGCATTGCGGAACGGCGTAGGCGGGCCGTCCTTTCTGGTCAGCATAATTGGCATTTTTATCGTCTCCTTTCCAGAGGGCCAGCGCCCTCTATTTTTAACGGCATAAGCAAACGCCGATTGTTCCCACTTTTCAAAAATAATTTTAGCATCGTTGCTGTCCAATAAATATCCCACTTTAAGATAGAGTTCCAAAATATTTGCATGCAGTGCGGGATACACATTACGCTGCCTCACGAATACACGATTCGCTATCTCATCCCCCAAAGAGGATAAATGTCAATCTATTTTCTAATCGTATTATTCTATGTCGCAATGTGTCCGCTTTATGGTACATCTCATATGATAGGATATAAGAAACGGATGCGTGGATATGCAATCCGGCAGTGAGCCGCCTTTTATAAACAAACTTTTCGAGAACGGGAAAATCTGAAACAGGAGAACCAACCATGCGCGATGTATGCGACTTTGTGATCGAAAACGGTGCAGTGAAAAGGTATACCGGCCTCGGCGGGGATGTGGTAATCCCGGAGGATGTGACCGCCATTGGAGCTTCGGCGTTTCGCTGCTGTGGGGGCTTGAAAAGTGTGACGATTTCGGAGAGCGTGACTTATATCGGTGCCTCTGCATTTCGTGATTGTGATAGCCTGAGCAATGTGGTAATTCCAGGGAGCGTGACCTTCCTTGGAGAGGGCGCGTTTCTGGGCTGCAAGCGCCTACACAGTATGGTGATTTCGAAGGGCATGGTGTCCATTGGAAACTGGGCGTTTGCGGATTGTGCCGGGCTGAGAAGCGTCGTAATTCCGGAGAGCGTAACGTCCATGGGAGACTGGGCATTGGGCGGCTGCCTTACATTGACCGATGTCACCTTACCACCCGCCATGGCAAGGGTTCTGAACAATATCGGCCCCACAGAAGCGCACATGATCGTTCTCCACACCGACGACATTACAAACATCAGCGAGGAATTTCGCCCCGGGGCGGCAGTGGGCTTTGCAGAGGATGGCAGGGACAGCACCGATGAGAACGGCGAAAAATACCTTGCGTACATCAGATCCAATGCCGCAGGGCTGGCGCAGACTGCGTGCGGCCATCCGGCGCTGCTGCGCCTGATGATTCGGGAGAAGCTGATTCCGGCGAAAGATTTGGAAACGGTAATAGATGCTGTACAGGCAAGCGGCAATGCTGAATTGATGACCGCCATGCGGAATTATAGCGGCACCTCTGAATGAAAGAAGCAAAACTGTAATGCGTTACAATATACGCTAGGGAGACATATCATGGATTATCTATCCGCATTAAACGAAAAACAATTGGAAGCAGTGACGGCAACGGAGGGGTATCTCCGGGTGATTGCCGGTGCGGGCAGCGGGAAAACGAAACTGCTGGTCAGCCGGTATGCCTATCTGGTGAAGGAGTACGGCATCAATTCTGCAAACATTCTCTGCGTGACTTTCACCAACAAGGCTGCCGGGGAAATGAAGCGGCGCATCCGCAGCTTGATCGGGAAAGAATATGATACGTCTCTGATCTGCACCTACCATGGATTCTGCGTTCGCGTCCTCCGGGAGGATATCGAAAAAATCTTCTATCCCAAGGAGTTCCAGATCATTGACAACCCGCAGCAAAAAGCGATTTTGGGGGATATCTACCAAAAGTTTGAGCTGAAGCTGGATCATGCCAGTTTTGAAAAGGTGATCAAACAAATTTCTCAGTTCAAAGCAGGCCATCGGGAATATGTGGCAAAAATGTGCTGCACCGATCCGTGTCAAATCCTTCCGGAGATCAACACCGTGGATGATCAGATCATTGAGGAATTCCTGCAAAAACAGAAGCAGATCTATGCCATGGATTTCCATGATCTTTTGTATTTCGTGCTTGATATTTTTAACCGTTGTCCGGAGGTCTTAGAGAAGTGGCAGGACCGCCTGAATTATATCCAGGTGGATGAATTTCAGGACAGCTCCAATACGGAGATGGAACTGGTTGATAAGCTCTCGGGAAAGCACAAAAATCTGATGATCGTTGGCGATCCGGATCAAAATATCTATGAATGGCGCGGCTCGGACGTAAGGCTATTGGTGGACTTTGATCAATATCATGTCCCGACGAAAACAGTTTTTCTCAATCAAAACTACCGCTCCACGCCCCAGATCCTGTGCTGTGCCAACACGCTGATTGAGAAAAACACATATCGCTTGAAGAAAGATCTGTACACGAAGAGCCCTGACGGGGCGCAGGTGTACCATTATCATGAGAAAAACGAGTATGCGGAGGCGGACAGAATCATAGCCAGTATCCATCGGCTCCGCAGGGAAAGCGGATGCAATTACGCTGACTTTGCTGTGCTGTATCGCTCCGGCTTTCTCTCCCGGGTCATCGAGAAAAAATTGACAGAGAACGGCGTCCCGTATGAGATCTTCGGCGGTGTCAAGTTTTACCAGCGCATGGAAATTCAGGATATTATGGCGTACTTGCGGTTAGTGGCCTTTGACGACGATATTTCCTTCAAGCGCATTATCAATAAGCCCCGGCGAAAGTTCGGCAGGATCAAATTGCAGCGGCTGCTGGCGCTGCAGAAAGACGGGACCTCCCTGTTCCGGACCTTACAGGAAAACATGGAGGATCCCGTCTTCAAGCAAAGCGGTGCGAAGGAGTTCGTGGCCACTGTGAACCGGGTACGGGAACTGTATCAAACCGCACCGCTTTCTGAATGTGTGGAGCGCATATGCGCAGACAGCGGATACGAAAAGTATATCCGGGAGCTGGGCGATATGGAGCGGTTTGAAAACCTGTCCGAGTTCAAACGAATCGCTTCGGAATATGAGAGGAATTTTGGAGAGAAAGTATCTCTGAAGGAGTTTATCAATCAGATCTCGCTGCAATCAGAGGATGACGGTGAGGAAAACTGTGACAGGGTGAAGCTGATGACCATTCATGCAGCCAAGGGTTTGGAGTTTCCCTATGTATTTATCATAGGACTTTCAGAGGGTATTTTTCCTTCGTCTAAGACCATTGAGGAACGCAGGAAGATGGGGCTGGAAGAGGAACGCAGACTGTGCTATGTAGCGATTACCAGAGCGAAAAAGGGCCTGTTTTTGCTGGACAGCGAGGGATATGCCCAAAACGGCAAGGAGAAGCTGCCCTCCAGATTCCTAAAGGAGATCGGCGAGGAAAACTATACCCGGGTGGGCAGCATATCCAGGGAATTGCAGTACAATGCAGACCGGTACGCAGCGCAGCTATACGATGAGGCGCCGACTGCGCCGTCCAAGACTGCCGGAACAAGAGTGAACCACCCGGCCTTTGGCGAAGGAGAAATATTAGGCTTTGGTCGAAATCAAAACAGCTATCGGATCAAATTTGATAAATTGGCAAGTGAGAGAGAGATTTCCGTTGACTTTTTCAAAAAACCGCGGACATTGCCGCAGATCCCTGCGCCCGCACCGGAAACACAGGTACAATTGCCGCAGTCGGCAGAGGAAACGCCAAAGCCCGCTGAAGTGTGCCCCACACAGCAGACAGCGGAAAAAGCACAGGAAAAAGAATTGCCCGATCACCCATTGAATGGGTATGAACAGGTAGATGCCTTCAAACTGCAAACGAAAGAGTCTGTGCAATCCACAGAAGAAACGAAAGAGCCTGTGAACGAGCCGCCGCAGTCGCCGAATCTGAAAGATTATGATAACCTTTGGAATCGGGATGATGTGCCCAAAACCGGCTGGGTCTGCACCGGCGTTACGGATCTGGGAGCACCAGTTGGCGTGTGCGAAATGTGCGGCCACCAAATTATTCGCTATGTTCATCATATGGATCATCCTGATTTCAGAAGCCTTGGGGTGGGCTGCATTTGCGCCGGTAAAATGGAAGGCAATATAGAACGGGCGAAGAAGCGGGAACAGGATTTCAAGAGCAAGGAGCTGCGAAAGGCAAACTTCAAAGGCCGCCAGTGGAAAACCTCCAAGAAATCCAACAGCTATTTAAAAATCAAGGATCACTTGGTCGTGCTGTACCATCATCCGCAAAAGAATACCTGGAAATACGCAATAGACGGTGTATTCTGCCCCGAAACATATCACACTCGGGAAAGCGCCATGGATGCGATTTTTGAGGCGCTGGAGAAACTCCGATAGAGGACTATGCTGATCTTGCACATTAGCATGTTGGTTCAAGAAAAACGCACACTTGCAGGTGTAATCTTTTTTTGCTAAAATCAATACTGAAGATTTTAAACGGAGGGATTCTATGGATACAAAATGGCTGACAGAACTTGGAAAGAAACTCTCGGCGCCTCGCAGTCAAGGCGGTTCGTATAACATCTTTCAGGTTCTTAAAATCGAGGACAAAGAGGTCCTGATCTGCCGCTTTCTTGGAGACCTTCTGAATCCGAAGGGCAGCCACGGCTGCGGCGTCCTGTTTCTCAAGCATTTTTTCAAGTATCTGACACCGGAGACGGTACCTGAAACAGAATTAGAAAATGCAGAAGTCGTGCTGGAAGAACACACGGACAAGGACCGCAGGATCGACATTGTGATCCACTTGTCAACAGAGGTTTATCCAATTGAGGTAAAAATTGGGGCCGTAGATCAGGATGAGCAGCTGCATGATTATTGGGAATACTGCAAGAAACTAAATGCTAGAAAAATCTATTATTTGACACCGACCGGATGGAAACCGTCAGAAAAAAGCGTGAAAGAGCTGCCAAGAGATTTCATAAAGTGCTTATCATTTCAAGATAACATTATGGAATGGCTGGGGAAGTGCGAGCCGATCAACCCTCCGGAAGTGCGGGCAACGGTGAAACAATTTAAGGAGGTCATTGACAATATGTGTAAATCGGCAGAGAATTGGAAAGCAATTGAAACTGCTGTTTTTGATTGCTGGGATCCGGATCGGCAGAGAGCCGTATTCGGCATTTTGGAACATGCCGATTCAATCAAAAGAAAATTTCAAGAGGATTTCATCCGAAACCATATAGAACTTCCGGATGGTTGGGAATTTGCCGAACCGCAAGACGACGAGAAAAAGACATACAAGTACGCAGTTTTAAAAGTCGTTTCCGGAAAGACCGGGAATGTGCTGGGGTATCTATGCGTGGAAACCAATCTGTACATATATGCCACCAAGGATGTGCAGCGGAAGGAAAAATGGAATGAAAAAAATACTGATTGGCCGTGGCGATATTTAACCCCAAACAGCAAGCCGATCAACCTCAGGAATCCGCTTGAATCCCAAAACCCTATCGACGTTTTTGACCCCAATAGCGGAAAAATCAATTTGAGCGATTATCTGGAAGAAGCATAAAGATCGAGCGGGAGGAAGCAAGTTGCTTTCTCCCGCCCGGTCTTTATTCACATTTTTGGTATCGCTCCGCTGCTTGAATTAAATCCCCCGCCACGGTTTCCCGCAGATCCTCCGGGGATAAGATCTGCACGTGTCTGCAATATTGCAGTGCCCAATGGCGCATGGCGCCCCAATTCACCGTGACCCGCACGCAGACGGTGTCTTCTGTTTCGTCATAGAAGTGCACATCCCGGCCGAACCAGTCAATAATGTCATTCAGAATTTCCTTTTTCGCCCGGAAGGTGACCGGTACGCTCTTGCCGGAGAACATATACAGGTGTTCCGCCATATGCTTCGGCAGGTTCAGACCGCCGGGCGCAGCGAGCTTCGCTGGCCTGACCCCGGTATCCAGCAGCCGGATATTTGTGATCCGATCCAGCCGGAAATGCACAATTCCTTCGTGGTTTTCGCAGTTGCAAATGAGATAATACCGCCCGTTGGTGGCCGCCATCTGGTAGGGACTGACGATATAGCGCTTCACCGCTCCGGCTTCGTCCTTACGCGGATGGAGCTTTTTGTCCGTGCCGAAGCTGTTGTAGGTGAAGGTGACCTGCTTGCTGTTCGCAATGGCCTCGTCCAGAATCTCAATGGTATAAAACAGCTCCGGATTCTCCGGCGCGGTCTCCGTCAGCGTGGAAATAAATCGCACCCGGGACTTGAAATAGCGGTTGGACAGCCCCTCCAGCTTTTCCACCAGATCTTTGCACTGGCTATAGGGAATATGCTTGGAAAAGAGCAGACCGTCGATCAGAAGCCGCAGCTCCGCATCCGTAAACTCCCGCTCCAGGTAGAAGTCCGAGAGAATGTAGCTGTCCTCCGGCGTTCCATCCTTGCCGGGGATCTGGCGCAGGGTCTCCTTGAAGCCAATATCATAGCCCATTTCCATCAGGCTCGTCAGGTTCCGCTTGATGCTCTTGCGGTCGGCGTGGAGGTGGTACTCCCGTTCCAGAATGTCCATGATGTCCCGCTGGCTCAGCCGGTGCTCCGCGTCGGAATAGTCCCGCAGGACCTCCAGAATTGCGAAGGAGAGCTTTTTCTGCTGTGGTTCTCCCATTATTCTCACCCCTGTTTATCTTATCATTTCTGCCCATAGAATACAACACCAGATGGGGAAAAAGTACCCCATCCGGTGCATGAATTATTCTTCCTCTCCTTTTGTCAATTCCGCCATGACTGCTTCGTATTGCGCGGGCCTGTGCAGGCGGATCCATGTTTGCTCGAGGATTCGCTTCGCGTCGTTAACAATTGACGCTTTGTTGTTCAGATATGCGGCCTTTTTCATCGAACTCAGATACCACTGGGGAATGCCCGCGTCCAGTAGAATTTTTACGAGATCGCGGTTCGCTTCAGTGTCCCTCCGAAAATAGCCTTTCCGCACTGTCTCCATTACGTGGAACGCAATCTCCTTCCCCACGCCATAGCGCCGCAGCGCCAGAAAAATATCATCGCGCGTCATGATCAGCTCGCGGAACGAGTGCTCCGACACGAGAATTTCTCCGTTGTTTGTCCAAATATCGGAGTTATCGAATAGGGCAACCAGGCGGATCAGGTCATCAAACCGTGAAAGATCAGCCTGTTTCAAAATGTTCGGCCAATAATTGGGGGCCCATAGAATATCCTTTACGTCATCAGAGTCCCATAGACTCACCCACCATGAAGCGGCGGATGCGCAGAGTCCGGTATCCTGATGATCGATCATTCCCGGAGAAATCCCGGCTGCCTGAGAAATCTGAAAAAGCTGTTCGAGTTTTCCTGATCCGATGACTGAAATGTTCGAAAGGATTGTCCAGAGATGCCAACCCTGCATATGGGTCACAAACCCGACCCCGCCAATGGACTCTTCCAGTTTCTGCAAGGGGGTGATATCACAAAAGTGCATGCCTTCGGGCAGCAACAGCAGTGTGCCGGACATCATGCCTTCACTGCACTTTACATTTTGGAGCTTGTCCTTGCTCTGCAAGATGGTTTCCTCGTCTGCATCCTGCAGCCTGTCTGCGATCAGCGATTGAATCTTGCTCGGCCACATGCCCCCGAATGTACCGCCGAAAGCAACCCGCTCCTGGCCCAGATAGTCGGCTATGTACCCAATGGCCGTATGATGTTCAGAACAGGGCACATCGATGGTGATCCCATGACAGACGAGCGCAGTTTCGTAAGGGATCGTATGTCCGTCGCCCCGCATGACCGCTCCGCAATGTGGACACACCGCCTTGGGCAGGTCATAGCCGGAGTTGGCCTCCGGAACAAACTCCGTGTATTTGCACTTCGGGCAGCGGTGGTGTGCCGGCAGGGGATTGACCTCAGAGATCTGCAGGAAATACGAAATTAAAGTCGACCCCATTGGATCTCGCAGCCATGTTGGAACGCCTCTGCGGTGCAGCTTCTCTGTAACATCGTGGGCCAGCAGGAAAAGAGAGGACCTGGCTTCGTCCCCGAACAGAGTAAGCTCCTCCTCCAGACGGCTGCGAATCGGCTCAAGAGGACACGCTCCGTAAAGCTCTGTCATCCGTGCCTGGCAGATGCTGCGGACCTGCTGGGCCGCATTCGGCAGTGCGAACGCCGGAATGTTTTCCGCCAAGAGGGGCCGCAGCGTGTCGATTTGTGCGGCCAGTTGGTTTGGATTGGTGACGGATACCTCAAAGGCTGTGTCCTCACCCAGATAGGAAAGATCAGTCAGCATTTCCTCTGTGGAGCGAAAATGTGCTTGTGTCCCGCCCATGGAACGATCTCTGAGCGGCTCCGTAAGCTCCTGGCAGATCTGTTCCTGCGGCTCCAGATAATGGCAATTCCCCACAGCCACCACGGGAACCCCCGCCGCTTTCCCGATTTTGCAGAGCCGTTTGTTGTGTTCGGGCGGCTGCGAGGGATGAAGCTCCAGATAATCATAGCGAGCGGCAAGGCGGATCAGCGCCTCGTCGGCTGTCTCGCTCCGAAGCGCGGCCACGACCGCCCCGAAGCGGCTTTCCGAGCCGCACAGAAGGTTTTTTCGGTGCTTTTCCACCACGTTCCGGTCTGCGATCTTGTGTCCGTCCTGCAGGTGCAGCGAGGACACGACCTCATAAATGCCCCGCAAACCGGCGCGGTTCCTTGCCAGAAGCACGACACGTTCTGCCGGTTCCAGCTCCACGGTCACGCCGTAGAGAATGCGGAAGCCATCGTCGGCCTTTTCCAGCTCTTTCTCCAATTCATAATAGTCCTGCACGGAGTTGAGGCTGGTAACGGCAAAGGCGGTCTGGCCAAGGCTTCTGGCTTTCCGAAAGGCCTCCTTCGGCGTAATGATGGAGGCATCATCCGATGCCGCGGTGTGTAGATTGAATTCTATTCGTTCAAGAGTTTGATTCATAGTCGTTCCTCCTTCTTCCCGCAGTATAGACAAAATGAGGGGGCAAAAGTGCCCCATCGAAGAAATTGCGATGTCCCACAAAACGGCCATTCCGTGTGGTATAATTTAATAAGATGGAATGTTGAAGGACTTGATTTCCATTTGACAACAGTATCACCCATCAGATGCTCCAAAAAGAAAGGAAGATAGAAATGGATAATAATTGGATTGACCGGCGTTGGCGCGCATGTGAGGACAGAGAGTACTTTGAGGAGGTCCTCCGCGTACTGTTCTATCAGAAAGACTGCGAGGCAGAACAGGTGACGGAACTGAATATGGATATGTTCCGGGACTTTTGCACCCATGTCCGAAGCACATATCAGAACCTGTTGGCCGGAGCGGAAAACCCACGTCAATATATGACGCTTGTAATGCCTTACATCGCCCTGACAAAGATTTCGCTCTTTCCGGAGTATTTTCCGGAGTATATTGACCGCCCGCGCGAAGTTTTAACAACGTTTGCGGAGCTGGCATGCGATGCAATTGGCTGTATCAGTGATGTCATCGATGTGAATGACCGGCAGATGATGTTCTCTCCGGATAGCTGCGTTCCCTTTTCAGATGACGACGATTGGGATGTACTGTATGATTTTGAAAGGGATACGCCGGAAGACGTATGGAATCGGGTCGATCAGTACATTGATTTGCTTGCATAGGAGTCGGAAGAATAAACGAAAAGCAGAAGAATTTTCCCGCTGAACAGCCCCAGTTTGTATGAACGGTACAAACTGGGGCCGCTCCTTTTCACGTAAGGTCGATTTGCTCTTGCGATGTCCCCAAAGCGCCCCATTCTTTTCCGTATCATAGCCTTTGTAAAAAGGAGGCAGGCTCTATGAAAAGACATATCAACTTATGCACACACTCTAACAGGTCCAAGATGGAAACCGTGATCACGCCTACGGAGATCGTGGAATTTGCGGTGAAGGATGGCGCCAAGGCCGCTGCATTAACGGATCTGAACAGCGTTGCTGGCTTTCAGGAATTCGCAAAAGCGGCGGAAAAATACAAAGAGCGGGGATTTAAGCCCATTTATGGCGTTCAAATTTACGGAATGGATACGAAGAATGCTTCTGCTCCAAGGAAATTCACCCTTCTTGCCCAAAATCAGGAGGGGCTGAAAAATATCTACAAGATCCTATCTCTGGGATATGAAAAGGTGCTGTCCAAAGAGAAGTGGCCCTGCGTATCCTATGAAGATATTCAGGACAACCGCAGCAGGGTCCTGGTGGGACTGGACTGCACAAGCTCGGATCTCTGTCAACTGAATAAGCGCGATGATGGAGAAGCGCTTTCCCTTTGCCGGGGAGACTATGACCTGGCGGACTACATACAAATGAAGCCGTGGTATTACTTGAAGTGATAAAATAATGGTAGACACGAAAGTGCCTACCATTATTTTTATGTTAT
>OIZL01001280.1_pt1 | contig 14274 bp, 10 predicted proteins | sample 1588541 | NCBI WGS metagenome assembly OIZL01 (sample SAMN03283285) | human gut metagenome | biome: human-associated habitat; material: feces | host: Homo sapiens | place: Peru | collected 2012 | reverse complement strand
ATGAAATGTATATTTCAGAACTTTTGTATTCTATTAAAATAGATAATGAAAATACTTATACTATAGATATCGAACCAGGAAGAAAAGAACATACTATAGAAATAACAAGTTTAAATGCAATAAGTACTAATTATAAATTAGCATATTTAAATAATAGTGATTTAGAAGTGGTATATGCAAGTGATTATTTAGAGCCATCATTTGGAGGCATAACTACTACTAGAACTATATCTTTAATGATAACTAATAATAGTAGTGAAACAAAGACATTATCACTTATGGTATTCGGAGGTTATGGATTTAATAGTGTTGATAATATAGAAGTATTAAATACATATACAGAAATAAAATTAGATTATTATCACTATGACTATGAAACAACGGCATTATATGTAGATAATGTACTAGTTGATAAACTAGATGAAGAAAAAGACTATACTTTAGAAAGTTATACTTGCACAAATGGATCAGAAGTAGAATATGATACAAGCGGAAAAAGGTTAATAATTACAGGTGGATCAAAAACAAAATGCAGTTTATATTTTAAAGATGGAGGTTATACACCAATTAAATATAATCAAATCGCAGAAAATTATAGCTGTGCAAACGCAAGTGCTGGAAGCGATCCGGTATTTACTTATACAGGAAATTGTACAATTGTAAACGAAGGTAATGATAACTGGAAAGTAAAACTTTTGACAGATGGAACATTAAAGTTTAACAAAACAGCAAATATAGATGCTTTTCTAGTAGGAGGCGGTGCCGGAGGTGGCATAAGTTCTGAACACTACACTGGAGGCGGTGGTGGCGGTGGAGGCTACACCAAAACAGTAAAAAACATTTTCATATCTAAGACAAGTGGAACTTATTCAATAGTAATTGGAGCCGGAGGAGCAAGTAACGCACAAGGCGGTATTACTGCAGCATTTAACACAAGTGTAAATGGTGGAAGCACTGGCTCTGCACCTAACGGTGGAGCTGGAGGTTCCGGTGGTGGAGCCGGAGGACTTGATTTAGCAAGGGCAGCCACTCAAGGTGGACAAGATGGTGGCAACGGAGTAAATGCATCGTGGAATGGAAACGCAGCTTCTGGTGGTAAAGGACAAGAAACAACTACACGTGAATTTGGCGAATCAGGAGGAGAATTATATGCTTCTGGTGGCTCAGGCGGATGTGGAAAGCAAAATATAGGAACACTAGGAACTTCAGTAGCAGGTATTTCAGCCGGAGCAGGAAGAGGAGCTGGAAACGGATATAGCGCTAATGGATATGATGCTACAGCAAATACAGGCTCAGGTGGTGGAGGTGCAGCAAGTACCTCAACCGGAGGTAAAGGTGGTTCTGGAATAGTCATAATAAGAAATACGAGATAGAATGTACATAAAGTACATTTTATCTTTATAAAGGATGTGAAAAATATGAGCTTTTTCTCCAACATACAAGATAACAGAGTGCTTTCTAAATATAAAGGTAAAATTGAATACAATTTAGATGAACTATCATCATTAACTAATGGACAATTAACTAAACTAATACAAATGAAAGGACAAATACCATTAGTTATGGGAAAAACAGTAGTGTATGTTGATAGTGATGTGTTAAATACAATACTTAAAAGTAGTACTTTAAAAGAGGGTATAGAAGAATACTGCTTAGATAGATTCCTAAAAGGCAAAGATACAATTAAAGTAAATGATTTAGATTCTGATTTTATTGAAAAAAATAAAGATAAATTATTAATTGGCAAATTACCCGATGAATTATTAGAAAGATATTATAAAAGAGAACTAAGTAATAGTGATATTATTGATAATATTGAATTATTTTCAAGTATAGATGCGTTTAATTCGGTCAACATAGCTACCTTTTGTGCAGACTCAAAATTAAGACATTTTTTATCTAAATTAAGCTTAAATGATTTAAAAGATATATTAAAATACAGCAAACCTGAATTTATGAATATGTTTGAAAATAGTGACTTCCAAGTAAGTGAAAAAATATCAAGTATATTAGATAGTGATAGTGAAGATGTATTTAAAGATATAACTAATTATATGTACGACTTAAATTGTACTTTCGCGTCTTATGGTCATAAAAACGAACAACTTGATGAAATAGGCAAGCACAATATATTTAAATATTTGAAGGAAAATATGAATGAAATGTTTTTTGACGATAGACTATTTAGGGCTTCTTTAAAAGGAAGTAGGTATGATGTGTTTTCTTATGAAAACAATCATATTGCAAAATTTGAAAGGCTTATTGAAGGCAATTTCAAAAAGGACGATGAGGTAGATAAGATTTTGGATAGAGCGCTTCTATCATTTAGAATTGCTGAACCTGATTATTACAGAATGATTAAGGTATCAGATAAAACTAAAGGATTTTTTCTTCCTGAAGAAGCACCAAAAGAATTAAAAGAAAAGTATTATCAAGGAAATCTAAGTTATGAAGATGTTATGAGCAATCCCTCTTACTTTGCACATACTAATATATCTTTAGGACTTTTAGAATTAAATAATGCACTTAAAGGAAGAATGAGTAATGAATTTATGCTGGAACTATTAAAAAATAATAGTAGTATCGCCGATATTAATAGAGCCTTTAAAAGTGCATTAGGAAAAGAAGGCTTTGAAAGTATAACATCATTTGAAAAATGTAATGAAGCATTAGAAAAATATTACAAAGATAAAAGGTTAACTTATGAAGACTTATTAAACTTTGAAAAAATTGGAATTAAGTTTAAAGATTCGGAAGAAGTTAAAGCTAATATGAGAAAAAGTGGTTTATTAGAAAAATCATTTATGAACTCTGATGTTAGGATGTTTACTAATGAAATGGTAGACAATTTTGGAATGGATATAATAAGAACACTATCTGAATACCACACTTCAAAGGCAATGGATGTACTTGTAAGGTGCATGGAAGACAAAGATGAACTTTCAAAAATGAAAGAATGGTTTGCATATTTAAAAGAAAATGATTTGCTAGATAAAAGCATGATAATAAAAACTGCTGCTTCATATGATAAATGTGGTAAATTAATAACATCTATACTAAAAGGTAAAACAAAACTAACAGAAGAACAAGTAAATAATTTAAAACTAGTTTTAAATAATGAAAACGAATACAAAGTTACATCAGCAGAGGAACTTGCAAGTTATAAAGAACATAAAGCGAAAATATTGGAAGAAAAGTTTAAAAGTGACGATTTAGAAACAGTAAAAACGGCGATATATGGAATATTATTTGACAATTTTAAAGGCTGTAATGTAATAAAAAATATAAATAATTTAAGAGATGAATACTTGAAATTTAATTATATTGATAAAGGTTATCTAGAGCCGGATTTACTAGCTACTATAGCGATAATAAAAGATATCGGTAGTTTTCAAGGCACCGCGGAAGAGCTTAGAAGTAGATATGAAGAAATAATTAAAATCGGAACAATCTTAAATGTGGCACAAGTGGGCGAAAAGATGGATAAAGCTTATGGTAAAGTATGGAATGGCGTTATGTTTCATCCGGAAAATCAGAAAGATATTAAAAAGTATCAAGTAAAAGGTGCAGATGGTAAAGAATGCAAGGTAGATATAACAGGAAAGCCAATATCACCAGATGATGTAATAGATGTTTATGAACTAGATAAAGAACCATTTGCACTTCTAGTTCATGCCATAAATCCAGGAGAGACACCAGACGTAGAGTTTGTTGATATAGGTGAAAGTTTATATGAAAATCCTAGCGTATGGAATAGTTTCGATGGATCAACTTCTTTATCTACAAGTTTGATTACCGACAAACATATAGAAATGTTTGGATCAAGACAAGCTAATTTCAAAAACAAACTATATTATGGATTTAATCATGTCGCAGATGATTCAGTATTCCGCGCTGTACCTACTGATGCAGGAACTGCACATGGCGGTGGAGTTGTATTTCCTGATAATGCATACGACTATAGTGCTCTTCCAAGTAAAACCATAAGTGGTGGATATAAAGAAGGTTATAACGAAGTTGTACTAAGAAGAAAAAGCAATACAGAAACAAATGATTTTGATGGAAAAATACAGCCAACATGTATACTTTGTTTTGATGGAACAATGAGCGAAGAATCAAGACGAGCTGCTCAATATTTTAGAGTACCAATTTACATGATTAATAGAGAACAATATTTAAAGACTAAAGAAGAAAAAATGTCAAAGTACGAACAAGGAAAAATAGATACTTTTGGTTTTCAAGATATAGATTATCTTCTATCATCTCCTTGTGCAAGTATTTATTCAGAAATTGACAGTAAAAAACTATGCTTACAATTATGTGATGACGCTCTTTCAAAAGGAATAATAAATCAAAACGAATATTTAGAAAGAATTAATTATATTTTTAGCGTATATTCTAAAATAAATAATAGCAGGGATCCAAGGTTCCTTGATGATTTAAAGAAAAGAATAGATAGCATAAGCCAATCAATGAAGGAGAGTGAAACAAATGAAATCAGACTATGATGAAGAACTTACAAGTGAAGAAAAACTAGTTTATGCACTAAATATCTTATCAGAGAAAGAAAAAGATGAAACTAAAAAAAGAGAACTTGAAGATATTAAAAAGAAATTAATATTAAAAACAAAAAAGAGTAGTGAAAATAAATAATGAAAAAGCGCTTAGTTAAATAACATACAAAACTTACTAAGTGCTTTTAAATCTTATATAAAGTCCTATGAGTTATTGACACTACTATCAAAATAATTATATAATAATTTTGTGATTAAATCATAGAAAGGAAGATAATATGAGTAAAGGAACATTATATAAAATAGATAACAAAAATAATAAAAACAAGGATGAAATATATGATAAAACACAGACTATAGTAAGTTTTATTATATCAATGATAATATATGCATTCGTTTTAATAATAGCAAGTAAATTATTTAAAGGAATATATGTATCAAGTTTCTTCTATGCACTTATAGCAGCTATAATACTAAGTTTCTTAAATACAACACTTAAACCAATACTATTATTTTATACAATGCCAATAACAATAAGTACTATGGGAATACTATATCCACTTACAAATATGATTATATTATGGCTATGTAGTCTTATTATGGGAGACAATTTTGTAGTAGGTGGTTTCATTAATTTATTCTTTATATCTATATTTATAAGTTTATTAAAAATGTTTTTAGATAGAATGTTTGGAATGAGGAAGTGAAACAATGGAAGATTTTTCAGTAGCATTTACATTATTTGGCTATAGTATAAAATGGTATAGTCTTTTAATATTAATAGCGGTAGTATTAGGATATTTAATAATAAATAATGAAGCTAAAAGATTTAATATAAGAAATGATTTTATGTTTAATATATTATTTTGGGTAATAATATTTGGTATTATTGGAGCAAGACTTTATTATGTATTATTTAATCTTGATTATTATAAAGATAATATTAGCGAAATATTTAAAATATGGAATGGAGGACTAGCTATTCATGGAGGGATAATCACAGGCTTTATAGTTATGCTTTTCTATTCAAAAAAATATAAAGTAAGTTTGTTAAGACTACTAGATATATTTGCTCCAGCACTATTGCTAGCACAAGCCATCGGAAGATGGGGTAACTTCTTTAATAAAGAAGCATATGGAAGCGTAGTTAGTTATCAAACACTAATAGATTTAAAAATAATACCAAGTTATATAATAGATAATATGTATATAAATGGAACATATCATTTACCAATGTTTTATTTTGAATCATTATGGTGCGTAGTAGGATTTATAATAATTCTATTTGTTAGAAGAATAAAATATATAAAATGCGGAAATATAACATCATTTTATTTAATATGGTATGGAATAGGAAGATTAATAATCGAATCATTTAGAACAGATAGTTTAATGCTAGGAAATATAAAAATAGCAAGACTAATAAGTGCTTTATTTATAGTGACAGGTTTAATTATCATATTCATAAAAAGTGCTAAACCAAAATTAGATGATTTATATAATACAAATGAAGAAATAGATATAAAATATTAAAGGAGAAAAATATGTATGATGTAATTATAATCGGTATGGGATGTGCAGGGATGAGTGCTGGAATATATTCTAAAAACAGCGGACTTAAAGCATTAATATTAGAAAGTACTTATCCAGGAGGAATATTAAATAAAGTTAATATAGTAGATAACTATTTAGGATTTAATGATATAACTGGGCCAGACTTAGTAGAAAAAATGTATGATCACGTAAAAAACAATGGAGTAGAATATAAGTTTGAAAGAGTACTTAATATTAAGTCAACAGATGAATACAAAGAAATAACAACAACTAAAAATATATATAAATCAAAAGCATTAATATTCGCAGGAGGAAGGAAAGCAAGAAATACAAACCTTGAAAGCGAAGAAAAGTTTAAAGGTAAAGGAATAAGTTACTGTGCTATATGCGACGCTCCTTTATTTAAGAATAAAGATATAGTAGTATTAGGCGCAGGAAGTAGTGCTTTTGAAGAAGCGATATATTTAAGTAAAGTAGTAAAAAGTGTAAAAATATTGGTTAAAAATGAAATAAGTGCTCTTGATGAATTAGTTGAAACAGCGGAAAATATAGATAATATTGAAATTATTAAAGGAGTATATGTAACTGAATTTATAGGTAAAGATGCGCTAGAGAGTGTAAAACTTAATACAAATGAAGAAATTAAATGTGAAGGAGCATTTGTATACTATGGTTATGATGCAGATACTGCATATTTAAAAGAACTTGGAATACTAGATGAAAGAGGATATATAATAGTAGATAGTTCTATGAGAACAAAAGTGCCATACATTTATGCATGTGGAGATACAATAAAAAAAGAATTATATCAAGTAGCAACAGCTGTAGCAGAAGGAAGTATTGCTGCAGTAAGTGCTAGAAAGGATATAAAATAATGCTTGTATATGGTAAAAATGTAGTAAGTGAACTATTAAAAAGTAAAACTAAAATAAATAAAGTATTTTTAAGTAATGAATTTAATGATGAAAACATTTTATCAGAATTATCTAAAAAAGAATATAAACGTTTCCATATGGATAAAAACAAACTAGATAAAATGTGTAATAGTACTTATACTCAAGGAATAGCGCTAGATATTGAAGAATATAAATATTATGATATTGATACTATTAAAAATGATGATACTGCTTCATTTATAGTAATGTTAGACTCGCTAGAAGATCCACATAACTTTGGAGCAATAGTACGAACATGCGAATGTGCAGGAGTAGACTATATAATAATACCTAAGAAAAGAAGTGTAAGTGTAAGTTCGGCCGTATATAAAACTTCAGCAGGAGCCCTATCAAATGTAAAAATAGTAGAAGTAGTAAATCTAACAAATACTATTAATATATTAAAAGACTTAGGATTTTGGGTATATGGAGCAGAAGCAAATGGGAAAAATTATAGAAACTTTAAATATGATGGTAAAACATGCCTAGTAATTGGAAGTGAAGGACATGGATTAAAGCAAATAGTAACTAAATCATGTGATGAAATAATATCAATACCATTAAAAGGAAAAGTTAATTCATTAAATGCTTCTGTATCAGCTGGAATATTAATTTATGAGATTGAAAAATATAAATAACTGTGATATAATACATATCACTTTTATTAAGGGAGTTGATTTATGTGTTTATAGATGAAATAAATTTAAAGCTAATAGCAGGAACTGGAGGAGATGGATGTACTTCATTTCACCGTGAAAAATATGTACCAATGGGAGGACCAGATGGTGGTAATGGTGGAGTAGGTGGAAGTATTATATTTAAGGCAGATAAAGGACTTAGAACTCTAATAGATTTAAGAGGTAAAAAGCTAATAAAAGCAGCAAGTGGAGGAAATGGTAAAGGTAGTAATATGACTGGAGAGTCTGCTAAAGATACTGTTATAGTTGTTCCAGTTGGTACGACAATAAAAGATACTGACACTAACCTTATTATATGTGACCTTACAAAAGATGGACAAGAATGTGTAGTAGCCCGCGGAGGTAGAGGCGGTAAGGGAAATGCAGCCTTTATGACTAATAAAAACAAAGCACCCCTAACTAGTGAAAAAGGAGAACCGGGCGAGCAAAGAAACATCTTATGTGAATTAAAATTACTAGCAGACGTAGGACTAGTAGGTTTTCCATCAGTAGGTAAAAGTTCATTAATTAGTGTAATTTCTGCATCAAAGCCAAAAATCGCAGACTATCATTTCACGACACTATCTCCAAATCTAGGAGTAGTAAAAAGTGGTGATTATAGTTATGTAGTAGCTGACCTTCCAGGTTTAATAGAAGGATCAAGTAAAGGAATTGGCCTTGGAGATAAGTTCTTAAAACATCTAAGTAGATGTAAAATAGTATGTCATGTACTAGATATGGCACAAGTAGAAGGAAGAGATGTAATAGAAGACTATAAAATTATAAGAAATGAACTTAAAAATTATAGTGAAACTCTATATAATAAAAAAGAAATAATCGTAGCAAATAAAATGGACTTACCTTCATCAAAAGAAAATCTAGAAAGATTTAAAAAAGAATATAAAGATCTTGAAATAATAGAAATAAGTGCAGTAACAACTAAAGGAACAAAAGAATTAATATTTAAATTAGCAGAAGTACTTAAAACTATTAAAGATGAAGACATATATGAAAATAACGAATTTGAAGATTATGTATTATACGAATTCAAACATACAAAACCATATCAAATAACTAAAGACAGAAATACATGGGTAATAACAGGAAAAGAACTAGAAAAACTTCTAAAAATGACTAAGTTTAATTCAGATGAATCAGCATTAAGATTTGCAAGAAAACTTAAAAGAATGGGTGTTGATGATGAACTTAAAGAACTTGGAGCAAAAGAAGGAGATACTGTTAGAATACTTGACGAAGAGTTTGAATACGAAGAAAAGTTATATTAAAAGTTCAAAAAAATATTTGAACTTTTTTACTTTGTTCGTTTGTACTAGAAACTATTGTTGGCTATATCATTTAATAAATACTTAATAGCCCAGTGCTGCCAAACTTATATCCTAAGGATAGAAGGGAAGTGGATATATTATGAACAAAAAATCATTTCAGTCCCTTGACATGGGGGAGAGGGCTACCTGTTATAATTTTATTATAAGAAGGTATATCAAATGAACGTAAGAGAAAATGCAATATATTATATAAAGAAAAACCATTTTTATAGTTTTAGTGTTGATTGGACTTTTTTCAGTTTTAGCGTTAAGTTATGCAAAGTCTACTATAAATAGTGAAAGTTATAGAAGTAATGAAATGTATATTTCAGAGCTTTTGTATTCTATAAAAATAGATAATGAAAATACATACACAATTGATATAGAACCAGGAGAAACAGAACACACTATAGAGATAACAAGTCTATCTGGAATAAGTACTAACTATAAACTAGCCTACTTAAATAATGATAATTTAGAAATTAGATACGCAAGTGATTACATGGATGCATCATTCGGTGGTATTATAATGACTAGAACGATATCACTTACAATAAAAAATACAAGTACAGAAAAACAAACACTATCGCTTATGGTATTTGGAGGTTATTCATTCAACGATGTAGAAGAAGTCAAAGTCCTTGATACATACACAGAAATCAAAAATGACTACTGGAAATATGATTATGAAACAACTGCTCTTTATATAGACAATCAAAGAGTAGACAAACTTGATAGTAGCAAAAATTATACACTGGTAAACTATACATGCACGAACGATGCTATTGCTAGTTATGATGCATTAAATAGACAAATACTAATTAAATCAGATAATCAAACTAAATGTAGTTTATATTTTGAAGAGAATACATATTTTAGATTGCATTTAATAAATAATTATCAAACTCTTGGATTAACAAAAATAGAACAAACAGCGACAGGTAACCAAAACTATAACACTATAGAATATAGGTATCAAGGTAAAACTCCAAACAACTACATAACATTTAATGGTGAAACAGGAGTATGGAGAGTCATAGGAGTATTCGAAGTAGAAACATTACAAAGTGACAAAACTTATACAAAAGAATATAAAGTTAAAATAATAAGAGATTCGATAGGTACATCTTATTGGAACACAGCAGCAAGTAACAACTGGGTTTCATCATCATTAAAAGATATGCTAAATATAGGAGATTATTATAACAGAAGCGGTTCATATACAAGTACAGGTTTACTAGAAGCATCAAAAAATCAAATAAGCACAACAAAATGGTTTCTTGGGAACGCTCCTGCGGGTACAACTTACGGAAATGCTAGAGTGACATTTACTCAAGAAAGAAGTACAAACACATGGAGTGGAAATAGTCAAACATGGAATGGAAAAGTAGCACTAATATATCCAAGTGATTATATGTATGCAAGTAGTGGATGTTATAACGATAGCACTGTAAATGGTAACAATTATGGTCTTGATAAATGTACAACAACGAACTGGTTAATATATTCTACTATTTATTGGACTATATCACCACACACTTATACAGCAGCAACGGCAAGAACTGTAGTACACACAGGAGCAGCAAACGCAAGTTTTGTAAATGAATATAGCTATGACATACGCCCAAGTATATATCTTGATCCAAATGTTAATTACATAACTGGTACAGGAACAATTAACGATCCGTTCATCATAAAATAATGTTGTACATATAATGTTAGTATGCTATAATAAGGCTATCTAGGAGGAAACAATATGTTATCAACTATTATAACTGGACTTATTCTAACTGAACTTGGAACATTTTCCGTTAGTTTAGGCGTTGCGATTAAAACTAGAATTAATGAAGTAGTAGAAATAACTGATAAGGGATATATGTTTGACTGGAAAAAAGTAAATCAAAACAATGGGCAATTAGAAACAGTTGATTTTGAAATTAAAGATGCCTTAATACCAGGATATAACCTTTTAAAAGCAGTAAGGCTTTATAGTGACTACAAAGTACATCCTATTACTGAAAGATTCGGTGGTGTACTAAGAAAAATGACAAAAGAAGAAAAGAAAGAATATCAAAAACTTACCACAATATGGGAAAAATATGATTATGCTGCTGCTTATAGATCAAATCCAAATGAAGTACAAAAAACTACTAAAGAAGTAGAAACTAAAAAAGAAGTAGTAGAAAAAGAAGAAATAACAGTGCCTGTTATTACAAATAATTATGTTTTGGAAGAAAACATCTTAGAAGATAATCTAGAAGAAGACAAAGGCTTTAGTTTAAGTCTTAATAGAAAATAGTATTGCTAATACACGAATATTGTGATAATATGTTAATAGTTTTCAAATGCACAAAGTAAAAGTAGTAATAAAGAAATTATTTTAAAGAGAGAATATGTTTGGTGAAAATATTCAAATAATACTTTATGAACTTGTTTACCTAGCAGTTAACTCCGCAGAAATGCGTTATAATTAAGAGAATAAAATAAGGTGGTACCACGCTTATATGCGTCCTTTGTGTACTACCTTTTTATATGGAGGATTTATTATGTATGATTTTAAAAAAATAGAAAAGAAATGGCAACAATATTGGGAAGAAAACAATACATTTAAAACTGATGTATGGGATTTTAGTAAGCCTAAATATTATGTACTTGATATGTTTCCTTATCCATCAGGAGTAGGACTTCATGCAGGCCATCCAGAAGGATATACAGCCACTGATATAGTTTCAAGAATGAAAAGAATGCAAGGATACAACGTACTTCACCCAATGGGATATGATAGTTTCGGTTTACCAGCAGAACAATATGCGGTAACAACAGGTAATCATCCTGATGGATTTACACAAAAGAATATTGCTACATTCGAAGGACAATTAAAATCACTTGGATTCGATTATGATTGGGATAGAAAAGTATCAACAAGTGATCCTAAGTTCTATAAATGGACACAATGGATATTTAAAAGATTATATTTAGATGGATATGCTAAATACGTTGATATGCCAGTAAACTGGTGTGAAGAACTTGGAACAGTACTTTCAAACGATGAAATTATTGATGGTAAAAGCGAAAGAGGAGGTTATCCAGTTGTACGTAAAAATATGAAACAATGGGTAATAGATATACCTGCTTTTGCTGAAAAACTACTAGATGGTCTAGATAAAATAGACTTCCCAGAATCAACGAAGGAAATAGAAAAAAACTGGATAGGAAAATCTATTGGAGCGGAAGTAACATTTAAAGTTAAAAATACTAATAAAGACTTTACAGTATTTACTACAAGATGTGATACTTTATTCGGAGCAACTTACTGCGTACTAAGCCCAGAGCATAAATTAGTAGATGAAATTACTACAGAAGAAGCAAAAGAAGAAGTTAAAAAATACAAAGAAGAATGTTCTAAGAAAAGTGAACTTGAAAGAACTGACCTTAACAAAGAAAAAACAGGAGTATTTATAGGTGCTTACGCTATTAATCCGGTTAATGATAAAGAAATACCAATTTATATATCTGATTATGTTTTATCTACATACGGAACAGGAGCAATAATGGCAGTTCCAGCTCATGATGAAAGAGATTATGAGTTTGCCCGTAAGTTTAATATTGAAATAATACCTGTACTTGAAGGTGGAGATATTTCAAAAGAAGCATACACAAAAGATGGTATTCATATAAACTCAGGATTCTTAAATGGCACTAATAAAGAAGAAGCAATTGATTTAATGATAAAATATCTCGAAGAAAAAGGCTGTGGTAAAAAGAAAATAAATTATAGAATTAGAGAATGGATATTTGCAAGACAAAGATATTGGGGAGAGCCAGTTCCAGTTGTACATATGGAAGATGGTACAATACATGTTTTAAGTGATGAAGAGTTACCATTAATACTTCCAAAATTAGAAGATTATAAAGGCCACAATGGAAAAGCACCACTTGAGAATGCTAAAGAATGGAAAAAATATACATATAATGGAGTTAAAGGAACAAGAGAAACATCTACGATGCCAGGAAGTGCTGGAAGTAGTTGGTATTATCTAAGATATATTGACCCACATAATGATAATGAACTTGCAAATAAAGAACTATTAAAACACTGGATGCCAGTAGACTTATATGTAGGAGGTCCAGAACATGCAGTTGGTCACTTATTATATTCAAGAATGTGGAATCATTATCTATATGATATAGGAATAAGTCCAGTAGAAGAACCATATAAAAAACTAGTTCATCAAGGAATGATACTTGGTTCTAATGGAGTAAAAATGGGAAAAAGATTCCCAGAATATGTAATAAATCCAACTGATATAGTAAATGAGTACGGAGCTGATACATTAAGATTATATGAAATGTTTATGGGACCACTTGAAGCAAGCAAACCATGGAGTAATGATGGAGTAGTAGCTGCAAATAAGTTTATAGATAGAATATATAGATTTATTAGTAATAAAGATAATATAACAAATGAAAATGATGATAGTTTAACTAAAGTATACAATTATACTGTTAAGAAAATAACTAATGACTATGAATCATTATCATTTAATACAGCAGTAAGCCAAATGATGATATTCATGAATGAATGTTATAAAGTAGGTAAAATACCCTATGAATACGCTTGTGGTTTCGTAAAACTAATTAATCCTATGATTCCTCACGTATCAGAAGAATTATGGAATATTTTAGGTCATAATAATACAATAGCATTTGAACCATGGCCAGAATACGATGAATCAAAACTAAATGAAAGTACTAAAACAATCGCGGTACAAGTAAATGGTAAATTAAGAGGAACCATTGAAGCAAATGTTGATTCTAATGAAGAAGAATTAAAAGAAAAAGCCCTTGAAAATGAAAATGTAAAAAAATATACTGAAGGCAAAGAAATATTAAAAGTAATAGTTATTAAAGGCAAAATTGTTTCAATAGTAATTAAATAACCAATTAAGCATACAATTAAATATGAAAAAAATTATATTATTAATTGTATGTTTTTTTATGATTTCTATTAATATAAAAGCATCTATAGTAGTAATGGATGCAGAAAGTGGAAGAGTTTTATATAGTGAAAATAAAGATGAAAGAAAACTAATAGCCTCTACAACTAAAATAATGACTAGTATAATCGCACTAGAAAACGGTAATTTAAGCGATATATATGAAGTTCATGATGAAATAGATGAAGCAAATGGCTCAATGATATATATTCAAAAAGGCGAAAAGATGTCTTTAAATGATTTATTATATGGACTTATGCTTAGAAGCGGAA
>OIZL01001278.1_pt1 | contig 14277 bp, 12 predicted proteins | sample 1588541 | NCBI WGS metagenome assembly OIZL01 (sample SAMN03283285) | human gut metagenome | biome: human-associated habitat; material: feces | host: Homo sapiens | place: Peru | collected 2012 | reverse complement strand
CATTTTAGCTTGTTAGCTAATAACTGTATTGTAACGCGCCGCGCTGAAAAAGGCAAGATGGATCGATACCTTTTGGTTGATGACGATATTCCCGCCTTCGGGATCAACGGCCGTGACGGCAAAATCGGGGGTCCTGCGGGCGTGTCCGCAGTGCTCGCAGCGATAGTCGCCCATCTGATTGAAATGGTACCATGCATACTGCATGGGGCTTTTGCAGACGGGGCAGTAGCTGCCGTCACGGTAAGCCCCGGAGGGCTCTTGCGTTGACTGGGCATTGCGCTCGACGCCGAACCACGTCACCTCTTCGCGCCCCTCGCCGTAGCAGGAGGACAGCGGATCATCGGCGTTAAGGATCAGGTGCGTCTGCGGGAAGACGGCCGGCTTGAGGCAGTCGTAGACCCATTCGGGGTGGCCGTTGCGGGTGAGCTGATCGCGGTAGAGGTTCGTAATGACGTAATGCGTCGGATGGAACCACCGGAAGGTGTGCTTCGTATAACGCTCGTCCGACTCGATGAGCAGCACATCCTGCTTCATTTTACCGCCGAGGGTGCAGGAGTTGAGAATCATCGTGGTCACGCCCTCGATCTGATTGGAGCCTTCAACGTTATAAGCGACCGTCTTGCCCGATGCCTTCAAAACGGCGGCGATCATTTCCACGGTGGAGGTCTTGCCGTTGCTGCCGGTGACAGCGACGATCATCTTCGGCTTTTGAATGCGCCGGAGAATGTCGGGACAGATCTTCAGCGCATATTTTCCGGGAAGGCTCGTCCCCTTGCCGACGAAGCCGCCGACGAATTTAATCAGTCTGCAAACAAGAATTGCCAGTAGCTTTCTCATGTGTTTCTTCCTTTCGGTGCAAAAAACATAACTTTTGAATTATAGCACAGGAAGCCGCATTACGCAAGTAGGTTCAGGAATTCTTCCTCGGTCAGCACACGGATACCCAGCTCGTTGGCCTTTTTGAGCTTGCTGCCTGCGTTTTCTCCGGCGACAACGATGCTCGTTTTCTTGGAAACGGAGCCGGAAACCTTGCCGCCGCAGGCCTCGATGCGCGCCGTAGCCTCGTCGCGGGTCATTTCGTTCAGGCCACCGGTCAAGACGAACGTCATTCCGGCGAAGCGGTCGTCGCGCTGCGTCAGGCTGCTCTCAAAATTCACTCCGGCTGCACGCAGGCGGGAGATCATATGCTGCGACTGGGGGTCTGCAAACCACGAAACGATGTGCTGCGCAGTGATCGCGCCGATATCGCGCACCTGCGTCAGTGCCGTTTCGTCCGCCGCCATGAGCGCGTCAAGACTGCCGAAGGTCTGTGCGAGAGTTTTGGCCGCCTTTTCGCCGACCTGCCGGATGCCGAGGGCGAAGATCAGACGGCTGACATCGTTTTGCTTGCTCGCCTCGATCGCATCGAGGAGCTTGGCGGCCGCCTTTTCGCCGCTTTTCCAGAGCTGCTTCAGATCGTCCAGCTTCAGATAATAGATGTCCGCCGGGGAGGAAATATGACCGCCCGCGATAAGCTGCTCGACGATCGCATCGCCGAGGCCGTCAATGTCCATCGCGTTACGGGATACGAAGTGCGCAATGTTCCGGCTGAGCTGGGCGGGGCATTCCGCGCCGGTGCAGCGCAGGGCCGCGCCGTCCGTGTCCCGCTCGACCGGCGCACCGCAGACCGGGCAGCGATCGGGCAGACGGTAGGGCTGCGTCCCGTCCGGACGCTTGTCCATAACAACCTCAAGGATTTCCGGGATAATCTCGCCCGCCTTGCGGATGCGGACGGTGTCGCCGATGCGCACGTCCTTTTCGGAGATGAAATCCTGATTGTGCAGCGTCGCGCTCGTGACGGTCGTCCCGGCCAGCCGCACCGGTGCAACGACCGCGCGGGGCGTGAGCACACCGGTTCGGCCAACCTGCACAACGATATCCTGTAACACGGTTTCTTTGATCTCCGGCGGGTATTTATAGGCACAGGCCCAGCGCGGAAATTTTGCCGTGCTGCCAAGAGTCCGGCGCGCGGTGAGGTCGTCGAGCTTCAGGACCGCGCCGTCGATATCGAACGGGAAATCGTATCGCGTTTCGCCGATGCGGCGAATGGTTTCGATCGCCTCCGCCGCCGTGCGGCAGAGGGTGTGCGGAATGGTATGGAAGCCCTTTTCGTGCAGATAGTCGATAGTTTCCACGTGAGAGGGAAAGCTCACACCGTCGGCGAGCTGTAGATTGAAGATTAAAATGTCGAGCTTCCGCGCGGCAGCGATAGACGGGTCGAGCTGGCGCAGGCTGCCCGCCGCCGCGTTGCGCGGGTTGGCAAAGAGCGGCTGCCCCTGCTCCTCCCGCTGCGCGTTGAGCTGCTCGAACGTCGCGCGGGCCATGAACACCTCGCCGCGAACGATCAGCCGTGGCGGCGCGTCGGGCAGGCGCATGGGGATGGAGCGGATCGTTTTCAGATTTTCCGTCACGTCCTCGCCGATGCGGCCGTCTCCGCGCGTCGCGCCGCGAACGAACACGCCGTTTTCATATTCCAGCGCAACGGACAGGCCGTCCACCTTCGGCTCGACGCTGTAGACCGCGTCCGGCACGGTTTCGCGCAGATGCTTATCGAACTCCGTCAGCTCTTCTTCGGAAAACACATCCTGCAAGCTCTCCAGCGGCACGGCGTGCTCGACCTTTTCAAAGCGGCTGAGCGCCTGCCCGCCCACGCGGCGGGTCGGCGACACGGGCGAGGCCAGTTCGGGATGCTCGGCCTCCAGCGTTTCCAGCTCCCGCAGGAGCCGGTCGTATTCAAAATCCGGCATCGTCGGCGCGTCCAGCTCGTAATAGAGCCGGTTCGCCTCCTCTAATAATGCCGTTAATCGCTGCATTTGCTGTTGTACGTCCATAACCAATTTCCTTTCTCTCGTAAAGGCTCCCTTGTGCAAAGGGTAGCGTAGCGGCCTCGCGGTAGTGAATGACATGCCGGTGGCATGTCAGAGCCGCGAGGTGACCGAGCCGCGGCGAGACCTGTCAGCCGCAGGCTGACTGAGGGATTGTGCGGCAGACAGTCACGAATTCGCCCAACGTACGGCAAACTCGTAGCCTCCGCTGTGCAACCCTTTCAGCGCTTCGCGCCACCTCCCCTTACACAGGGGAGGCTTTAATGAAAGACCCATTATTTAATTAAGAATCATTTCGTCCAAAATACGTCGAGGGGACGGTGCCGACGATGACGGTTTCGGCAACGGCAACGGAGGAATCCACCGTGACCTCGCGCGTTCCCGTCCATGTTAAGATCGTCACGTCCACGCGAATATCCAGCATGATGCGGTGCAGCGTCTGATTGATGCCGGCAGAGGAAAAATCGTTGCGGAAATTCGCGTCCGAGGCTCGCACGGCAAGCACACGAATCGGGATTCCCGGCCCGCGCCCGGAAAACAGCTCCGGGAAAAACACGCTCCCCGCCGGAACGCTGAGCTGCTCGACGGAAAAGCCCTCCAGCTGCTCGTCGATGCGAAATAAAATACCGGTTTTCAGGCGATTGATCTCCGTCATATTCGAGCGGATCGCCGTTACGTTGCCTGCCGCGTCCTTTTCGATCGTGACCAGCTTGTCGTAGACCAGCTCCCCGGCCGCGATCTGCGCGTCGATTGCCGCGTTCACGGCATCGGATGCCTCATTATTGACCTGCGCGACCATCAGTTCGTCCGCAACCGGCGCAAGTAGCCGCCGGAACAACAGCGACAGCAACGCCAGAACGATCAGCGTTATCGCGAAAAGCGCCCGCAGCCGGTTTCTCTGCGCAAGCGTCATGGCACATCACCCCATAAATGATATGCCGCTTCCCTGCGATTTGATTCAGCGTTTTTTCATGCGCGGCGCGGCGGCACGGGCCATCAGGCGCTTCGTGCCAACCTGGTCGAAGGCAATTTCCAGCATCGCGTCGTTGCCCATTTTCAGCACGGACAGGATGATACCGTCGCCGAAAGCATCGTGCGTGACCATATCGCCCTTCTGGAAGCCGGGCAACGGGGTCTGTGGCTTCGGCGCGGGACGGAAGGATTCATAGCTTGCGGCGCTGCGGGTCGGCTTCGGCGCGGCGTAGCCGGTGTCGCGATAGCTGCCGTAGCTGCCGGACGACATTCCGTAGCCTGTATAGCCCTTCGGTTGGGCGGCCTGCTGCGTCACCATCAGCTCCGTCGGAATTTCGCTCAAAAAGCGTGAGGGACGGTTGCTCGTCGTGTGGCCGTAGAGCATCCGCTGGCGAGCGCTGGTGATGGTCAGGCGCTGCTTGGCCCGCGTGATAGCGACGTAGCACAGGCGGCGCTCCTCCTCAATCTCCTCGTTGTCGCCGATGGCACGCATCCCGGGGAACAGCCCCTCCTCCGCGCCGACGATGAACACGTTCGGAAATTCCAAGCCCTTCGCCGCGTGCATCGTCATCATCACGACCGAATCGGCGTCCTTGTCGTACTGCTCGATGTCCGTGTAGAGCGCGATTTCCTCCAAAAAGCCGCTCAGCGTGGGCGTGTCGTTATTTTCCATGTAAGTGACCAGCGAGGATTTCAGCTCGCGGACGTTTTCCAGCCGGGTGCGGCTCTCTACATCATCCTTCTGCGTGAGCATCTCGGTGTAGCCCGTGCGGAGAAGCAGCTCCTCATAAAATTCCGGCAGCGGCAGCTCATCAAGCAGCGCGGCGCACTCCTCGAGCATGGCCGAAAAGGTCTGTAGCTTTGCCGCCGCGCGGTCGAGCTGGTTGTAGTCTCGCGCGTTGCGGATAATTTCATACATCGGCTTGTGCTCGGCGCGGCCAAACATGGCGACAGTTTCGACCGTTTTTGCGCCGAGGCCGCGCGGAGGCTGATTGATGATGCGGCTCAGGCGCAGATCGTCGGCGCGGTTATTGATAACCCACAGGTAAGCCAGCATATCCTTGACCTCCGCGCGGTCAAAGAAGCGCGTGCCGCCGATGATGCGATAGCGCACGCCGGACCGCCGGAAGGCATATTCCAAGGCGTTTGACTGCGCGTTCGTGCGGTAGAGAATTGCAAAGTTGTTGAAGCCGACACCGTGCGACTCGGAGAGGATTTGATTTGCGACGAAGCTTGCCTCGTCGCTCTCGTTCATCGCCTCATAGTGCAAAATCGGCTCACCGCCGCCGTTGTTCGTCCAGAGGCGCTTGCCCTTGCGTCCGCGATTGTTGGCAATGACGGCGTTGGCCGCGTCCAGAATTCGCTGCGTGGAGCGGTAGTTCTGCTCCAAACGGATGGTCCGCGCACCGTGATAGTGCTTTTCAAAGTCCAGAATGTTCTGAATCGTCGCGCCACGGAAGCGGTAGATGCTCTGGTCGTCGTCGCCGACGACGCAGATGTTCTCATGCCGCCCCGCCAGAAGCGAGGCCAGCAGATATTGCAGATGGTTCGTGTCCTGATATTCGTCAATCAGGACGTAGCGGAATTTGCGCTGATAATAGTCCCGCGCGTCCTCAAACTGCTGCAAAATTTTCACGGTCAGCAGGATGATATCGTCGAAATCTACCGCATTGGAGGCCCGCAGCTGGTCCTGATACGCGGCGTAAATTTCAGCAATGCGGCGCAGGCGGTAGTCGTCGCCTGCGTCGCGCAGGCAATCCTCCGGCGAGGCCATTTTGTCCTTGCATTTGGAGATCATGCCGAGGATGGTCTTGGGCGGGAACACCTTCTCGTCGAGATTTTTCTCCCGCAGCAGGTCCTTGACCACGTGCTCGGAATCCGCCGTGTCGTAGATGGTAAAGCTGCGGTCGTAGCCGATGCGGTCAATCTCGCGGCGCAGGATGCGGCAGCAGGCGGAGTGGAACGTCATGGCCCAGACGTCGTTCGCCTCCGGGCCGAGCATATTGGCAAGGCGGTCCTTTAATTCGTTGGCCGCCTTATTCGTAAACGTAATGGCAATGATGGACCACGGTGCGGCGGGATGCAGCGCGGCAAGGGCATCGGCACGGGCGCGTCCGTCCTCGGTGGGCTTTGCCGCCTGCGCCTCCAGAAACAGCACATCCTCGTCGGTAATGCCGTCCGGGACCTCATTGCTGTCACTGCCGCAGCCGAAGCGAATGAGATTGGCGATGCGGTGGATGAGGACGGTCGTCTTGCCGCTGCCGGCCCCGGCGAGGAGGAGCAGCGGCCCCTCCGTCGTCGTCACGGCTTCGAGCTGGCGGGGGTTCATATTGGAAAATTGCCGCGCAATATACGCCTTGCGGGCGGCAACAAAACGGGCTTCAAAGGCTTCTGTCATGGCAGTTCTCATTTCTTTCTGAATTTACCCTCCTATTTTACTGCATTTTGGGCCGAAAAGGAAGAGCTGAGCGAAATTTATTGTTTTGCTTTTTCCCGCCTCCATGCTATAATGACGGTATCTACACGTCGGAGGAAACTGCCATGTCCATTTCTGCCAGCGCTCCCTGGCTTCATTATTACGGCACGATGCCGCGCACGATCGACTATCCCCACACGACGCTCTATGTCCAGCTTGCGCAGACCGCGCGGCGCTATCCAAACGACACGGCCTACGAATTCATGGGGCGGCGGACGAGCTACGCCAAGCTGCTGGCGCGTATCGATCGGGCAGCGCTGGCGCTGCAAATGCTCGGCATCGGCAAGGGCGACCGTGTGACGATCTGTATGCCCAACACGCCGCAGGCCGTGGACTGCTTCTACGCGCTCAGCCGCCTCGGCGCGGTGTCCAATATGATCCATCCGCTCTCCGCGCCGCAGGAGATTGCGTTCTATCTCGACATTTCGCACAGCAAGGCGGTCTTGACGCTCGACCGCTTCTACGGCAAGGTGTCCGGCGCAGCGGCCAAGGCGGAAAACCCGCCAAAGCTGCTCATCGCACGCATTGAGGACGAGCTTTCCCTCCCGCTGCGGTTGGGCTTTTCGCTGACGGAGGCGAAAAAGTACCCAAAGCTGCCGCAGACCGGCTACCTGCTCTGGTCCGACGCGCTGAAAAACGCCGCCGGGACGCTATCTGCACCGGACGCGGACTACGCCGGCTGTGCTTCCATTCTCTATTCCGGCGGCACGACGGGTAAAACGAAGGGCATCTGTCTTTCCTCCTATAATTTTAACGCGCTGGCGCTGCAAACAATTGCCGCCAGCGGCGTAGAAACGCTGCACGGGCTGTCGATGCTGTCGGTCATGCCGGTGTTCCACGGCTTCGGCCTCGGCATCGGGATTCATACCGCTCTCGTCGGCGGCGCGAGCTGTATTCTGGTTCCGAGCTTCAGCATCAAGACCTACGCCAAGCTCCTGCGGACGAAAAAGCCGAATTTTATCCCCGGCGTTCCGACGCTGTTCGAGGCGCTGCTGCGGGCCGACGGACTGGAAAAGCTCGATATGTCCTTCCTCGTCGGCGTTTTTTCCGGCGGCGACAGCCTCTCGCCGGAGCTGAAGCGCAAGGTAGATGCGTTCCTGCGGGCGCATCACGCCACGGTGCAGATTCGCGAGGGCTACGGCACGACGGAATGCGTCACGGCAAGCTGCCTGACCCCGGCGGCGTACGCCCGCGAAGGCTCCATCGGTATTCCCTTCCCCGATACCTATTATAAAATCGTCCGCGTCGGCTCGACCGAGGAGGTCGAGGCGGAAACGGAGGGAGAGATCTGTCTGTCCGGCCCGACGGTCATGCTGGGCTATCTGGACAACCCCGAGGAAACCGCGCAGACGCTGCGCCGTCATGCTGACGGCCGTATCTGGCTGCACACCGGCGATCTGGGCAAAATGGATGCCGACGGCTTCGTCTATTTCCGTCAGCGCATCAAGCGCATGATCGTTACCTCCGGCTATAACGTCTACCCGAGCCAGCTGGAAAATATCATCGACGGGCACGAAAAGGTCCTGCTCTCGTGCGTCATCGGCGTAAAGGACCCGTATAAAATGCAGCGCATTAAGGCGTTCGTCGTCCTCCAGCCGGGTATCGCTCCCTCTGAGGCGCTGAAAAAGGAGCTGCTGGCCTACTGCAAGGAGCGCATCGTGCGCTATGCGCTGCCGTCGGAGATTGAATTCCGCAGCGAGCTGCCGAAAACGCTTGTCGGTAAGGTCGCCTACCGCGAGCTGGAAGCGCAGGAGGCGGCAAAATGAAAAAGGAACGCATCTGGGAGCTGGACGCGCTGCGCGGGCTGTGCATTCTCGGCATGATCCTCATCCATTTCGTCTTTGACCTTGTGTTTTTCGACGGCTTCGAGCTGACACTGCCGCTGTGGTTTCAATATTTGCAGCAGTACGGCCACCTGTTTTTCATTCTCATCTCCGGCATCTGTGCCACGCTCGGCTCCAAATCCTTCCGGCGCGGCCTGGTCGTGTTCGGCGCGGGGTTGGCGGTATCGTACGCCACGCTGTTTGCCGATTATGTTGTCGGGATGGTGGGGCTGCGCATCTGGTTCGGCATTTTGCACCTGCTGGGCCTGTGTATGCTGGTCTATCCGCTGTTCCGGCGGCTGCCGTGGTGGGTGCTGGCGCTGCTCGGCACGGCGTTCGTGGCGCTCGGCATTTGGTTCGCGCGAACGCCGGTCACGGTCGATTTTCTGTTTCCGTTTGGCCTGCGCTCCGGAAATATATTCACAGGCAGCGATTATTTTCCCGTTTTTCCCGGTTTGGGTTGGTTTCTGCTCGGCGCGGCGCTCGGCAAGACCGTCTACCGCAGCAAACGCAGCCTTTTGCCGAATGTGCCGTCGGAGTGTTGGATTTTCCGGTTTTTTCGATTCTTTGGCCGCCATTCGCTGGAAATTTATCTCATTCACCAGCCAATTTTGCTCGGCATTGCCCTGCTGATCGCCGCAGTGTAATGTGCCCGGCGCGGACAATTGTAGAAATTGCCCATTCCTCATTTGCAGATTATTCATAATTTGTATAAATTTCCGATTGACTTTTGGGCGTTAAAGCGCTATAGTATCGACAAGCAAAACGTAGATCAAGTTAAAGGAGGTCGCGGCCATGTCTTTTCGTTTCTTCAACAACAAAAATACAGCCTCCAATTCCGCGTTCTCCATGAACGCTTGCTTTGCTGCGTGCTTTATTCTGCTTCTGATGGGTACCATGAAGATGGTATCCATCCTTTTTTCCATTTCTGTATCCATTATTATTGTAATTTCCGTCCTGCTGCTTCTGGCGCTGGGCGTTATTCTGGTATACGCAGCTCCGTCGAAGGAACACGAAGTTCGGTAGTTTTGTTACCAAAACCGGCCTCGTCCTTTCGACGAAGGCCGGTTTTTGTATATACTTTTTTGTAAAGGAGAAAAGGAAAATGAAAAAGTTATTTGCAATGGTACTCGCAGTCGTAATGATTGTAGGGCTGTTTGCCGGCTGTGGCAAGCAGGACAGTTTTGACGGTAAGACGATCAAGCTCGGCTTCAGCGGCCCGCTGACGGGCGATGCCGCCATGTACGGCAACGCCGCCAAGAACGCCATCGAGTTGGCCGTCAAGGAAATCAACGCCCTCGGCGGCCTGCAATTCGAGCTCAATGCCAAGGACGACGTGAACGACGCGGAAAAGGCCGTCAGCGCCTACAAGAGCCTCGTAGACTGGGGCATGCAGATCATGGTCGGTACCGTAACCACCACGCCCTGCATCGCCGTCGCGGCCGAGGCCAACAAGGATCGCGTGTTCTGCCTGACCCCCTCCGCCTCCTCGACCGAGGTCACTGCGGGCAAGGACAATATGTTCCAGATCTGCTTCACCGACCCCAACCAGGGCGCCGCCTCCGCGCAGTATATTTACGAGCATATGCCCGATGCCAAGGTCGCTGTGATCTACGACAACTCCAGTCCCTACTCCAACGGCATCTACCAGACCTTCGTTGCTGAAGCGAAGCAGCTCGGTCTGAGCGTCGTTTCCGAGATGAGCTGCAATGCCGACACCATCGACTACACCGTGCAGCTCGACGACGCGCAGAACAAGGGCGCGGATCTTGTGTTCCTGCCCATCTACTGCACCCCGGCCTCCGCGATTATGAATCAGGCGAACACCGACGGCTATAAGCCCGTGTTCTTCGGCGTGGACGGTATGGACGGCATCCTGTCCATCGACGGCTTTGATACGAAGCTGGCCGAGGGCGTCATGCTCCTGACCCCGTTTGCCGCCGACGCTGACGATGAGGCGACGCAGCGCTTTGTTGCCGCCTACCAGGAGGCCTACGGCGAAACGCCCAATCAGTTTGCTGCTGACGCATATGACTGCGTTTATGCGCTGTATCAGGCGCTGAACAACGCGAACCTCGCCGAGGGCGCGACCACTTCCGAAATCTGTGACGCCATGATCGCGCAGTTCACCAGCATGACCTTCTCCGGCCTGACCGGCGCGAATATGACTTGGAACGCCGAGGGTCAGGTCAGCAAGGCGCCTGCCGCCGTGGTCATTGAAAACGGTGTCTACGTTGATGCCGGCTGACAAGCTCTGATTTTTTCGCCCTGCCGCCGTTGATTTCTTCGGCGGCGGGCTTTTCCCCCGCGAATACAGAAAACGGGAGGCGGTACGAATATGTACTTTCTGTCCAAGCTGATCGACGGCGTGAGCCTCGGCAGCATTTACGCGATCATCGCGCTCGGCTACACGATGGTCTACGGCATTGCAAAAATGCTGAACTTTGCCCACGGCGACGTCATCATGATTGGCGGCTACGTCTGTTTTATCGCGATGAACAACGCCGGGCTGTCTCCGCTCGTGGCGCTGGCCATGGCCATGGCAGTCTGCACCTTCCTCGGCATCGTCATCGAGCGGCTGGCCTATAAGCCGCTGCGCTCGGCCTCGTCGCTGGCCGTGCTCATTACGGCCATCGGCGTGAGCTATCTGCTGCAAAGCCTCGCGCAGATCATCTGGTCGTCGAGCAAAAAATCCTTCACCGTTGACCTGAGCTTCGCCAATGTCTCGCTCTTCGGCGGACGGCTGAAGATCGACGGCGTCGCGGTCTGCGCGATAGCCGCGTGTATTGTCATTATGGTGCTGCTTAGTCTGTTCATCAGCAAGACGAAAACCGGCAAGGCCATGCGTGCCGTTTCTGAGGACAAGAGCGCTGCGGAGCTGATGGGCATCAGCGTCAACCGCACAATCTCCGTTACCTTCGCCATCGGCTCGGCACTGGCAGCAATCGCAGGGCTGCTGTTCTGTGCCAAGACCTCCACGCTCTCTCCGACGACCGGCTCATTGCCCGGCATCAAGGCGTTTACCGCAGCCGTGTTCGGCGGCATCGGGTCGATCCCCGGCGCGCTCATCGGCGGCGTGCTGCTCGGCGTGATCGAGATTTTCAGCGCCGAGTACATCAGCGATCAGCTTCAGAGCGCCGTCGTGTTCGCCGTGCTGATTATCATCCTTCTCGTCAAGCCCAACGGGCTGCTCGGCAAGAAGGTCACGGAGAAAGTCTGAGGTGGCCGAAATGAAGAGGATTCAATCGAAAACCACCCATAAAAACCTCGTCACGCTTCTCAGCGTCTGCGTCGTGTACATCGTCCTGCTCGTTCTGAACGGCGGCGGGCTGCTGTCGCGCTCGTTCAGCGGCCAGCTCGTGCCGATCAGCGCGTATATCATCATGGCGCTGTCGCTGAATCTGACGGTCGGCATCCTTGGCGAGCTGAGCCTTGGCCACGCGGGCTTTATGAGCATCGGCGCGTTCACCGGTGTCGTGGCCGCGGCGGTGCTGGGGCCGTACATCTCGAATTCCATTCTGCTGATGCTTGTGTGCGTCGTCATCGGCGGTCTGATGGCCGGTATCTTCGGCTTTTTGATCGGTATTCCGGTCCTGCGCCTGCGCGGCGACTATCTGGCCATCGTGACGCTGGCCTTCGGCGAGATCATTCGCACCATCTTCAACTGTCTGTATGTTGAGCTGGTGGACGGCGTGCCGCACTTTTCCATGTTCGGCAACGGCGTTGATACCACCAGCGGCCGCTTCGTTATCGCGGGCGCGCAGGGTGCAAGCATTTCCCGGCAGCTTTCCTCGCTGGGGTTCGGCTTTGCGCTGGTGCTGTTCACGCTGGTCATCATCATGAACCTTGTCCACAGCAAGGAGGGCCGCGCGATCAAGGCAATCCGCGACAATGCCATCGCCGCCGAATCCGTCGGTCTGAATCTGACCGTTTACAAGATGAAGGCTTTCGTCATCTCCGCCTTCCTCGCAGGCATCGCAGGCGTGCTGTTTGCGCTGAACTACACGAAGATCGAGGCCAAGCAGTTCGATTTCAATAAATCCATCAGCGTGCTGGTCATGGTCGTCCTCGGCGGCATGGGCAATCTGCGCGGCTGCATCATCTCGGCCGTGGCACTCAAGCTGCTGGAGTTGGTCCTGCTGGATTTCGGTGACCTGTGGATGCTCATCTACGCACTGGTGCTGATTCTCGTCATGGTTCTCAACTCCAACGCACGCTTCAAGGACTTTAAGCGTCAGGCCGCAAGCCGCATCAAGGCCATGCTGCATCAAAAGGAGGCCTCGAAATGAAGCTGAATCAGCCGAAAATGGTTCCCATGCCGACCGATGTCATCATTCCGGAGCGCGACCTCGGCAAGCTGCCGGTGCTCGACATCCGCAACCTCGGCATCGACTTCGGCGGTCTGACCGCTGTCGATAACTTCACACTGACGATCGGTGCGACGGAGATCGCCGGTCTGATCGGCCCGAACGGCGCAGGCAAGACCACGATTTTTAACCTCCTGACGAACGTCTATCAGCCCACGCGCGGCTCGATCCTGCTGCGCGGCGTGGACACCAAGGGAATGTCCACCGCGCAGGTCAACCGTCTGGGCATCGCGCGGACGTTCCAGAACATCCGTCTTTTCGGCGGCATGAGCGTGATTGACAACGTTAAGGTCGGTCTGCATAACCACATCAAATGCTCGTTTTTCTCCTCTGTCCTGCACACCCCCGGCTATTACCGCTCGGAAAAGCAGGCCAAGGCCCGGTGCCTTGAGCTGCTGGACTTCATGGGCATGGCGGATACGGCACATTACAAGGCCGGTTCCCTCCCCTACGGCGCACAGCGTCGGTTGGAGATCGTCCGCGCACTGGCCACAGAGCCGTCCATTCTCCTGCTCGACGAGCCGGCTGCGGGCATGAATCCCTCGGAAACGGCGGAGCTCATGGATCACATCCGCCGCATCCGCGACGAGTTCCAAATCGCCGTCATGCTCATTGAGCACGACATGAATCTCGTGATGGGCGTTTGCGAGGGCATCGCGGTCGTGAATTACGGCAAGATCATCGCAAAAGGCACGCCGGAGCAGATTTGCAACAACCCCACCGTCATCGAAGCCTACCTCGGAAAGAAAGGAGCGCAGACAGATGCTGAAGGTCAATGATATTCACGTCTATTACGGCGCAATTCACGCCATCAAGGGCGTTTCCTTCGAGGTCAACGAGGGCGAAACGGTCGCCCTTATCGGCGCCAACGGCGCGGGCAAATCCACGACGCTGAAAACCGTTTCCGGCCTGATGCACCCGCGCTCCGGCTCCATCGAGTTCCTCGGCAGGGACATCACGCACACCGAGGCGTACAAGCTCGTTTCACAGGGGCTGGCCCACGTGCCGGAGGGGCGGCGCATCTTCCTGCAAATGACCGTGCAGGAAAACCTTGAAATGGGTGCCTTCACCCGCAAGGGCGGCATCACCGACCCGCTGGACAACGTGTTCCAGCACTTCCCGCGCCTGAAGGAGCGCCGCAAGCAGGTGGCCGGAACGCTCTCCGGCGGCGAGCAGCAGATGCTCGCCATGGGCCGGGCCATGATGATCTCGCCGAAGCTGCTGATGCTCGACGAACCGTCGATGGGCCTCGCGCCGATTTTGGTAGAGCAAATTTTCGACATCATCCGTGAGCTGAAAAAGGCCGGAACGACCATCCTGCTCGTCGAGCAGAACGCCGGTATGGCGCTTGATATTGCAGACCGCGCCTACGTTCTCGAAACTGGCCGCATCACCCTCTCCGGGACCGGCGCAGAGCTGGCCCAGAGCGAGGAGGTCAAAAAGGCCTACCTCGGCGGCTGACGAACAAATTTTGATCGTGCGTCCAGCGGGCCGATGTGGGCATCGGCCCCTACGCATAATTGGCCGTTTTTTACTCCCAAGGTCGGTTGTTGCGTAGGGCGCGATGCCCTCATCGCGCCGCAGAGCGCAGCTCCGGGCGGGACAGGCATTCCGCAATACGTCACAATATTCCAAAACTCAACTGCCATCGGCGGGGCGTCGTGGACGCCGCCCCCTACAAAGAGATACCGTTCAATTTCACTACGGCGGCTGTCGGAGTGCCTGCAACGGCGGGGTCGGGTGACCCCGCCCTACGAACGAATCTCGATAGTGCA
>OIZL01001276.1_pt1 | contig 14320 bp, 13 predicted proteins | sample 1588541 | NCBI WGS metagenome assembly OIZL01 (sample SAMN03283285) | human gut metagenome | biome: human-associated habitat; material: feces | host: Homo sapiens | place: Peru | collected 2012 | reverse complement strand
GTACGGCATGCACCTGCCAAAACAACTTTTTTTGCCATTTTTCTTTCCTCCATAAAATGTCGTGTTTTTTCTAAAACCTTTATTTTTCAAGGCCCGGCAATGATTGTTATTTTTTTATCATTGTCCATCGCTCCTATTGTATCATAGCGGATTCTTTTTTGCAATGCCAAAAGATTCTATTTTTCCCGCAGGGCTTTTTCGACCGCAGGATCCGTCATCCCATAGACGCGTTTCCACTCTCTGGTGTCTCCGATCTTCTGCACTTCGCTCCGGTTGCGGTAAAGGAATTTCGTCAGCTCGTAGCAGTCGATCCAGATCTCGTTGTCACTCTCCTTCTGGGACTCGTCGAAGATCAGCTGCAATCCCCAGTGGAGGTGTACCGTCTCAATGTTGTTGACATTCTCCTTCGTGCTGTACCCGGTGTGTCCCATATAGCCGATCACATCCCCCGCCGTCACGATGCTGCCCTCCTCCAGGCCTTCCGCGTAAGGGTAGTTCTGCCGCAGGTGCGCGTAGTAGTAATACCGCTTGTGGTCGAAGCTGCGGATGCCGATGCGCCAGCCGCCGTACTGGTTCCAGCCGAGCGCCTCCACATAGCCGGACTCGATCGCGATGATCGGTGTTCCTACCATCCCCATCATGTCATGCCCGAGGTGCGGCCTCGCATAGCCGTAGCTCCGCGACGAGCCGAAATCGTCGTAATGGCTGTAGTCAAAGCCTCTGGCTATGGGTGAAAAAGCCTTCAGCCCATAATAGTTCTTCGTCCCGGACTCTCCCTCCATGGAAAACTCGCCGACCATGCCTCCCAGCACGGCGCTGTAAGCCTCCAGATAGTAAGGATAATACTCCATATCCTTCGTGAGCTCCTCCATCGTCGTCTCCCCGCTGCGGATCGCTTCCGCCGCCTTCCGGACCTCCCGCACGCTGTCCTTTCCAAAGCTCCCGCCATGCTTTGCCCCGCTGTATGCGAGCAGTTCGATCCAGTTCAGCGGATTCTCCTCCTGGTAGGTCGCCGTATCCAGCTCGTAGGCGGCCGCCATCGCCTCGCAGGTCACATGAAATTCCACCCATTTGATAAAATTTCCGTTCGCTGAGACCTCGATGGCCTCCGTCTTTTCCTGCGCGCCGTACGCCTGCTGTTTCCCCGTCTCCTCCTGCCACGCCGCCCCGCCGGACCGCGCCGCCATCTGATCTATCTTTACAGCCAAAAACTGGCAGCATAAGGCTGCCAGAAGGATCCCGCCAAGCACACGAAATCTGTCCCGATAGGATGTGTCTGTCTTTTTCTGCTTCTTCATAACCGCTCCGAATCATCTCATCATTGCAGTATATGAGGCAGCTTTTCAACTCATGCGCGCTTCTGCCCTCTCCTGCGGCTCCGGTAGACAAATTCCCGCTGGATGGCAAAGCTCAGGAAAAACAAAAGGACGTCCACCGGTATCTTGACCAGCACCTCCACGCCGCCGGTCGCCCGGTAGAGCAGATCCACCAGAAAGGCGCTGCAGCCCATCTGACAGATTGCCAGCAGGAAGTACTTTGCCGCCGTAAGCGCCATATTTTCACGGCTGCGGAAAACCACCTTGTAATTGATCAGAAAATTGTACGCCGCCGACAGCACTCTCGCCATCACCGTCGCCTGCACGATGTAGGACGCCCCGAAAAGAGCGCCGCCTCCCTTGAGCATATTGCAGAACATTCCGAACAGGAGCAGATCCACAACGCTGGAGGAGAGGGACGAGAACACAAACTTCGTAAACACCAGATAGATCCGCAGGGAATCCCGGATCGGATGGAAGTGGCTGGTCTGATTCTGCTCGATATAGATCGTGTCGATCGGGACCTCCCGGACCGGGATCTGCCGCTCCTTCGTCTCGATCAGCATATTCGTCTCGAACTCAAACCGTTCGCCCTTGACATTCATCAGGATCTCCATAAAGCTGCGGGGGATCCCGCGAAGCCCCGTCTGGGTATCCGTGATGGAGATCCCCAGCAGATAGCGGAACACCCGGCGCGTGCACTTGTTCCCAAAACTCGACCGTGCCGGCACATTCGACGCGTCAAAATCACGGCAGCCGAGCACCAGTGCATCCGGATTTGCAGAAAGCTCCTGCATACAGGAAAGGATGCCCTCCGGCGTGTGCTGCCCGTCCGAGTCCGCCGTCACGACGCCCGGCGCCTCCGGAAAACGGTTCATGCACTCGTTAAAAGCCGTCTTGAGCGCGCGCCCTTTTCCCAGATTTACAGCGTGCCTCAAAACAATACAGTTTTCTCTCCGGCAGATCTCGTCAAAGATGGACTCATAGGCTTTTCCGCTCCCGTCGTCCACCACAACGATCCGTTGTATCCCTTTCTCTGACAGGGAATCGATAAAAGGGATCAAATTCTCTCCCGGTTCGTAAGCCGGAATGATCACCGGTATCTGCAAATATGCTGTACTCATCTGCCGTTCTCCTTCACTTTGTATAACTGTACTGCGCCGTCCTTCTCCGCAATGCGGTACAGCGTTCCTGCCTCAAACGCTGTCTCCTCTTCTCTCAGCATCCCGCCAAAAAGCGGCTCCATCTCCGCCTCCTGGCTCTCCACGTAGAGGTACTGTGCATGGGACGCTGTGATCTCGTCCGCCAGCCAGAAATCAGTCGCGTCGTTCAGATCGACCCCTTTATAGACCACCGAAACCGGGGACGCCTCCATATTCGTGTAGCTATTCCGCACCCACCGGGAGCCGGTTTCCTTCTGGATACAAAGTACCCGGGTGCTTGTCCCCTCCGGGATCTGACCGAGCGTCTCCAGAAAACTCCTCGAGGACTCGTCCAGCATTTCCGCCCGCTGCGAATCATTCTTCTGCGCGTCGCCGCGGTAGCCAAGCAGTCCGTCGTACGCTGCCTGCCACTGTGTCGTCACCGCTACCAGCACGATCAGACAGAGGATCGTTCCATACTCCGCAAGGAACCTGCCCCGCTGTGCAAAAAGGACTCCGCCGTGCTCCATCCACACAAGCGACAGAAACAGGAGCGTTCCCACCGTAAATGGCGCTCCGTAGCGCTCGATGGACGAGATCATCCCGCTCGCCTCCAGATACTGTGTCTCCGTGGCAAAGATCGTGATGTGCGCGAGGAATATGATCGCGTAGAACAATGCGCCGCTGACCACGCTGAACCACAGGATACGCCTGCTGCCCGGAAACGCCATTTTTCCCTTCCATGCAAAAAACAGCACCAGCGCACAGATCAGCAGATAAAAGGCAAAGGGTGTCAGATCCACGGCAAAGCTGCGCTCCTTGTGAAGCGGCTCCGTAAAGAACGCCTTTGCGAACGCCCTCGCAAAGTCTGCCATGTACCCGGAAAGGCCATACTCGTCGGTCGTCACATACTTGACCGCCGTTGTCGTCGTCTTTGTCACCCGCCGCATCAGCAGACAGAACACCATCCAGCTGCCCCCTGTCAGCGCCGGCGCAAGGACAACCGATCCCATCCGCAGCAGTCTGCCGCTTTTCTTTTCCCGCTCGTCCTTCCATGTGTACAGAAGCCAGAATATGATCCCGAAAAGCGCCCAGATAAAGCCCACCGATTTCACGATCACCAGAAGTCCCAGGTACGACGCCAGCCTCCCATAGTAAAACGGCGCGGCGTGCCCCTCCCGGTCCGTCACGGCGAACAGAAAGTTTCCATAGATACACGCCATGGTCAGATCGGCGCAGAAGCCCTGGTAACCGTACACCTCCGCAATGCCGGGAAACAGCCACAGCGCCAGCCCCGCTCCGATCCAGATAATCACATTTTTGCCCGAGATCCGCTTAAAGAGCGGCAGCAGAAAGAGCAGGTTCAGCACATGGTAGCCCGCAAATGCCAGTCCTTCCCGAAAAGAATTCCTGTCAAAGTGCAAAAACCACCATTTGAACAGCTGCGCACCCGGCGGATAATCGCCAAACTCCGGCGCCACATTGCCATACTTCCCGGCAAAGCCGTCCAGATAGTACAGGCTCTTGACATCGGTCGCCCAGAAATTCACATCGTCCCACCACGTGACCGTCTTTGCCGATACACAGACCGCGACCGCCGCCAGCAGAAGCATCCCTGCCACAAAGGACGGCTCCCGCAGTTTTTGCAGGCAGCCACGCACCACTTCTTTTCTCTTGCCAAACACAAGCCACAGCGCCGTCAGAGCCAGAAAACCCGCGTCGATCCCATCGATCCAGGATAAATGCCCTGCCAGAGCCAGAAGATATAACAGAAAGATCAGCCCGCACGCCGTCATCGGAAGTACCGATACCAGACACTCCCTGCAAAAAAAGGCGATCAGCAGCGCGGCCGTTACAAATGCCAGAATATTGACTATAGCCATTTCTTTTCCTCACGATATCCAAGGGTTATTTCAGTCCCATTCTATCACACCTGGGATTTTCTGCAAACAAAAAGAAGCTGCCACCTTTCTGGTGACAGCCTCCTGTCGTTTTCTTAAACCTCCGGCTCGATGAGTCCGTATGTGTTTCCTTTTCTCTTGTATACCACGTTCACCTGATCGGTCTCTGCATTGCAGAATACGAAGAAGTTGTGTCCGAGCAATTCCATCTGTACGCAGGCATCTTCCGGATACATCGGCTTGATATCAAACTTCTTGCTGCGGATGATCTTCACCTCGTCGTCATCCACATAATCCTTCTCGATATATTCCTGACGGAAGTTTGCAGCCGCCTGCTGTTTGTCTACCAGCTTGTTCTTATACTTCTTGAGCTGTCTCTCGATGATCTCCTCCACAAGATCGATCGACACGTACATATCGCTGCTCACCTGCTCCGAACGAATGATGCTTCCCTTCACCGGGATCGTTACCTCGATCTTCTGTCTGTCTTTCTCGACACTCAGTGTAACATGCACTTCTGTTTCATCCGTAAAGTATTTTTCCAGCTTTCCGATCTTGTCCTCTACCGCTGAACGTAACCCCTCTGTAACCTCAATGTTCTTTCCCATGATTATAAATTTCATACAATTTCCTCCATTCCTGTACCTCGGAAATAAGAATTAACTTCCATAGGATTATTGTATAGTCAGTATACCATATTTGTCCTACTTTTTGCAACAATTTAGAAATTTTACTTTATGTTTCTTTTGTGAAAAACAACATTTTTATTACAACTTCACAAAACATCCGTTCTTGAAGTTACCATAACTTTGTTCCCTGTTTGAGCAAAAAGAGGTGTGGATAATGTGGATAAATCAGTGTATAAGTCCATTATTCGCGAAAAAGGTGATTTTTTTCTGTGGAAAACTTTTTTTGAATACGATTTCGCAAATAGGATTGCCAAATGGGGTTTTGTGTATCTTATACAAAACGTTTTGATCCGGCGATCAAAACGTCCAAGAATTTCCTTCTGAAATTCTTGCCGGATCCCCACCAAACATGAGCACATGTTCTCTCTTCTGCACTACGTTTTGGTCCGGCGACCAAACCTTCCCCCAAAAAATACAAAGAAAAAAGAGCCAAGCGGCTCTTTTCTCTTTATTATTCTTGATCCCTTCCGGGAAAATGTGCTGTTAGAAGATTCTTCTGATAGAAAGAATCGAACGATAGCTTGCATTTGACACGATGATACCGGTTCGTGAGGTCGACGCATGGACGATCTGACCATTTCCGATATACAGCGCCACGTGTCCGGAATAGCAGATGATATCACCCGGCTGTGCATTCTCCAGACCGTTAACGGTTGCTCCGACACTTCTGTCTGCCGCGGAAGAATGAGGCAGGCTCACACCGAAGTTATTGTAGACGCTCATAACGAATCCGGAACAATCCGCTCCGTTCGTCAGACTGGTTCCTCCGTATACATACGGATTGCCGACAAACTGTAAAGCAAACTGTGCGACATCCGATCCGCTGCTTCCGGTCGGACTTGCGTAAGTCTTGCCGCCGCTTGTGCTCTCCGTGGAGGATCCGCTGCTCTCTGCTTTCTTCTTTGCCGCTGCTTCCTTAGCTGCCTTTCTGGCCGCTTCTTCCTTCGCCAGTCTGGCCTCCTCTTCTGCAATGGACTCTGCTTTTACAAACTCTGTGGAAAGTGTGACATAGTCTGTCGATACATAACCGTCACCTTCCTCGATATTTACCTTGACCCAGCCGTCAAGCTCCTCCGTGACGATCAGCTGATCGTCGATCGGCACCATACCCAGAACTACTTCGTCCGTACCGGGCTGCTCACGTACCTTCAATGTGGTCGTGGTAACTGTCGCGATTCGCGTTCCCACTTCTTTGGCGTACTCTACCGCCTCGTCGCCGGTCACGCAGTACTCTGCCTTTACATATCCTTCCACGGAACCGGAACTGATCTTATACCAGCCGTCCTGCTCCTCCAGATAATTGCCGACCGATTTATTATAGAGTTTTCCGACGATGGAACCTTCTTCGCTCGGAATATCACGAACGTTCACATAATCGTTGACCCTTGCGATCACAAGATTTTTAAAATTTTCTTCTTCCTCAGAAAGCCCCGAACCGGATGCCTCCTTCAGATCCTCTGTATATCCTTCGCTGACTACGATCGTATCCTCGATCTTCTTGGGCGTCTCTTTGCTGATCCCGCCGCCTGCGCTTGCAAGGTCTGCGAAACCGCCTACCTGTACGCTTCCTACACTCGTTCCGTTTTCTGCTGACGCACTCTTACCGGAATCCTCCTGTAACTGAGAAAGAGAAGATTTCTTGGAGTTCTGCATGGAATAATCGATACCGGCAGAGGGAAGCACAGAATCGAGCTTTCCTGACGCCTGAACATCCATCCCAAAACTTCCAAAGCTGAGTGCTGCTGCCAACAGGCACGCTGCTACTTTCACTTCTTGATTTCTTTTCGTCATACAACACCTCATTTGTTACGAAATTGTTACATCCATTAACAAATATAGCATTGCCTTTCTCTTTTGTCAACCACAGCATCTACCGATAAAAGGATGGCGGGTGCTACTTCTTGTGGTTTCGTAATGATTTTGCAATATTTATGAAATGTGACGGTTCTTATCCCAACGTGTCGAGATAGCCTTTGACCGCCTCCACCGCACAGGCACCGTCCGCCACGGCAGTCACGATCTGCCGCACGCGCTTCGTCCTTACATCCCCGGCGGCAAAGATTCCGGGCACATTAGTCTTGCAGTCCTCCCCGGCACAAAGATAGCCTCTCTCATCACAGGCTGCGATCTCCCTGGCAAGCGCTGTGCGCGGCCGCATGCCGACCGCGATAAAGATCCCTTCCGCTTCCAGCTCCCGCACGCTCTCCTTCTGCTCTTTTCCAAGCTGTGCCGCCTGCATCTCGCCGGATTCCTTTTCCTGCGAAAGCGTCCTGACCGTGACGCTCTCCATCAGATCTCCTCCGCTGATCTTCTCCACCGTAGTGTTCCAGAGAATTTCCACATTCTTACATTTTTTCAGTTCCTCCTGAAGGGACATCGACGCCCGCAGCTGATCCCGCCGGTGGACCAGATATACCTTCTTGCAGATCCTCGCCAGATACAGCGCATCACCCACCGCCGTGTTTCCTCCTCCTGCCACAACGACTACCCGGTCTTTAAAGAAAGCGCCGTCACACGTTGCGCAGTAGGAAACTCCCTTTCCTCGATACGTAAGTTCTCCCGGTACATCCAGCGGGATATGCTCCGCCCCGGTCGCAAAGATGACTGCCCTGGTCTGCAGCTCACTTCCATCACCGCATACCAACTTCCATCCGTCCGGCGTTCTTTCTACCTTGTTTACCGTCCCTTTCTGCAGACACGCCCCCGCTTTCAGCGCATGCTCCCGGAATTTCATGCCCAGCTCGAAGCCGCCGATCTCCGGGATCCCGAGATAATTGTCTACTACATCCGTTGTCAGGATCTGGCCTCCCTCCACAGGACTCTGTTCTATTGTAAGGGCCTCCATTCCCGCCCTCTTTGCATACAGGGCGGCGGACAGACCTGCCGGTCCCGCCCCGATAATGATCAGATCATACATACTGCTGCCTCCTTATGCTCTAAAATATCTACTTTAAATTTTAAATATCCTATAAATCCATATCAGGATTTCCATTTGTAATTATTCTTTCACCAATATCCGCATTGCATTCATTTTCCGATACGAGTATAATCCCAAATGCGGGTGATTTGCCACCCGGTTCTTCGATCAGAAAGGAAAAACACTATGACCAATTCAGTCAATAAGAAATATGCGCTTGTGACAGGTGCGTCACGTGGTATCGGAGCCGCCATCGCGCAGGCTCTCGCCTCACAGGGATATCACCTGTATCTCACCTGTCTGCACTCAGAAGATAAACTGACACAACTGTCATCATATCTTTCCGGGCAATATGGGATAACCTGCCAGACATTTCTGAGTGATATCGGTGTCAGTTCCGATGTAGACCGCCTCTTTGCAGAGATCCCCCACTTGAACGTTCTGGTCAACAACGCGGGAATCTCTTATATCGGTCTTTTACAGGATATGAAACCGGAGGACTGGCAGCACGTCATACAGACCAACCTCTCCTCCGTATTCTATACCAGCCGTCACGCCATTCCGCTCATGCTGCGTCAAGGCGGCGGGCAGATTATCAACATTTCCTCCGTCTGGGGAACCTGCGGTGCCTCGATGGAGGTCGCCTACTCTGCCTCAAAGGGCGGCGTCAACAGCTTTACGAAAGCGCTTGCCAAGGAGCTTGCCCCTAGCCGTATCCAGGTCAATGCCATCGCCTGCGGTGTGATCGACACGGATATGAACCGCTGTTTCAGTGAGGAAGAAATGAACGACCTGAAAAACGAAATTCCGGCTGACCGTCTCGGACAGCCGGAGGAGGTTGCGCAGATGGTTCTTTCCCTGCTGCAGGCTCCCTCTTACCTCACCGGACAGATCATCACACTGGACGGCGGCTGGATCTGACCGCCCCACTTTTTATCTTACATCAGAAAGGACTCTTTGCCATGACAGAGACTATGACAACCGGAAATCCTCTAAAACTGATCCTGCGTTTCTCCCTTCCACTGCTTCTGGGAAATCTGCTGCAACAGACCTACAATATGGTGGACGCGGCGATCGTCGGCCGCTATCTCGGAACGGATCAGCTTGCCGCCGTGGGCGCTTCGAGCAGCGTCCAGTTCCTGGTGATGGGCTTCTGTATCGGGATCTGTGTCGGATTTGCCATCCCGGTCGCCCAGCGCTATGGAGCCGAGGATCATAAATCGATGCGCGCCTTTATCTTTCAGGGCGCTGTGCTTGCCGCCATCGCCGCCATTCTGGTCACAACACTTTGTGCCATCCTGTGCCCGGCGATCCTGCGCCTGCTTTCCACCCCTTCGGCGATCTATCAGGATGCGTACGATTACCTATTTGTAATCTTTCTGGGGATTCCCTTCTCTATTTTATACAATTATCAGGCAAGTATTCTGCGTGCCGTAGGCGACAGCAAAACGCCCTTTTTCTTCCTCGCCTTCTCCACGGTGCTCAATATCGCCCTGGATCTTCTGTGTATCGTCGTCTTTCAGCTCGGCTGCGGCGGAGCTGCGATCGCCACGATCACCGCGCAGGCGATCAGCGGCGTATGCTGTTTTTTCTATATTATAATACGCTATCAGATGCTGCATCCACAGAAGGAGGATCGCTACATGGACCGCCAGAAGGTTCAGATCCTTCTGACCATGGGACTTCCCATGGGGCTGCAATTTTCGATCACCGCCATCGGAAGCATGGTCATGCAGTCCGCCAACAACAGTCTGGGCGCCACCTATGGTCTGGCTTTACCGCCGGCGCACGGATCAAGCAGTTTGCCATGAGCCCTTTTGATGCGATCGCGACCGCCGTGTCCACCTTTTGCAGCCAGAACCTTGGTGCAAAGAAGATCGACCGGATCAAACAGGGGATCAGAAAAGGCACCGTGCTCGGTGTCGGCTACGGTGCCCTGATCGGTCTGGTTCTGATTTTCTTTGGCCGCACGCTCTCCCTGCTTTTCGTAAGCAGTACGCAGACCGCGGTGCTGGATGCCTCTGCCAACTATCTGCGCTGCATGGGCTACTTTTTCTGGTCGCTCGGCATCCTGAACGTCTTTCGCATGACGACGCAGGGACTTGGCTATTCCGGCCTTGCCGTATACGGCGGTGTTCTGGAGATGATCGCCCGGATCGTGGTAAGCCTTGTTTTCGTTCCCCGGTACGGCTATCAGGCCATCTGCTATGCCGACCAGTGTGCCTGGCTGTCCGCCTGCATCTACATTGTGCCGACCTGCCTGCTCTGTCTGAAAAAATGTATGCGGCTTGTGTCAGACGACCGCGCCGCCTGACGTTTTCCGGACAATGGGCTTCTCAGTTTCTCAAATGTACCCCCGGAAGCCTTTTCCGATGACTTCACTGCTCTTCGTCACCATGTAAAAGGCTTCCGGCTCCACCTTCTTGATAAACCGCTCCAGAAGCACCGCCTGCCGCGGATCCATCGCCGTGAGGATGATCTGCTTATCCTTGTGCGTGTAGGCTCCCTCCGCCTTGTAGACCGTCGCGCTCCGGCCGAGATCCTGCATGATGAAAGCGCAGATTGGCTCCGGGTTGGTGCACACGATCGTAAAATACTTGTTCAGCTTCATCCGTTCCATCGCCTTATCGATTACCAGCGTTTTCGCCATCAGTCCGCAGATGGAAAAAAGTCCCGTCTTTATATCAAACACAAAGCACGCTGCAACCACGACAAAGGTGTCCACCAGCAGAAGCGCCCCGGAAATATCCATCGTGGAATACTTCTTCAGTATCATTGCGATAATATCGGTTCCCCCACTTGATGCATTTTCATAGAAAAGGATCGCCGTAGCTACCGCCGGCAGCGTAATGGCATAGACCAGCTCCAGCATCGGATCGTCGGTCAGCGGGCCGCTCATCGGGAACACAATCTCCATCACATCGAGCAGAACGGAGGAAAGCACCGTCACATAGGCCGTCTTGACGCCAAAGCTGCGTCCCAGAAATAAAAAGCCGAGCAGCAAAAGAAGCATATTGACTACCAGGTTGATCTGTGAAGCCGTGAACGGCAAAAGCGCCGTTGCCACGACAGCCAGACCGGAAACTCCCCCGAAGGAAAAATTATTCGGAAACTTGAATACATAGATCCCGATATCCATGATCACCGCTGCCAGAGTGATCAGTGTGTATTCTTTTATGGTCTGCCATGTCTTTCTGTTCATGGTATTCTCTCCTGTCTGCCTGTTCCATTTCTGCTCACGTTCTTTGCGCATGCCGAGTTTGTGTCAAGTGTACGCAGACACAAATCTCGTGTGTAAAAAATCTTTCGTATATGGATTTTTCACACTATACCCTTAGAATAGCAGTCGCTTTTTGTTTTATCAACTTATAATTCATGGTAATAGGGATAGATATCCTCGTAGTGCCCATCCTTCATGCGAAATCCGCCCGGGATCACGCCGAGCTGGACAAATCCAAGCCGCTCATAGAGATGTCTCGCATGGACGTTGCTCGCAACCACCGCATTAAACTGCAGCACGCGGAATTCCTTTTTTCTTCCCTCCCGCAGGCAGTCCTTCACCAGCATTTCGCCGATATGCAGTCCACGGCTCTCCCGGCTCACCGCGTAGCTCGCATTACAGATATGTCCGCAGCGCCCTACGTTGTTCGGATGCAGAATATAAAGCCCGTATACCTTGCCGCCAGACTCATCCACAGCGACGCCGCAATATGTCTGCGATGCAAAAAACGCCCTGCCGCTCTCCTGCTCCAGAAGCTCCTCCTGCGGAAAGGCTACACCATCCTCCACCACTTCATTCCAGATGCGGATCATCTCGCCAAGATCCTTTTCCTCATATGCCCTGACAAGGATACTCATAATCATTCTACTTCCCTTCGCATGTCTTTTCGCCGCCCGTGTCTGCGGATGCTTTTCTCTTGGGTGCTCCAGCTTTTCAGCGTCTGGACGGAACGCTTTTATTATATATCATTGTGCATATTTTTCAATGCCAGAATACGCGGATCTGAATGGAAATCCCTGTTTATCTTTTCCGGATATTGTGCTAAAATGTCATTGGTTAGTTCTATCTAACCTTTGTGATCTTGTGGAATCTGACAACACAGATCGCCTTTGATCGCCAAAAAAGAAATAAACTGCTCGCAAAAGAAAATTCGATTGTGCAAAAGGCGCGCACAGAAAAGAGGATTATCTATGGAAGAAAAAATAACGCCCGTATTAAACGGGGCTGCAGAAACAATGCTTCAGAGCTTTTATGCAAGGGCAATGTACAGCAAAAATCCCAAACATAAATTTAAAGACGCTAAGGCGGAAGAGATCGTAGATAAGATCGACTATGATTTTTCCAAAGCGAGCAAAGACGGGACGATGAGCAGCGGCGTTATCGCCCGCACCGTCGTGTTCGACGAACTGGTATCGGATTTCATAGCCAGAAATCCGGACTGTACCGTCGTCAATATCGCCTGCGGTCTGGACACCCGGTTTTATCGGATGGATAACGGCAGACTCACCTGGTATAACCTGGACCTTCCGGAGACGATCGAAGTCCGTGACTCCCTGTATAGCGAACATGGACGGGTATCCACCGTCGGCTGTTCCTGCTTCGATCCCTCCTGGCCGGACAAGATTACCGTGAGAGGGAAAATGCTGTTTATCATCGAGGGACTCACCATGTATCTGACCGAAAAACAGGTGGAACAGATGCTCTCTATCATCCGCGACCGTTTTGAAAACGCTTACGTACTCATGGAATGTCTGTGCCCTAAATTTGTGAACCGAGAGGGCGTGGAAAAATCCATCCAGTCAACAGGGGCAGTATTTACCTGGGGCGCGAACAGCTTTGAAGACATGGCACCCATTGCGAAGGGCTTCCGAAAAGTGAAAAATGACAATATCCTGCGCGGAATGTGGGAAGTCACCCCCGCTTACAAACTGGTAACCTGGCTTCCCTTTATGAAGAAAATCGCACAGAAGATCATCGTGTTTGAAAAAGAGATGTGAATTGCTCAGAGCCGGATCTTTCCGGCCTCGGGCATATTCCCACCTCCCCCTATTCTTTTATTTTATGTGCCCTTTACCGCAAAACGAAAAGATGCTTATTCCCAACGAAAGAAACAGACAGCAAGCTCCGGCTGTGGGATCAGCGCCAACACGATAAAAAGCCGTTGCCGTTCGCCACCCGACAGACCTTTGCCCGGCGTGTTTGCCTTCCTTCATTCTTCTCACCTCCTGCGACGTACATTCTACCGTACCGGACAGAATTGCTCTCGACGTTCCTTGCTATTATGTTATTTGTTCAGAAATCACCGCACTTCAGGCAATACGCCCAAATTCTGTTATTCCTTATTTTGATATTTGCCACATATACCGGAATCTTACAAAGTAGTAAATGCTCATGGTCAAAAAAGCAATTAGTGCAAATCTTACAAACAAGAATTCAAACCCATGCAGTATTGTTCCTGCCACTGCCAACTCAGGATCATTGTAATTCCAATCCAAATAAAAACTATTCATAGATGCAAGTGCAATAAATATTACCAGGCAAACTTGAATTTGTTAAAATCCACCACAATGAGACAGAGTCTCTGTTGCTAATTCGGTCCCAACTCTCATAGCCTCATAAATATTCCCATTTATCAAATGTGAACATACAAATCCTGCATGGTAGCTATCTCCACAACCTGTAGTATCAATTACTTCTTTAACTTCATTAGCTTGAACAAAATACTTTTCACCATTATGATATGTAACACTTCCTTTATCAGCTAAAGACACATTAAATAGTCCTTTATACTTCTTTGAAAACGCCTCAAATATTGGGAGAATTGATTTCTCTCCACTAATCATAAAATAATCTATATATGGTGCATATTTTTCCATCTCTTTAAAATTACGATATTCTACAAAATCCACTGCCAATCTGAAGTTATTATTCTTTTTTAAATCTATAATTTGTCCAAAACAGCCTGCCCAAAAATGTACAAATACAACATCTGATTTTTTGATAAACTCCAATTCATCATGGTCCAATATCATTTTATCAACAATATCACCAGTCCACGAATCATCTTTGTAATATCTGTCACCGCCAGCTGTAAGATATGTACGATTATTCGCAGTTACTTTATCCTTTTCTACTCTTACATGGCTTATATCTATTCTCTTATCAGAAATAGAATCCATAATAAATTTTGCGTAAGAATCCTGTCCAACCGCACCCAATATCGAAACATTGAACTCCTCAAATTTTGATGCATGGGCTGCAAAATTAAGGGCTTCACCCCCAGCATATAGTTCATCAGTTCCATCAAAAACATCTACACAGAGGCACGGAAGTGCCACTAAATTTATCATTCTT
>OIZL01001274.1_pt1 | contig 14333 bp, 9 predicted proteins | sample 1588541 | NCBI WGS metagenome assembly OIZL01 (sample SAMN03283285) | human gut metagenome | biome: human-associated habitat; material: feces | host: Homo sapiens | place: Peru | collected 2012 | reverse complement strand
AACACAAAAAAGAGAAAAACGATGCGGCTAAGGGAAAGATCTTTACGATCATCGGAAGAGAGATCGCAGTGGCAGTAAAGGAAGGCGGTCCGGATCCGGCTAACAACTTCAAGCTGGCACAGGTGATCGCGAAGGCAAAGGCTAACAACATGCCGAATGACACGATCGACAGAGGGATCAAGAAGGCAGCCGGAGAGGGCGGAAACGTCAACTATAAGTATGTGACCTACGAAGGCTACGGGCCGAACGGGATCGCGATCATCGTGGATGCGCTTACCGACAACATTAACCGTACGGCAGCCAACGTGCGCAGCGCATTTACCAAGGGACAGGGAAATATCGGAACACAGGGATGCGTTTCCTTTATGTTCGACAAGAAGGGGCAGATCATCATCGACAAGGAAGAGTGCGATATGGATGTGGACGATCTGATGATGACAGCGCTGGATGCCGGCGCCGAGGATTTTGCAGAGGAAGAGGACTGCTATGAGATCTACACGGATCCGGATCAGTGGAGCGTGGTGGACGCGGCATTGAAGGAGGCAGGGATCAATCCGGTTTCCTCAGAGGTTACCATGATCCCGCAGAACTGGGTAGAGCTCACGGATGAGACAGCAATCAAGAATCTGCAGAGAACGCTGGATCTTCTGGACGAGGACGACGACGTGCAGGCAGTTTATCACAACTGGGATGAATAAGAAAAATCCGGAATGATGTGTCGGAACAGAAAATAGGATGTAAAGGAGCAGGTCTTATGGAACAGGATATGCTTGATGCAATGAACCGCCTTTTTGCACAGATGCAGAAACGGATCGCAGAGTTTGGAAAAGATACCTACGACGAGTCCTTTCAGTCATTTCTGGATGAACACGGAGCACTCTGGGAAATGATGACGGCTCCGCTCATGGAAGAGACGGATGCGGAGACTGCAAAAAAAGGATGCGAAGAGGTTGCAGCCGCGCTCGCAAAGCAGGCGGAGGAGATCAGAGGCACGGAAAATAGAAAGTCAAGGCGCGACAGGATGCAGCTGGAACTGAACCTGTACATGGTTTCCTATGTTCTGCCTGCCCTGCTGGAGTACTGCCGGTTACATATGGGCGCAAGAGCGGGGGAGGCCTCCGTTTTGACGGACGCCATCTGTGGAGCCTGGGCAGGATACCCGGGAGGTGGTCACATTGAGGCGGCTGATTATCAGTCGATCAAAAGTGGTTTCAAGACAAAGCTGTGCTTTGTGACGACGGCGGTATGCAACGGTCTGCATAAGGCGCCGGAGTGCGAAGAGATCCGGCTGATGAAGCAGTATCGCGATGAATACCTGCTGGCGCAGCCAGGAGGGGAGCAGCTGGTAAAGGAGTATTACAATATCGCGCCTACGATCGTAAAGCGGATCGCCAGAGCGCAGGAGCCGGAGGCGGAGTACCAGTACCTGTGGGATCACTACATCAGCCGGTGCGTAGCGCTTGCTGGGGAAGGCAGAGAAGAAGAGTGCAGGGATGTCTATGAAGAGATGATGCTGTCCCTGAAAGATAAATATCTGGTGACAAATACACACTGAGAGAAAGAGTGAGGGACAGAGGATGGCAAAGCAGTACAAAAAAGAAACGATCTGTATACAATCGGGATGGAAACCCAAGAACGGAGAACCGAGAGTTCTGCCGATCTATCAGAGCACGACATTCAAGTATGATTCTTCCGAGCAGATGGGAAGACTGTTCGATCTGGAGGAAAGCGGTTACTTTTATACCAGACTGGCTAATCCGACGAACGATTATGTGGCTGCCAAGATCTGCGAGCTGGAAGGCGGCGTGGCAGCGATGCTGACGTCCTCCGGACAGGCGGCAAACTATTATGCGGTATTTAATATCTGTGAGGCGGGAGATCACGCGGTGATGTCCTCGACCGTGTATGGAGGAACCTTCAATCTTCTGACCTGTACAATGAAGAAGATGGGGATCGAGTGCACGGTGGTAGATCCGGACGTTTCGGAGGAGGAGCTTTCAGCGGCTTTCCGTGAGAATACGAAGTGTGTGTTCGCTGAGACGATCGCCAATCCGGCGCTTGTCGTGCTGGACATTGAAAAGTTTGCAAAGGTTGCCCACGCGCATCAGGTGCCTCTTATCGTGGACAACACATTTGCCACCCCGATCAACTGCAATCCCTTTGTGTGGGGAGCCGATATCGTCACTCATTCGACCACAAAATACATGGATGGGCATGCGATGAGCGTAGGCGGCTGTATCGTGGATTCCGGCAATTTTGACTGGGATGCGCACGCAGAAAAATTTCCCGGTCTTTGTACGCCGGATGAATCCTATCATGGGATCACATATACCAAGAAATTTGGCAAGGCGGCCTATATCACGAAGGCGACAAGTCAGCTTATGCGCGATCTGGGATCAATCCAGTCGCCGCAGAATGCGTTTCTTCTCAACGTAGGGCTGGAGACACTGTCGCTCAGGATGGAGCGCCATTGTTACAATGCGCAGAAGGTGGCAGAATATCTGGAAGCACATGAGAAAGTGGCATGGGTAAATTATCCAGGCTTAAAGAGCAATAAATATTACGAGCTGGCGAAAAAATATATGCCAAACGGAACCTGCGGCGTAATCTCCTTCGGCCTGAAGGGCGGAAGGGCTGCGGCTGCCGAGATGATGGATTATCTGGAGATGGCGGCGATCGTGACGCATGTGGCAGATGCGAGAACCTGTGTCCTGCATCCGGCAAGCCATACGCACAGACAGATGAATGATGAACAGCTCAAGGAAGCGGGCGTTGCACCGGACCTGATCCGTCTCTCCGTCGGAATTGAGCATGTGGAGGATATTATAGCCGATCTGGAACAGGCTTTATCGAAAATCAAGTAGTAAAGGGTACTGGAATGACGTATAGGAAAACATTGTTTAGCTATATCGTGTGGGCAGTATACACGGGCGTCTGCATTATGCTGCTGGCATTTATGGGGTATTTTGCGAATGTCAGATACTTTGCACCGGGAAATCCGGCACAGGGGATGAGCGTTCTGTGCGCCCTTGCGGGGGTTCCGCTGGTGCTGGCGGTCTATTTTGGCGTAAGGACGGCGGCGGAAGCGATCCACAAAAAATATACCATGCAGCCGCATACCGCAGCAATGTGGGAGTGGTTTCTGGCGGCGCTGATCCTGGCGATCGGGATTCTCTATCAGATCCGCGGGATGCTGCAGCTTCTGGGAGAGCTGGCTGCCGGAACAGAGTTTGATTTCTGCAACAGTCCGTTTTATGAAAATGCAAGGATCACGGTGGCGCAGGGAGAGCGGTTTGCCGACGGCGCGGCAACGTGGCTCTATGAGAGTGTGCTGTCGTTCTTTTTGTCGTTTCTCGGCAATAAGATCTCATCGGCGCTGATCCTACAGCTTTTTTTGCATATTCTGATCCTGATCCTCGGCTACTGTGCAGTGCGCAGACTGGTCGGGAGAATCCCGGCGTGCACAATGCTTTTGCTGCTGTCCTACGCGATGGGAAGCGGTATGCTGGAGGAACGGCTGGATCCCGGAGAACTGCTGTTTGCCATGTATCTGGCGGGCCTGCTTCTGACAGGAGCATACTGCCGTCTGGTAGCAGGCGCGAAGGCGAAAAGGTGGGTGTTTCTGCTGACGGGAAGCCTGCTTGGCGTCTATATCGGTCTGCTTTTGTTTCTGGATCTGACAGCCGCCACGCTGTTTCTTTTGCTGGCGGGGCTTTTTGTGACGAAAGAGAAAACAGAGCGTGCGTGGATGGCGGTGCTGCCGCCTTTTGTCGTCAGCCTTTTGGCAGGGACAGGAGTCTTTGCTCTGTTCTATGCCGGGCGCGGAGAGAGCCTTACGAAGGGATGGGAGATCCTTGCCGGCAATTATGGCAACACATCATGGATCCGTCTTTTTAATTACGAGGGATGGATGAATGAGAGAGCCTTTGCCGTGCTGTTTCTGATGATCGCCGGCGCATCTTTTCTGACGCTTGAGTTTTTCCGTCAGAGGCAGGAGATGAATTTCAGCGTATGGATTCTTGTCAGCCTTGTGGCGGCGACGACGCCCTTTGCGGGAAACGGACTGTATCCCTGTTGGATCGGAGCGCTTTTCTTCTGGAGTGTGCTCGCAGGGCTGGGGATCCAGAACTGCGTCATGGGAGAGCCGAGACAGGTCAGGGAGGCGCTGCTTGCCCGGATCAATGACGAGGTAGATGAGAAAACGGCTGATGGAGAGCAGGCTGCGCAGGAGCTGGAAGAAAAGGAAACACCAGTAGAAGCGAAGCCTCGCTTTATCGAAAATCCGCTTCCGCTGCCGAAGAAGCATGTAAAGAAAGAGATGGATTATCAGTATCCGGTGGAAGAAAGCCAGATGAAATATGACATCGAAGTAGATGAAAAGGATGACTTCGATCTGAAAGACTGATTAGGCTTATGTTTGCTTTCCGGGAAGAAGTGCATAGTTATTTTTGAAATCGTATAAACTAAGAAGGAATCACGCCGGTGGTTCCTTTTTCGTTTGATAAGACGGACGCAGAGGTGAACCGGCGGCGTTGTGCAAAGTTACGAAATGGAGGTATGACGAAGCCATGGGCAGTGGAAAGAAGAAAGAAACCAAAAACACAGCCGTTTCCGGCAGAGCAGGGGAAGAACCGGATAAGGAGAAGAAAGAAAAGAGAAGCGCAGAGAAGGAGAGCGAACAGAGGGAAAAAGAGAAGCATATGGACGAGCGGGTGGAGGAGACGGGGCAGCTCACGCTCGCAGAGAGTGCAAGCCATCACAAGATCCATCTGTTGTCTATCATCGGAGAGATCGAGGGACACGATAATCTGGGGAGCAGCTCCAAGACGACCAAGTATGAGCACATTCTGCCGCAGCTTGCAGCGATCGAGGACAGCGCGGAGGTCGACGGCGTGCTGATCCTGCTCAATACGATGGGAGGAGATGTGGAGGCAGGACTGGCGATCGCGGAGATGATCGCATCGCTGAGCAAACCGACGGTGTCGTTAGTCCTTGGAGGAAGCCATTCTATCGGTGTGCCGATTGCGGTGAGCACGGACTATTCCTATATCGTGCCGACCGGAACCATGGTCATCCACCCGGTCAGACTGAGCGGCATGGTGATCGGGGTACAACAGACCTTCGATTACTTTAAACAGATCCAGGACCGCATCACCGGATTTGTGTGCAGCCACTGTGAGATCGCCAAGAACCGGTTCGAAGATCTGATGATGGAGACCGGAATGTTGACGAAGGACGTCGGAACCGTTCTGGTAGGACGGGAGGCAGTGGAAGAGGGGATCATCAGCGAGGTAGGAGGGATCCGCGACGCGGTGACAAGACTGCATGAGCTGATCGAAAAAGAGCGCGCCTGAGGGCAGGAAAAGGTTATGCTTGCATCTGCGGGAAAAATTGCCTATTATTTTAAGGAGGGCGTCCGCGAAGTCTGAAGCAGGACGCCGCTTTCAAGAGAACAAAAGCTGCGAGGATGGGGAAGATGAACAAAAGATATCACTGGCTGGATGTAGCCAGAGTCTGCGCTATGATTGGAACGATCGTGATACACATCGCCTGTATCAACTGGTACGATGTGCCGATAAAGCCGTATCCGTTCCTGGTATACAATCTGTACGACTGTATTTTCCGCTACTGCGTGCCGGTATTTTTAATGATCAGCGGCTATCTGTTCCTGAATCCGGAGAGAGAGATCACGGTCAGAAAACTTTATTCCCGCAACATAAGGAGACTTCTGACGGCGTTCTTTTTCTGGTCGTTTCTCTATGCGGTGATCACAAGCGGATTTGCGACGCAGCGGACGATCAACACAGAGATCGCGAAGAATTTTGTGCACAATCTGTTTTACGGACATTATCATATGTGGTATCTGTATGTCATGCTCGGAATGTATCTGGTGACGCCGGCGCTTCGGGCGGTTGCGGCGGACAGAAAGGCGATGCGCTATTTTCTTGTGATATCCTTTCTGCTGTCCTATGTACTGCCGACGCTTCAGATCATACCGGCTGTCTATCTTTCCGCGCAGTTTACAAACCGGATCGATATCAAGATGATCGCCGGCTACAGCTTTTATTATCTGATGGGATATTATATCGGTTCAGAAGAGTTTGACCGTAAGAGAGCGGTGAAATGGTATCTGGCTGCTCTCGCCGGATTTGTGATCACTTTTGCTTCGACGGCAGGAATGTGTCTGTGGGAGCAGTATCCAGATATCCGGATGCACGAGTATCTCACGGCGGGCGTGTGTCTTTTTTCCTGCGGCGTCTTCGTGTTCTTTAAGAGAAAATTTGAGAATGTTGACCCGCAGAGCCAGTGGATGAGGGTGGTCAGCTATCTTTCGTCCATCTCCTTCGGCGTATATCTTGCCAACGACTTTGGCATTATTGTGATGAAAAAGATCGGTCTGGTGCCCGGAGTCGGAAATGCGTTTCTGATGGTTCCGCTGCTGGCGGCTGCCGATCTGCTGATCTCTGTCGCGATCGCATCGGTGATCCACAAAATACCGCTTCTGCGAAATAATGTGATGTAAGAGATGACAAGACAGGGCGGAAATGCTATACTAAATTGAGCTTTTGCGGTATTTGCAATGGCAATGGGAGGCATTTACATGGCATCAGGGCAGGGAAGAAAGCAGACTTCCACAAAGAGAAAAACGAATACAGGGACGAAAAGGAGCGGCACGACCGCAAGAGCGCAGAGCCGTCAGAAAACAACCAGACGCAGTGCAGAGCCGATGGATCAGGCAATTCGGAGTGAGATATTGCTGATCCTCTTTTTGGCGTTGGCTGTGATCTTATTTTTGTGCAATTTTGGCATCGTAGGTAAGGTGGGGGATGCCGTGAGCAATTTCATGTTCGGCATTTTCGGGCTGCTGGCATATGTCGCGCCGGTCATCTTCTTTTTTGCGGTTGCCTTTGGCATGTCCAATGCGGGCAATACGATCGCAACGAGAAAATTAGTGGCAGGAGGGATCCTGTTTGTCATCATCGGCGTGGTCTGTGAACTGTTCGGAACTGACCTTTCGGGGACGCAGGCGTATCAGATCAAGGAGATCTATCTGCGCTGCAGCGAGGCACATAACGGAGGAGGGATCATTGCCGGGTCGCTCGCTTACGCTTCCTATAAGCTGCTTGGTATCGTGGGGACAGTGCTGGCGATCCTTGTGATCGCGGTGATCTGTCTGGTGGTTCTGACAGACAAGTCCTTTATCGAGGGAATGACGAAGCAGGGGCGTAAGGTGTACGAGCGTTCGGTGGAGGACGCCGCTTACCGGCGGGAGCGCGCTATGGAGCGCAGGGCTGCCATGGAGGAAAAGCGTGCCCTTGAGGAGGAGAAGCGCCGCCAGAGGCAGGAGGAGATAGAAAACGAAAAGATCCTGCGGATGGACAAAAAGGTGTCCGGCGTGATGATCGACACGGCGCTGAGCAAAGAAGAGAAGGAAAGCGCGGAGCGTGCAAGGGACGACGTCCACGAGATCACGCTGAATATCGATCCGGACATCGAGCCGGAGACCGTCGTGAGGGAGCCGGAGCAGGAGAGCCATTCCCGCCACTTTATAGAACATGAATCGGAAGAAATGAATGAAATACATATACCCGAGGAGCCGACGATGGATCTCTATCCGGACATCCAGCCGGCGATCCATAAGGACGGCCGCACGATCCAGGGAAGCATGCCGGTGCAGGAGACCCCGGAGGAGGCGTACGAGCCGCTGAAACCGCAGGATTCCTACACAGTGCAGATGGGAAACCAGATGCCGGTCGATCCATCCCGCAAGCGCCCGTCGGCTGTGAAGCCGGACAAAGTGGCACAGGAGAGACAGGCGGCGGGCAGTCAACCGGGCGTAAGCGCAGAGAAGGGAATCAAGAGAGAGTACCATACCCCGCCTTTTGATCTTCTGGCGAAGCCTAAGGGAAAAGCCGGAGGCAGCACGGAGAGAGAACTCAAAGAAACGGCGGCGAGATTACAACAGACGCTTGCCAATTTCGGGGTGAAGGTGACGATCACGGACATCAGTCAGGGTCCGTCCGTGACCAGATATGAGCTGCAGCCGGAACAGGGTGTGAAGGTCAGCAAGATCGTCGGACTTGCCGATGATATCAAGCTGAATCTTGCCGCGACGGATATCCGTATCGAAGCGCCCATACCGGGGAAAGCGGCGGTAGGAATCGAAGTGCCGAACAAGGAAAATACGGCGGTTTCGTTCCGCGAGCTGGTGGAGTCCAAAGAATTCCAGAGCTTTGATTCGAAGTTGGCGTTTGCAGTCGGAAAGGATATCGGCGGACAGATCATTGTGACAGATATCGCAAAGATGCCGCACATGCTGATCGCAGGAGCGACGGGATCGGGTAAATCCGTCTGCATCAACACGATCATCATGGGAATCCTCTACAAGGCGCATCCCGAGGATGTAAAGCTGATTATGATCGATCCGAAGGTGGTCGAGCTGAGCGTTTACAACGGGATTCCACACTTACTGATCCCTGTCGTGACAGATCCCAAGAAGGCGGCGGGCGCCCTGCACTGGGGTGTGGCGGAGATGACAGACCGTTACAAGAAATTTGCAGATTATAATGTGCGTGACCTCAAGGGCTATAATGCGAAGGTGGAGAGCATGAAGAAGGCAGGAGATCCGGAAGCACCGGAGAAGCTGCCGCAGATATTGATCATCGTGGACGAGCTTGCCGATCTGATGATGGTTTCACCGGGAGAGGTGGAAGAGTCGATCTGTCGTCTGGCGCAGCTCGCTAGAGCCTGCGGGATCCACCTGATCATCGCGACGCAGAGACCGTCCGTGGACGTCATCACGGGTCTGATCAAGGCAAATATGCCGAGCCGTGTCGCCTTTGCCGTGTCCTCAGGAGTGGATTCCAGAACGATACTGGATATGGTAGGCGCAGAGAAACTTCTGGGAAAAGGAGATATGCTCTTTTATCCGCAGGGATATCCGAAACCGGCGCGTATCCAGGGAGCGTTCGTGTCGGATAAGGAAGTATCAGATGTGGTAGATTTCCTCAAGAATCAGGCGATCGGAAATGTCTACAGCCAGGACATCGAAGAACAGATCAAGAATATGGGAGGCAGCTCCGGCACAGCACCCGCCGGAGAAGGATCCGGTTCAGAATACGATCAGTATTTTGCCGAGGCAGGAAGATTTATCATAGACAAGGACAAGGCGTCCATCGGTATGTTACAGCGTGTATTTAAGATCGGCTTCAACCGTGCGGCGCGGATCATGGATCAGCTCTGCGAAGCGGGCGTTGTCGGAGAAGAAGAGGGAACGAAACCCAGAAAGATACTGATGAGCGCGGAAGAGTTTGAACAGTTCGTAGAAGAAAACATATAAGGAAAGGTGCAGACAAAGATGAAGACAGATATTGAAATCGCACAGGAAGCGGTTATGGAGAACATAACCGAGGTCGCAAAAAAGCTGGGGATCACCGAAGATGAGCTGGAGCTCTACGGCAGATACAAGGCGAAAATATCGGATGAGTATATAGAGAGCATCAGCCAGAGGGAAGATGGAAAGCTGATCCTGGTGACGGCCATCAACCCGACGCCTGCCGGGGAAGGGAAGACGACAACAAGCGTCGGTCTTGGACAGGCCTTTGGCAAACTTGGAAAGAAGGCGATCATAGCGCTCCGTGAGCCGTCGCTTGGCCCGTGCTTTGGCATCAAAGGCGGCGCTGCGGGAGGCGGTTATGCGCAGGTAGTGCCGATGGAGGATCTGAACCTCCATTTTACGGGAGATTTCCATGCAATCACCTCGGCGAACAATCTGTTGGCGGCGATCCTGGACAATCATATCCAGCAGGGAAACGAGCTGCAGATCGATCCAAGACAGATCGTCTGGAAGAGATGTCTGGACATGAACGACAGAGTGCTCCGCAACATCGTTGTGGGACTTGGAAATAAGATGGACGGAATGGTTCGCGAGGATCACTTTGTGATCACGGTCGCGTCGGAGATCATGGCGATCCTTTGCCTGGCGTCGGATATGCATGATCTGAAGGAGCGTCTTGGAAGGATCATCGTAGCTTACAGCTTTGCAGGGCAGCCGGTTACTGCCGGGGATCTCAAGGCGGTCGGCTCGATGGCTGCGCTTTTGAAGGATGCGATGAAGCCGAACCTGATCCAGACGCTGGAGCATACGCCGGCGCTCGTCCACGGCGGTCCGTTTGCCAATATTGCACATGGCTGCAATTCCATCCGTGCGACGAAGGCGGCGCTCAAGATGGCAGACTATGTGATCACGGAGGCAGGCTTCGGCGCAGATCTCGGCGCGGAGAAGTTCTTTGACATCAAGTGCCGCATGGGCGGTCTGAAGCCGGATGCGGTGGTGCTGGTCGCGACAGTGCGCGCCCTGAAATATAACGGAGGCGTAGCCAAGAGCGAACTCTCCAAAGAGAATCTGGAGGCGCTGAAGACAGGCATCTCCAATCTTGAAAAACATATTGAAAACCTGCATAAATACAGAGTGCCGATCGTTGTGACGCTGAACGCGTTCGTGTCCGATACGGAGGATGAGATCCGGTTCGTCAGACAATTCTGTGAAGAGCGCGGCTGTGAGTTTGCGATCTCCAAGGTATGGGAAAACGGCGGAGAAGGCGGCATAGAGCTGGCACAGAAGGTCTTGGAGACGCTGGAAGAGAAGGAGAGCCATTTCCAGGTGCTGTACGGCGACGAGCTCTCCTTAAAGGAGAAGATCCATGCGGTAGCGACAGAGATATACGGAGCTGACGGCGTTTCGTATGCTCCGGCGGCAGAGAAGCAGCTTCGGAAGCTGGAGGAACTCGGATTCGGAGAGCTTCCGGTCTGCATGGCAAAGACGCAGTATTCGCTTTCCGATGATCCGACGCTCCTCGGAAGACCTTCCGGCTTTCAGTTAAATGTGCGGGAAGCGTATGTGTCGGCAGGCGCAGGATTTGTAGTGGTACTGACCGGGGCGGTGATGACGATGCCGGGACTTCCCAAAGAGCCGGCAGCATACCGGATCGACGTGGACGACAATGGAAAGATCACCGGCCTGTTTTAGGCAGTAGGAGAGAATAAGGGAGGAAAAGAAAATGCCGCAGATAATCGATGGAAAAGCGATCTCAGCCCAGATCAAGGACGAGTTGAAGGAAAAGGTTGCCCGGATGAAAGAGGAAGGAAAACAGGTCTGTCTGGCTGTTATCCAGGTTGGAAACGATCCGGCTTCAAGCGTATATGTCGGGAATAAGAAAAAGGCATGCGCATATATTGGAATAGAATCACTTTCTTACGAGCTTCCGGAGGAGACAACGCAGGAAGAACTGCTTTCTCTGATCGCGGAGCTGAACGCAAGGAAGGATGTGAACGGGATCCTGGTGCAGCTTCCGCTGCCGGGACATATCGAGGAGGATGCCGTGATCCGCGCGATCGATCCGAAGAAGGACGTTGACGGGTTCCATCCGCAGAGCGTGGGAGCACTCTGCATCGGCGAGCCGGGATTTGTCTCCTGTACGCCGGCGGGCATCATCCAGCTTCTCAGGCGCTCAAATATTGAGATCGCCGGAAAAGAGTGCGTCGTGATCGGCAGAAGCAATATCGTAGGGAAGCCGATGGCGCTTCTTCTTCTGCGGGAGAATGGCACGGTGACAGTGGCTCATTCCAGGACCAAAGACTTAAAACAGGTTGCCAAAAGGGCGGATATCCTTGTGGTGGCGGTAGGAAAGCCGAAGATGATCACGAGAGAGTATGTCAAGGAAGGAGCGGTCGTGATCGACGTTGGGATCCACAGAAATGAGAACAACAAACTCTGCGGGGACGTTGATTATGAGGATGTAGCGCCTGTGTGCAGTGCGATCACGCCGGTTCCGGGCGGCGTCGGACCGATGACGATCGCCATGCTGATGAATAACTGTGTGGAGTCTGTAAATCTGCAGTGAAGAAGGGAATCCGTATATGAAGTGCCCGAATTGTGGAAATGAATTGAAGGAAGGCCATCTGATCTGTGAAATCTGCGGAGAAGAGATACAGATTGTTCCGGACTTTGAGCCGGAGATTGAAAACCGTATGACAGAGACGCTCTCGACGCTTGCAGCCATGCAGGAACAGGAGGAAGCGGGGAAAGCAAAGGAAGAGGAGCCGTCTTTTGAAAGGGAGCCGGAAAGCGACAGCATGCCGATGCGGAAGATCTGGATCCTGACGGTTCTTGTGCTTCTGTTTGCAGCGGCGGCCGGGGCGTACGGTATTTATGCCTATCACACGCAGACGGTCGAATACAAGATAGACCAGGCGAGGGCCTGTGCGGAGAAAGAGGACTACACGGCGGCGATCGCCTATCTGGAGGAAGCCTACCAGAAAGACGCTGCGCTGGCGGAGATCCTTTTTCTGGAGGCGGATTATTATTATCTTCAGCAGGATAACGAGAATGCGGCGAGAGTTCTTCTGCAGATCATTGGGGCGGGAAGCTACACGCCGGAAGAGGTGGAGGAAGCCTATGATAAACTCGTTGCGGTCTACGCGGCGCAGGAAAACTATGCGCAGATCAACGAGCTGCTCTTAAGCTGCCCGGATACGAAGATCACAAGCCGTTTCCAGAGCTATATGGCGATGCCGCCGGAGTTTAACTATGCGGAGGGAAGCTATGAAGAGGTGGTTCCGCTCAAGCTCAGCTCCAACACGGCGGGAACGATCTACTATACGCTGGATGGAACAGAGCCGGATGAACAGAGTCAGATCTATACCTCGCCTATTTTTCTGGAGACAGGGAAGTACCAGATCAGCGCTTTTTTTGTCAATGACTACGGTATCGCGAGTGATATTGTGACAAGACAGTACTCCATCAATCTGCTGGTTCCGAACGCGCCGGAGGTCGCTCTGTACAGCGGAGAGTATACTGAGCCGACGATGATCGAGGTGCAGCCGACGGAAAATTGTAAGCTGTATTACACGACGGATGAGACAGAGCCTACAAGCGACAGTGTCCCCTACACAGGACCGATCCCGATGCCGATGGGAAAGACGGTTTTCAAATTTGTAAATATCAGCGAGGAAGGGGTGTCGAGCGATGTGACGATGCGTACCTACACGCTGACGCTGGAGAATGCGATCCCGACCAGCCAGGCGGTATCAAGCCTGATCACACACCTTGTCGAGACAGGGTATCTGCTGGATATCGCAGGACACACGAAGGATCAGCCCGGTACGCTGAGCTACCAGTTCAGCTCTGTGATCCGTGTGCAGGGAGAAATGGATTATTTTACCATTTATGAGTACTATGACGACGGGACCGGGGTGAAAAACCGGACAGACAAGGTGTTTCTGGTGGATGTCCATTCCGGGGCGGTCGCGAGACTCGGATACGATGAAAACGGAGAGTATACTGCCAATCCGATCTGATCCGACAGACCGTATTTCTCATGTTTTGCGTCGCACAGGGCATAAAACTATTGCAAAACAAAGAAAGTTTATATATCATTAAAAAGATATGAGGTTTCAGAGGAAGGACCTCATAGATATCTATATGGCATACAGGGATATGAGTTTAGGAGGAGAATCAGATGTACAAGATTTTGAAAGCTGAAGAACTTACAACGAATATCTACCTCATGGAAGTCGAGGCTAGAAGAGTTGCAAAGTCCTGTCAGCCCGGGCAGTTTGTTATCGTCAGAATGGATGAAGAGGGGGAGAGGATCCCGCTGACCATTTGCGACTATAACAGGGAAAAGGGAACGATCACCATCGTATTTCAGGTGGTCGGCGCAGCAACAGAGATGATGAGAAATCTGAAGGCAGGAGACAGCTTTCACGACTTTGTAGGACCTCTTGGAAAGCCCTCTGAGTTTGTGGAGGAGGACATGGACAGCCTGAAAAATAAGAAGATCCTGTTTGTAGCGGGAGGGCTTGGCACGGCGCCGGTCTATCCGCAGGTAAAATGGCTGCATGAAAACGGGATCGCAGCGGATGTGATCGTCGGCGCAAAGACGAAGGATCTTCTGATCATGGAAGAGGAGATGAAGGCGGTAGCCGGAAATCTCTATATCACAACGGATGACGGTTCCTATGGAAGAAGCGGAATGGTCACGAAGGTGATCGAAGACCTGATCGAGACAGAGGGAAAAAGCTATGATGTGTGCGTAGCGATCGGCCCGATGATCATGATGAAATTCGTGTGCCTTACAACAAAGAAATACGATCTGCCTACGATCGTGAGCATGAACCCGATCATGGTAGATGGAACCGGTATGTGTGGTGCATGCCGTCTTGTTGTTGGAGACGAAGTAAAATTCGCATGTGTAGACGGTCCTGAATTTGACGGACATCTGGTTGACTGGAATCTGGCTATGCAGAGACAGCAGATGTACAAAACAGAA
>OIZL01001272.1_pt1 | contig 14343 bp, 10 predicted proteins | sample 1588541 | NCBI WGS metagenome assembly OIZL01 (sample SAMN03283285) | human gut metagenome | biome: human-associated habitat; material: feces | host: Homo sapiens | place: Peru | collected 2012 | reverse complement strand
GTCAAATGTTATCTTATGAAGTTGCATTACTTAGAAAATGTGATATAGATAAACCAAGAAATCTTGCTAAAAGTGTTACTGTTGAATAGGCTCATATTTATGAGTCTTTTTGAATGAAAAATTTTATTGTAAAATATCTTGATAAAAGTAAATTCTTATAGTATCATAAAAATTCAACCAAATATATGTATACATTTAATTATTAATTGACATAATTTAAACTTTATTAAATTACAAAAATATTTACTTTTGTTCCACAAAATGGTATAATGTAGGTACGAAAGTAAAGTGATATTATGAGTAAAATTATAGAAGTAGAGAAGTGTCTAAAGAGAAATAATGGGTATATTACAACAAATGAGTTAATTAACATTGGAATTACTAAGCCATATATTAACAAATTAATTAGTAATGGAATTATTGAAAAAGTATGTCATGGTATATATGCAGATAGTAAAATTATAGTGGATGAATACTATGTTTTACAAATGAAATATAATAATATTGTTTATTCACATAATACAGCATTATATTTTTTAAACCTTACAAATAGAGCACCTATGGAAATTGATATAACGACACCAAGAGATAAAAGAGTAAGAGGAAATTATAATATTCATAGAGTGTCAAATAAAATATATAATATTGGGATTATCGAAGTAATTGATCCATATGGTAATCCTATAAAAATATATAATGCAGAAAGATGTATATGTGATATTTTACGTAATGAAATATTAGATATTGAACAACGTAATAGAGTATTAGACTACTATTTTAAAAGTAAAAATAAAGATGTTGATAGATTGTTAGAATATGCTAAAGCATTTAAAATATACGATAAAGTAAATACTATTATGGGGTTGATGTTAAACTGGTAAGTATTATAGAATTAAAAAATAAAATAAAAATTATTGAAAAAGAATATGATTTAAATCATTATGAAGTGTTACAAAGGTTTATGTTTGAAAGAATATTAGAAAGAATATCAATATCAAAATATAACAAAAATTTTATTTTAAAGGGTGGAATATTATTGAGTGCAATATTTGGCATTAATGAAAGAAGTACTAAAGATAAATATGCTTGTAATATAAATTTTAGTAATATATTAGAAACAATAGAAAATATATTAGATGATATAAATTTAAAAATGGTATAGTAAAGTTCTGAAAATTGAGATAGTAAAATGCTGAAAATTGAGATAGTGAAGGGCTAAAACACTGGTTAAATTTAAAATTAAAAATGTAAAACATAGTTATAAATGACTAAAAATAATGTTAATTTCTCTTTGGTATTTACAAAAGTGTGATTTTTCTGGCATAAAACCTTGCAAAAGTGTGATAAATTGTTGTAAAAAGTTTGCAAAAGTGTGATAAATTGTTGCAAAAAGTATGCAAAAGTGTGATATAATGAACTTGGAAGGTGATAAAATGAAGAGATTTATTACAGAAAAACTAATTAAATGGAAAGAAAGTAAAAATAGAAAACCATTAATTTTGCGTGGCGCTAGACAAGTTGGAAAAACATTTATATTAAAAGAATTTGGTGAAAAGTATTATGACTCAGTGGCTTATTTTAATTTTGATCATGATGATGGACTATATTTACTATTTAATAATACAAAGGATCCAAAAAGAATATTAGAGCAATTAACGTTAATCAGTGGTAAAAAAATTAATTCTGAAACAACACTGATAATATTTGATGAAGTTCAAGAATGTCCGGATGCATTAAATTCATTAAAGTATTTTAAAGAAGAAGCACCATCATATCATGTAGTATGCGCAGGTTCGCTTTTAGGAATAAAATTGTCTAAAACTTCTTTTCCAGTAGGCAAAGTTGAATTTTTAGATATGTATCCTATGACATTTAGTGAATTTTTGTTAGCTGATAATTCAGAAAATTTAGTAACCTTAATGAAAGAAACTAAAAATATAAAAGCATTCCCTAAAATATTTGAAGATATGTTAATAGAGAAATTAAAAATATATTATATAGTTGGTGGAATGCCAGAAGTAGTCTATTCATGGGTAAATGATAAAGATATAGAAAAAGTAAATAAAATACAAAAGGACATATTAGATTCATATGAGAATGATTTTTCTAAACATGTTGATTCAAAAGAAGCAAATAAAATATCATTAATATGGAACGGAATTCCATCACAATTAGCTCGTGAAAATAAAAAATTTGTATATCAAGTAATTAAAGAAGGAGCTCGTGCTAGAGAATATGAAGGAGCGTTAAATTGGCTTAATGATGCCAATCTTATAGCAAAATGTTATCTTGTTAGTAAATGTTCTTTTCCACTAAAAGCATACGAAGATTTATCATCTTATAAAATATATATGAATGATGTTGGACTACTTAGAAGGATGTCTAATTTAGATAGTAAAATTATATTAGAAGGAAATAAATTATTTGAAGAGTTTAAGGGTTCGTTTACTGAAAATTATGTAGCTAATGTACTAGATTATCTTCTAAATGAATCGCCACATTATTATACATTTAGTAGAAATGAAATAGATTTTGTTATACAAAAGAGTAATAAAGTTATACCAATAGAAGTCAAATCTGATAAAAGTACTAATCATAATAGTTTAACAAAATATAATAATATGAATGATAATGAAATATCATTTAGATTCTCTTTAAACAATTTAAATAAAGATGGCAAAATAATAAATGTCCCATTATACTTTTTAGAATATATTGATAATATCATTTAGAAAAAAGTTCTTGCAAAAATAAGATTATATGTTATCTTATAAATAATTATTGAAAGGGAATTAATATGAATAATAAGTTAAATAATATGATTAATGATTTTTTAGCAAATACTGATGCTAAAGATGAAAAAGAATTGAATGAAAAGTTACAAGAGTTTATTTTAAAAATGAATAATGATGAAATTGAATATGAAAATACACCACTTGATGATGCGTATGAAATGTTAGAAAAAGCAGAGAATGCTAAAAGTAAATCACAAGCTATAAAGTATGCTAAAGAAGCTTATAAGATATCTCCAGCATGTTTTGATGCTATATTATTTCAAGCAAGTTTAGAAGATGATTTAGATAAAATGTGGGAATTATTAGATACTGGATTAAAAAAAGAAGAAGAAAGATTAAAACGTGAAGGATTTTTTGATAAAGAAAATATAGGTATTTTTTATGGTATGTTTGAAACAAGACCATATATTAGAGGACTATATAATAAGATACAATTCCTAACAGCACAAGGTAAAATTAAACAAGCAAGAGATGTTTGTAAAGAAATACTTAGATTGAATAATAATGATAATATGGGTATTAGATATACACTTATGGCAATATATGCTTTCTTAGAAGATGAAGATGAAATGCTTAAGTTATATAAAAAATATAAAGAAGATCATTTAGAAATGTTACTTCCATTATTCGTACTTTATTATAAAAAAGGTGATGATAAGAAAGCACTAAAATATTTAGAAAAAATAAATAATGCAAACCCTAGTTATGTTAAATATTATAAAGGAAATATAAAATTGGAAGATGATTCTTTAGATGGCTGCTATAGAAAGGGAGAACCATCAGAAGTATTTGTTTGCATTGATAATGATAGATTTCTTTTAGATACTGTTCCAATGATTTGTGATTATGTACTTAAGAACAGTAAAAAAAATAAATAAAAATATTTTTACACAATTTTACAATTTATAAATATTATTTAATATAAAATATAGATATAAAACTCTTATTATTGTATAATTATAATAGGAGTTTTTTATTATGGGATTTAATGCTAGAAAATTTAAGAAAAATATTGGATTTTTGATATTATGTGTTCTACTAATTGTACTTCTTATTGTATTTAGTATGTGGAGTGATAATAAAAATAGTCTTCCATCTAAAGATTTAGATGATAAAGATGTATCAATTGGTAAACTTGTTATAAATGAAATTATGTCTTCTAACAAGGGTGTTATTGCTGATGAAGAAGGTAATTTATATGATTATTTAGAATTATATAATGGAAATAGCCATGATATTAATTTAAAAGATTATGGTCTTAGTGATGAAAATACTAAAGTTAAATATGTATTTCCTGATACTGTTATAGAAGCTCATGGATATATTGTTGTATATCTAAGTGGTAAAAATAAAGAAGGATTATATACTAATTTTAAATTAAAGAGTGCTGGTGGAGAAACAGTAGCATTACTTAAACCTAATGGTAAAGTAGTTGATGCGATTGAAACAGTAAGTTTAGATTCAAATACTGTTATGGCAAGAGATACTGAAGGTGCGTGGGTAGTTCAAGATAAACCAACACCAGGATTTTCAAATAATGTTGAAGGATATAATGAATTTTTAAAATCACTTGAAAGTAGTGAAAGTAAAAAGATAGTAATTAATGAAATACTTGCTGAAAATAAAGGTAACTTTAAAAATGAAAATGGTGAATATAGTGGTTATATTGAAATAAAGAATATTAGTGATGAAAGTATTAACATTAAAAACTATAGTTTATCTAATGATGAATCTGTTAGTTTTAAATGGCAACTTCCTAATATAAAATTATCTAAAGGAGAAGTACTTCTTATATATACAAGTGGTGTTAGTAGTAATAGTGGTACACTTAGTACTGGATTTAAACTAAAGAATAAGAATGGTACAGTAGTACTTACTAATAATAGTGGTAAAGTTATTGATAAAGTTAAATATGAGAACTTAGCAAACGGTATGGCATATATTCGTGAAGATGATAAATATTTAATGAGTAATTCAATATCACCTGGATATGATAATACAGTTGATGGTATTAAGTCATTCCAAAAGAAATATCTAAAAGTAGAGAGTTCACTTATAATCAATGAAGTCATGAATAATAATTATTCATACTTACCTCAAAATGGTGGTAATTATTATGACTGGATTGAGTTATATAATAATGGTAAAAATGATATTAAATTAAGTGATTATTGTTTAACAACTAATATTAATACAGTATGTATGAGTAAACTACCTGATGTAACACTTAAGAAAGGTGAATATTATGTAGTTATGGCTAGTGGTAATACTGAATTATCAAATAAGAGTTATACTCATTTAGGATTTAAACTTGGTGATAATGATGCGATATATTTAACTAAAGATTCTAGCATTATTGATTCAATGTATGTTTCACAAGTACCAAATGGTTATTCTTATGGTAGAGGTAGTAGTTATGGACTATATTACTTTAGTAAACCAACTCCTAAAGCTAAAAATAATTCAGGAACTGAAGCTATATCATATTTACCAACGTCTTCAGTAGAAGGTGGAGTAATTAAAGATGGAAAAGAGTTTCAAGTAGCTTTAACTGGAAAGAAAATTTATTATACATTAGATGGCTCTACGCCAACAACGTCTTCAAAAGTATACAGTAGTCCTCTTACTATTAAGAAGACTACTGTTTTAAAAATAATGAGTAAGGAAGATGGGAAACTAGCAAGTGATGTTAATACTTATTCATATATAATGGATGGTAGTCATAAAGTATCAGTTATGTCTATTAGTATTGATAAAAAGAAACTTAATAATGTTAATAGTCATACAAGTCTAAATAGTAAAGTATTAGAACATGGTTATGTTGAATATTTTGATAAAGATGGTGGAGGCTTTAAAATAAATATGGGTCTAAAACTATTTGGTGGTTCAACTAGAAGTTATAAGAAAAAGAGTTACGAAATTAAATTTAAAAAGATGTTTGGAGATGCTAAACTTAAATATAAAGTATTTGATACAGTAGATAGTTCAGTATTTGATTCATTAGTTTTAAGAACTGGTTCACAAGATGAATTTCAATATAATGATCAAAGAACAGTTATTAAAGATGTAGTCGCAACATCACTAATGGGAGAATATGGTACAGCTGATGTACAAGCATATGAACCAATAATTTTATATATAAATGGTAGTTACAATGGAATATATTTTATACGTGAAAAAGTAGACGAAACTTTTGTAGCAAATCATTATAACGTACAGACAACTAAAGATGATACAAGTATTCTTCGTATAGACGGAGAAGTTAAAAGTGGTAGTGACAAAGAATACAAAGCAATGATTAATTTCATTAATAAGAACTCACTTTCTAATAAAAATAACTATGCTAAAATAAAAGAACAAATTGATATAAAGAGTTTATGTGATTTCTGGGTAGGAGAGATATATACAGCAAATTATGATATACTAAACACAAGATATTTCTCAAATAAAAATGTTGATAATGGTAAATGGAAATTCATATTCTATGACTTAGACTCAGGTTTCTTTAGAACTACTCAAAATACATTTACTGAATATACAAGTGCATCAGGTATGGGAGACTGGAACTTCCCAACTGATTTACTTCGTAATTTAATGAAGAGTGATGAATTCAAAAAAGAATTTCTTGAAAGACTATCATACAATCTTAAAAATACTTGGTCTTATGATAATGTTAATAAAAGAATAGATGAAGTAATTGAAGAAATTGGAAAAGATGAATTTAAAAGAAATGCAAAAAGATGGAATAACTCTTATAGTCATTGGGAAAAATCAATCACAGCTATGAAAACATTTGCTAAAAAAAGAAATGCTATTTTAGTTAAATATGCTAAATCATACTTTAATTTATCTGATTCAGAAGTTAAGAAATATTTTGGTGATGTTAAATGAAAAAATACAAATATAGGCATGAATTAAAATTTAAAATAAGTAATAGTGCTGCTGAAGTATTAAAACAAAAACTTTCATTAATATTAGGCAAAGACAAAAATGCTTATTATGAAGATGGTTCTTACTTAATAAAAAGTTTATATTTTGATAATCTAGATTCAACTTCATACTACGAAAAAATGGATGGAGTATTGTATAGAAAAAAGTATAGAATAAGAATTTATAATGATGATGAAAGCTTTATAAGACTTGAAAAGAAAATGAAACATAATACTTATACAGCAAAAGAACAAATGTTGATTTCAAAAGACATATATAGTAAAATATTAAGTGGTAAAATTAATGAAATAAATAATCCAGAAGGATTATTATTAGAGTTTATAAATGATACAAAAACTAAAGGTTTAATCCCATCTATAATTGTTGCTTATCATAGAATAGCATTTACTTATCCAATAAGTGAAGTAAGAATTACATTTGATTCTAATATAGAAAGTGGTCTTTATAATTATGATTTATTTATTAGTACAGTAGATTTTAATAATAGAGTATTTTATATATATAATAAAAGTAAAGAAGTTATTCAATGTATATATTTAAAAGATAGTAAAGTATATGAAATACCATTTGAATTAGAAGATGATAAGATTGTAATGAATATTGATTATTTTAATAATAAATTATTTGTAAGAGTATATAGTGAAGAAGAAGAATTTTTAATATATGATTTAAATAAAATAAATAGTAAAGATATTAAAAGTATTAAAGAATATAAAGATGATGTTGATAAAAAATTAAAAAGTATTATTAAAGATTTGAAAGATAAGTATAATGTTAATTTACATTTATATACTGAAAATTCAATTAGTTTTCCGGATTTTAGTGCTAAATCATATAAAAATACAGAAGTATTACTTGCTAGAAGTAAAGAAATTAAACAAATAGTTAGTAAGTTTGATAAGAATGTATTTGATAGTTTTTATGATGAAAATTTTAATGGGTTGCATATTTATTTGACTGGAGAACTTACTCCGAGTGATTATGGGTCTCAGTATGCTACTCCGGCTGCTTATTCACTTACTTTTAATGATCAATATATGATTGTTCTTAGTATGGAAGAATTAAGTGTAAAATCTAATGTTTGCCATGAACTTATGCATAATTTAGAAACTAATTTAAATTATAAAGGAGAATATTTTAATGATTGGGATAAATATAATCCAAAAAATTATAAATATAGTTATTCTTATGTAGGAAAATATAGAGATGATTATACTTTGAGTGAAACTGATAAAAATAAAGTTTATTTTACTGATTATTATAGTCATACTTTTCCAAATGAAGATAGAGCTAGAATATTTGAAAATATTTGTAATGAAAGAGAAAATGATATTATAAAAATTTATCCTAATTTAAAGAAAAAGGGAGAATATTTAAGAGAAGTTTTATATAAGTATTATCCTAGTTTAGAAAATGATACTGTGTTTGATAGTTTGAAGTAAAAATAAATGTAAAAATTTTAAAATAACTAGTAATGAAATGCAATTTATGGTAATATAAATTATAGGAGGAATGTATTATGGATTGGTGGGTAATATTAATTATAGTTTTAGTAGTTATCGTTCTTTATGTAATTAGTGTATATAATAGTCTAGTTGGTCTTAGAAATAAAGCTCAAGATCAAAAGAGTCAAATTGATGTAGAATTAAAAAGAAGATTTGATTTAATACCTAATTTAGTAGAAACTGTTAAAGGCTATACAAAACATGAAAAAGAAACTTTAGAAGGAGTTATTAAAGCAAGAAATTCTTATGTATCTGCAAATAGTACTGAAGAAGGTCTTAAAGCTGATGGAGAACTTAGTCATGCAATTAGTAAATTATTTGCTTTAGCAGAAAGTTATCCTGATTTAAAAGCTAATGAAAATTTTATTAAACTTCAAGATGAACTTAGTTCTATTGAACAAAAAATTGTTTATGCTAGACAATTTTATAATGATTCAGTATTAAGATTAAATAATAGAATTGAAATGTTCCCTTCTAATATAGTTGCTAGAATGTTTAATTTTAAAAAATTATCTTTCTTTGAAGCTACTAATGAAGAAAGAGAAAACGTAAAAGTTAAATTTTAAGGCATTATAAAGTGCCTTTTTTTGTTAGAGGGTGTGAGTTATGAAAAGATTTAGTTTAATTATTACTTTGGTTATTTCAATAATGTTTGGATTTAATGTTTATGCTGCAAGTAATGATATTAAGAAAATATCAATGAATATTTATGTTGATGAATTAGGAGATGCTTATGTTACTGAAGTTTGGAATGCTTCTTTAAATAAAGGTACTGAAGGATATAAAACTTATGGAAATTTAGGTAATAGTGTTATAAGTGATTACAAAGTAACTCTTAATGATAAAGAGTATACTACTTTAACAAGTTGGAATGTGTCAGCGTCATTTGATGAGAAAGCTTATAAAGCTGGTATAAATAAGATAGATAATGGAGTAGAGTTATGTTTTGGGATAAGTAAGTATGGTAATAATACTTATACTTTGAAATATAAAATTAGTAATTTTGTTAGTACTACTGATGACTCTGATATTATTTATTGGACTTTAGTTCCAAGCGAGTTATCTGATAAACCAGAGTATACTTATATAAAAATTTATAGTGATTTTAAATATGATAAAGATACTCCAGTATATGGCTATGGTAATTATGGAGGATATGCATATGTTTATGATGGTTTTATAGAACTTGTTCATGAAGATCCACTTGATAGTGATGAATATATGACTGTTCTTGCTAAGTTTCCAAAGGGTACTTTTAAGACAACATCTGATATAGGAAATGATTTTGATTATTATCTTAATTTAGCTGAAGATGGTGCAACTTCATATGTTGAAGAAAAACTTAGCTTTTGGGAAATACTTGGTGTAATTATTAATTTTATTGTTCCTTTTGTAATAATAATTGCTATATTTGCATCAATTGCTAGTGGTGATTTTGGAACTAAAAAGGTTAAGATATCTAAAGAAGTAAAGAATTTTCCTAAGAAAGATTATTTTAGAGATTTACCTTTAAATAAAGATATTTTTAAAGCTTATTGGATTTCTGGATTTTTTAAATTATTTAAAAATAAAACTGATTTTTTAGGAGCTGTATTACTTAAGTGGTTAAAAAATGGTAATATTGAGAATGTAACTGTACAAAGTAAAATATTAAAGAAAGAAACAAGAGCAGTAAAACTTCTTAATAAGACTGGTATGAATGAAAAAGAGGTTGAATTATTTGATATGATGTTTAGTGCATCTGGTGATGGAGTACTTGAGAGTAATGAATTTACTAAATGGTGTAAAAATCATTATAATAAAATACTTAAATGGTTTAATAATGTAGTTGATGATACTACTGAAGAGATGGTTTTAAATGGTTATTTAACTAAGGAAAAGAAGACTTTTAGTACTCATTATAATAGTAATTTGAGTTTAATGGAACCTGCTAAACAAATGACTGGACTTAAAAATTTCTTGAATGATTTTTCTAGTATTAAAGATAAAGAATCTATAGAAGTAAAAATATGGGATGAATACTTAATGTTTGCACAAATATTTGGTATTGCTAAAAAAGTAGCTAAAGAATTTAAAAATTTATATCCTGATGTTATTCCAGAAGATTATTATGATGATATTATCTTTATTAATAATATTTCATATCAGGGTGTTCATGCTGCTAGTCAAGCTAAGAGTAGAGCTGAAAGTTATTCTGCTGGAGGAGGAGGATTCTCATCTGGTGGCGGAGGAGGAGGTTCCTTCGGTGGCGGTTCATCTGGTGGTGGATTTAGATAAGAAGAACTTGTTTAAAGTTTTTCTTTTTTTTAAAAAAATTGGTAATTATTGACACAATTTGACATAAAATATAATATGTGCTATAATTATATTGTTCATTCAGGGGGATTTGATAATGAATAATTTAAATGAAAGCGCGTATGCCCTCCATAATTTATGGAGTAAAATAAAGAAATTAATTAAAAAAAGCAATTTAAAATATATGACTATGCCTGTAATATATTTACTTATTGTTCTAACAATGAGTGAAAGTGTAACAAAAATAGTTAATGAAGTAACTTATTTAAAGAGTGATTCTTATGTAGTTAAACCTATTAGTAATGATGAAAAAGTTAATTACATATTAGATAAATATAATTTAAGTGAAAATGAATTTAATGTTTTAGTTGCTATTGTGCTTAGTGAATGTGAATATAATTCTTATGAAGATAGTTATGCAGTTATAAATACTATTTATAATAGAACTCATAGTAAGAACTGGGTTAGAAGTGCAAATAAAAGATTTGGAGATAAAAAGGGCGAAAATTTATATTATCAAGCAATACTTCCAAATCAGTTTGTAGTATATGAACATGGAAGCTATAAAAATAAACTTAATATTAAAGATGGTGTGGGGTATAATGCAATTATAGATTTCCTTTATACTGAAAATATATTACATGATTATTTATCTTTTAGAAGTCATAATTCTAAAGTAAATGGTAGTGAATCATTTAGTGCTAAAGGAAATAAATATTTTAATAAAATTAAAGATATTAATAGAATATAACAAATTTTTAAAGTTATATTCTATTTTTTTAAAAAAGTCACTTTATAGTCATTTTGTTATAATATTATTATTTTGGAGGGAATAATATGGAAATATTAAAAGTTGAAAATTTAGTTAAAACTTATACTAATGGTTCATCTACAATAAATGCTGTAGATAATGTAAGTTTTTCTGTAGAAAAGGGCGATTTTGTTGCGATTGTGGGAGCTTCTGGTTCTGGTAAATCGACTCTTTTACATCTTTTAGGGGGAGTAGACTATCCAACTAGTGGTAAAGTTTTTATTGATGGAATAGATATTTATTCACTTTCTAAAGATGCTCTTGCTATTTTTAGAAGAAGACAAGTTGGACTTATTTATCAATTTTATAATTTAATTCCTATATTAAACGTAGAAGAAAATATTAGTTTACCTTGTAAACTCGATGGTAAAAATGTTTCGAAACATAGAATGAATGAAATTATAAATATACTTGGTTTAAGTGAAAGAGTAAATCATTTGCCTAATGAGTTGTCTGGTGGTCAACAACAAAGAGTATCAATTGGAAGAGCAATTGTAAATAATCCAGCATTAGTTTTAGCAGATGAACCAACTGGTAATTTGGATTCTAAGGCTAGTGAAGAAATTATTGCACTTTTAAAAGAATCTAATAAAAAATATAATCAAACTATTATTGTTATTACACATGATATGGATATTGCAAAAGAAGCTAGTAGAATTATTACTATTGAAGATGGTAAGATTATTAGTGATGTTAGGAATTAATTATGAATATATTAAATAGCCTTACAATTAAAAATTTAAAATTAAATAAAAAAAGAACAATATTAACAATAATAGGTATTATACTTTCAGTAGCATTAATTTGTGCAGTTTCTGGTATGGTTACTTCTTTTAGACAAACATTAATTAATTATGCGATTATTGATGGTGGTAATAGACATATTACTGTAGAAAATGTTAAGAAGGAAGATTTGAAATATTTTTTAAATAATAAAAATGTTAAAAGTATGTTTTTAACTACTAATTTAGGATATGCAGATGTTGATAATTTTAATGAATATAAACCTTATGCTTATGTAATTGGTTACACTAAAGAGGCATTTTCAAATACTACCATTAATATGGTGGATGGAAGACTACCTTTAAATAGTAATGAAATTGTTATAAGTTTGCCTTATAAAAATGGTACTACTTATAAACTTAATGATAGTATCACTTTAAATATTGGTGATAGGGTTTGTGAAGATGGAACTATACTTAATCAAAACAATCCATATAATAATCCGAAGGATGAAGATGATTGTCATGAAAAAATAATAAATAAAGTTAGTAAAACTTATACAATAGTTGGTATTATGGAAAGACCTAATTTTAGTTTAGAAGAATATAGTGCTCCAGGATATACAATGATTACTTATGCAGATGAAGTAAATAGTAATATTAATGTTTCACTACTTTTTAAAGATCCAAATTATTATAAAGAATATACTTCAAATATAAGAAGAGATAGTGTACTAGGTGCTTATAATATTAGTTATAATACAGAACTTCTTAGATGGAGTGGAGCAGGTCTTAGTGATAGATCAATGCAAGTACTTTTTTCTATAGCTTTTATTGTTATTGGAATAATTATTTTTACTAGTGTATTTGTTATTAGAAATAGTTTTGAAATATCTACACAAGAGAAGAGAAAACAATATGGAATGTTATCTAGTGTAGGTGCTACTAGTAAACAAATTAAGAAAAATGTATTGTATGAAGGTTTTATTTTGGGACTTATTGGTATTCCTTTAGGGATATTATCTGGAATATTTGCGGATTTTATATTAGTTTTAATAATTAATTATTTTGGTAATTTTAGTTTTGAAGATATAAAGTTTGCATTTAGTATATCTATTTGGCCAATACTTGTAAGTATATTATTAGGTATTGTTACAATATATTTATCAGTTATTAAGTCTGCTAGAAAATCAAGTAAAATATCTCCGATAGAAGCAATTAGAAATAATAATGAAATAAAAATTAATAATAAGAAAGTAAGAAGTTCTAAAATAATAGATAAATTATTTGGTATTGGGGGAATTGTAGCTTATAAGAATTTGAAAAGAAACAAGAAGAGAAATAGAACTACTGTAATATCTATAGTAGTAAGTGTTTTTGTATTTATTTCACTCTCATCTTTTATAAGTTATGGGTTTAAAATGACTGGCCAATATTATACTGATTTAAATTATAGTATACAGCTTTATGTTAATGATAAAACTGGTGATAAACTTAATGAAGCGTATGATTATATAAAAAGTTTATCTAATGTATCTAGATATAGTTTAAATAGAAGTATTAATATGAGTTTTAATTATGAAGATTATTATACTAAGGATGCTTTAGATTATTTTGGTACTAATGATGGACTTAGTGCTACTATAATGGCTGTTGGTAATAAAGAGTTTGAAAGATTATTACAAGAAAATGATGTTTCTGAAAGTGATTATTTTAATAAAGGATTATTAATAGATTCTAATATGATTTATGTAAAAGAAGATTATTATAAAGAAATTAATTTAATAGATTTATCTAAAAGTAAAACTATTAATGGTAAGATTGATGATAGAGATTTAAGTATAGATATTATAAAGAGAATAAAGGTTTTACCAATGGGACTTCAACATGTATATAGTGATTCACCTTGGATTATTGTAAGTGATGATTATTATAACTATATAATAAATGAATATAATGTAATTAAAAATAATAGTGGTAGTATTTATATAGATTGTAGTGATGCAGATAAAGTAGAAGCTAAGATTAATGAATATTTAAAAAGTATTAATTTTACTGATTATAATTTAGTAAATATGCAAAAAGTAGCTGAAATGCAAAGATCTACTATTATATTAGTGTCTATATTCTTATATGGTTTTATTACTGTTATTAGTTTAATTGGAGTTACTAATATTATTAATACTATTAATACAAATATGAGTTTAAGAAAAAGAGAATTTGCTATATTTAAATCTATTGGTATGACTAAAAATGAATTTAAT
>OIZL01001270.1_pt1 | contig 14367 bp, 18 predicted proteins | sample 1588541 | NCBI WGS metagenome assembly OIZL01 (sample SAMN03283285) | human gut metagenome | biome: human-associated habitat; material: feces | host: Homo sapiens | place: Peru | collected 2012 | reverse complement strand
CATTAGCAACTTGTATTAGTAAGATACCATTTAATGGTCCAGTAGCAGCAGTTAAAGTAGGTAGAGTAGATGGCAAATTTATTATAAACCCAACAGTTGCAGAAGCAGAAGTATCAGATATTGATCTTACCGTAGCAGGAACAAAAGATGCTATTAACATGGTTGAAGCTGGTGCGAGAGAAGCAAGTGAAGACGATATGTTAGAGGCTCTATTATTTGGTCACGAAGCTATAAAAAAACTAATTGCTTTCGAAGAAGAAGTAATCGCATCTATTGGCGAAGAAAAGATGGAATATGACAAATTAGAAATTACTGAAAAGTTAAGAAACGAAGTAGATAGTATTGTTAGAGAAAGATTAGATAAAGCTTTAAGAATTAAAGATAAACTAGAAAAATATAATACTATTGATAGCCTAGAGGAAGAAGTAGTAGAGAAATATAAAACTGAAAACGAAGATAATATGAAACCAGAACAGTTAAAAGAACTACTAACAAAAGTAGCACTAATATTCCATGGTATAGAATACGAATTATTTAGAAATATTGTCGTAAAAGAAAAGAAAAGAGCCGATGGACGTGCCATGGATGAAATAAGACCATTATCTACCGATATAGATCTTCTTCCAAGATGTCATGGTAGTGCTTTATTTACAAGAGGAGAAACTCAGTCTTTGGCTACAGTAACATTAGGAGCTTTAGGAGAACATCAAATATTAGATGGACTAGGTATTGAAGATGCCAAAAGATTTATGCTACATTATAATTTCCCAGCATTTTCAGTAGGGGAAACAGGAAGATATGGTGCTCCTGGTAGAAGAGAAATAGGCCATGGTGCACTAGGAGAAAGAGCTTTATCTTATGTAATACCTTCTGAAGAAGAATTCCCATATACCATAAGAGTAGTAAGTGAAATCCTAGAAAGTAACGGTTCATCATCTCAAGCCACAATATGTGCTGGAACAATGGCTCTAATGGCCGCTGGTGTACCAATAAAAAAACCAGTAGCAGGAATAGCTATGGGATTAATAACACATGAAGATGAATATACAATACTTACTGATATTCAAGGAATGGAAGATCATCTAGGAGATATGGATTTCAAAGTAGCAGGAACAAAAGATGGTATTACTGCTCTTCAAATGGATATTAAAATAGATGGAATAAATAGAGATATATTAAAAGAAGCTTTAGCTCAAGCAAAAAAAGCTAGACTAGAAATATTAGATGTAATTACAAAACAAATAGAAAAACCAAGAGAGGATGTATCTAAGTATGCTCCTAAGACAGAAACATTTATGATAAATCCAGATAAGATTAAAGATGTTATCGGTCGTGGCGGAGAAATGATTACTAAGATAATATTAGAGTGTAGTGGCGTAAACACAGTAAATGACATAAACGCTGTTAAAGTAGATTTAGAAGATGATGGAAGAGTAATTATATATCATACAGATAGAGATATAATAAATAAAACAGCTGAAAGAATAAAAAATATAGCTAGAGAAGTAGAAATAGGAAAGGTGTATACAACAAAAGTAGTAGATGTAGAAGACTTCGGTATCTTCGTAGAATTATGGCCTGGTTGTGAAGGACTTATTCATGTATCACAATTAGATACAAAGAGAGTAGAAAAACCAAGCGATATGTTCAAAGTAGGAGATGAAGTAATAGCAATAGCTACAGGATATGACAAAAAAGGCAAACTAAATCTATCTAGAAAAGAACTATTAAAGAAGTAAAAATACTTCTTTTTTTATATAATAAAAAAATAGTCAAGTATTAAACTTAACTATTATACTTATCATTAAATAATTTCAAAACATTATTAAATTCTTCTCTATTTTCAAGCCCAACTATATATTCTTGATTATTATCATTAACGAGCCTTCTAATACAAAAGTCACTAGGATCATCAAGATTAGATAAAACAACATAGCAATTATTATTAAAATTAATCCTATCAATTTCAGTATACTCAATACCATTTTCTAAAGTAATTACATTATATTCTTTTTCTTCATTCATTTTCTAATACCTCTACCATCAACACTTTTCAATATTGCAGCCATATCAATAATGTTACCTGTTTCATCTTTTTGATATTCTTCAATCATTTTAATCATATCATCATTAACATTATCATATCCTAATTCCTTAAGATAACCTTTAAAACCATCCTTTAATAAATCAGAATATTCAAAAGTAGGATCATTTTTAACAATATAACTAAATGCCTTATCAAAAACTTCTTTCCTATATGGAGCATTAACTATATTAGTAGCCGCTAAAATAGCACAACGCATATCAGTTTCTGACTTTTTAGCAGCCTCAGTAATATGTCTTGTTAAATTAGCATAATTAAAATTAACATATTTTTCACCAGTATCAGGATTATTACCATAAGTTTCAATTATTTTGTTAGATTTATCACCATCTAATCCCATTAAATCTTCATAATATTTAATTTCTTTTTTTATACCCTGTTTTTCATCTTTAGCTATATTTATTACAACATTATTACTATTAGTAACAACTTTAGTAGCAATAGTAGCTATTCCAGCAGAAAGAACATTAGTAACAACAAGTAGTGTAACAATAGCTCTTTTAAATTCACTGTTTCTTTTCTTTTTTTTATTATGACCATATTCATGAGTAACTGTAGTATCTTTACTACTACTATTCCATGCTCGATCATAATATTCTTGATTTTCCATTCTTTTAGTTCTAGCATTTTCATTAACGAAATTAATAAATACATCATCTAAATCAGAATCATTTCTTTCCATACACTCACCTCTATTTTAAGTATATATTTAAATATAAAATAAGTCAATTATATTTACAAATTTAGCATTTAACATGTAAATATAATATCTATAAAAAATAATAAAAACATATTGTATTTTAAAAAAAAGTATGATAAAATTATAGAGAATAGGAGAGATATATATGGCACTAAACAAACTAAAAAAATTCGTAAGCGAGGAAGTAATGAGTGACGAACTAGCAGAAGATGAATACTACGATGCTGAGAATGTTACTGTTCCTAATAGTGGTAAAATGATTCTTTTAGAACCTCGTGCTTATTCTGAAAGTCAGCAAATAGCGGACCATTTAAAGAAAAGAAATACTGTTGTTGTTAACATGAAAAGAGTAACACCCGATCAAGCTAAAAGAATAGTAGATTTTTTAAGTGGCACTGTATATGCAATTGGTGGAGACCTTCAAAAAATAGGTGGAGGAATATTTTTATGCACACCTAAAAATGTAAATGTTGAAGGAACTATTTCAGAAGAAGAAGAAAAAGGAAAAAAGAAAAACGATATTGACTTAGAATGGTAGAAGGCGAAAGGTGACTTTTTATGAAGAGGTTTACTATCGTTAATAACGGATATAATGTCGATGAAGTAAATAGATTTATTGACGTCGTTATTAAGAGATTAGAAAAATTAAATAGTGATAACGCTCTTATGCAGATGAAAATCTCTTCATTAGAAGAACAACTGCAGAAAAGCAAAAAAGAAGAAGTTAATTTAGGAGAGGCTATTGTAGCCGCTCAAAAAACAGCAGATAGAATAAAATCTTTAGCTCGCGAAGAATCAAATATGATAGTGGAAGAAGCACGAAATAATGCTAATGCTATTGTTCATGAGGCACTTCTAACAGCTGAAAAGACCGAACATGAAGCTATGATTCTAAGAAAAAATATTACTGTATATAAAAATAGAGTAAAAAATATAATAAAATCTCAACTAGAAATAGCAGAAGATTTAGATAAATATGATTTAGATAATTAAGTACCAATACTGGTATTTTTTTCTTTAATGATATTGAAAAAATAATAAAAAAAAGTTATAATTAATATATGGCGAAAAGGAGGTACTAGTGGTGATAAAAAATGTATTTATGGAAGTATTACCAGACGTATGGCCAATGCTTATAATTATCCTAGTAATAATAGTTAGTCTTAGATTAACATATTTAATAACAAAACATAAAAAATTTCAATTACATAAGGAGATAATTTATCTCTTAGCAATAATATATTTATTATGTTTGTTCCATGTAGTAACCTTTCAAGATAGTAATTATGGAACATCTAATTTCACACCATTTAAAGAAATATTTAGATATGACATAGGTTCACATAAATTTATGCGTAACGTCATGGGAAATATAATATTATTTATTCCATATGGTTTTTTAGCATCATATCTACTTAACAATAAAAAATTTAGTGTAATAACAATACTTACAATAATAGCTTCATTGACTATTGAAACTGTTCAATATTATATAGGAAGAGTTTTTGATATAGATGATATTATTCTTAATGTTATAGGAGGAATAGTAGGATTTCTAGTATTTATAGGTCTAGACGCTATAAGAAGTAAAATAAAAATCTTTAGAAATGATACAGTATTAGATATACTAATAATAATCTTTTTAGTATTAATAATAGTATATTCATTTAATATTAATATATTTAGTATATGGGGGTAATAATCATGTTTGAAATATTTAATGAGACAAATAAAGAAATAAAAGAAATAAACAAATTACAAGAATATATGGAATTTGTCGTGAAGAAAATGGATTTATCCAACGCTTCATTTAATATAATATTTGTGAGTAATGAAGAGATACACAATATTAATAAAGAATATAGAAACGTTGATAGAGTCACAGATGTTATATCATTTGCTCTAGAAGACAATAAAGATATAACTTATGATAATTTTAGATTACTAGGTGACGTATACATAGCCATTGATGTAGCTTATGAGCAGGCAAAAGAATATAATCACTCAGAAGAAAGAGAAGTATGTTTTCTAGCAACTCATGGCCTTCTGCATTTATTAGGATATGATCACATGAAAGAAAGTGATGAAAAAATAATGTTTGGAAAACAGGAGGAACTATTAAATGCCTACGAGATCAAAAGATAAAAGAAGTTTTTTAACTAGTTTCATGGATTGTATTAATGGTTTAGAATTTGTCATTACAAATGAGGAAAATTTTAGGCGTGAAATAATTATTGGTATCATAACTCTAATTTTATCATATATATTAAAAATATCTCAAACAGAATATATTATAGTTCTAATCATGATAGCATTAGTATTAACTAGTGAAGTAATAAATACCGCAATTGAAAAAACTGTTGATTTATATACCAATAAATATAATGAAACAGCAAAGATAGCTAAAGATGTATCTGCATTTGCAGTACTTCTAATGTCCATATTTGCATTAATAATAGGCATTATAATATTTGGCAGTAAAATAATAAATATCATAGGAGGATAATATGGAGGAAAGTTTAAAAAGATTATTAAAAAATAGCTATAGTCCTTATTCAGGATTTAGAGTAGCATCAATATGCTTAATGAAAGATGGAAAAAGCTTCGGTGGCGTAAATGTAGAAAATGCCTCTTATGGAGCAACAATATGTGCCGAAAGAGTAGCCATTACATCCGCTATTGCCAGTGGATATACAAAAGGAGATTTTAGCAAATTATATGTTATGTGTGACAGTAGTAGAATAGCTTCAAGTTGCTTTATCTGCAGGCAAGTAATAAATGAATTTTTTGATAAAGACTGTGAAGTAATATTATATAGTAATGATGGCGAAAAAGAAATATATACAGTAAGAGAATTGTGCCCATATCCATTTGGAAGCTCTGATTTAAATTAAATAATTAAATTCAAAACATCTAATAATAGATGCTTTTTTCTTGTTTATTTATTTCTAATATGATACAATAAAAAGGAAAGAAGGGAACTAATATGAAAAGCGGATTCGTAAGTTTTATAGGAAGACCAAACGTTGGGAAAAGTACATTATTAAATAGTATATTAGGTAAAAAAGTGGCTATCACTTCAGAAAAACCACAGACAACAAGAAACATGATTCAAGGTATATATAATGATGAAGATACTCAAATTGTTTTTGTAGACACACCTGGTATTCATAAACCACAGAATAAATTAGGAAAAGTATTAAACAAACAAGCTTATTTTACAATCAATGATGTGGATATAGTAGTAATGGTAGTGGATATTACAGAAAAAATAGGTAAGGGAGACAACTTCGTTATAGATATTTTAAAGAACTTAGATGAAGATAAACCAGTATTCTTAGTAATAAATAAGATAGATAAATTACCACGAGAAGAGATATTAAAAAAGATAGATGAATATCAAAAATTATTTAATTTTACAGAAATAATTCCTGTATCTGCTAGAAAAAAAGACAACGTAGATAGACTAATTGAAGTATTAAAAAAATATTTACCAGATAATATAAAGTACTTTGATGATACTACTGTTACTAGTAGTTCACCATCATTTATCATATCAGAATTCATAAGAGAAAAAGTATTAGACCTAACTGAAGAAGAAATACCACATTCAGTAACTTGTATAGTAGAAGAACTATCAGAAGATAACAAAATGATGACCATCGGTGCCACAATTATCGTTGATAGAGAAAATCTGAAAAAAATAATAATAGGAAAAAATGGTAGTAAAATAAAAGAAATAGGTACTAGAGCCAGAAAAGACATAGAAGCCTATTTCAATAAAAAAGTATATTTAGATTTATTTGTTAAAGTAGTACCAAAGTGGCGAGATAAAGAAAAATTTCTAAATATGATAGGATACAAAGACTTTTTGAATAAATAATAAAAAAATCACCCACAATATAACTAGGTGATATATATGAATAAAGAAGATCTTTGGCTATTATTTAAAAAAACAGGAAAAATAGAATACTATTTAAAATATAAAAGTCTTTGTAAAAAAGAGGGATAATATGTACAAAAAAATAGAAGGCATTATAATAAGTGAATATCCTATTGAAGAATCAAGTAAAATAATAAATATATTTACTACTGATGGAATAGTAGGAGTAGTAGCAAAAGGAGCAAAAAAAATTAAAAGTCCATTCTTTGCCACTACAAACAAATTATGTTATGGAATATTTGATATTGTATATAAAGAAAATGGACTATCAAGGCTAAAAGAAGCAAGTATAAGTAATGATTATCGAAACATAAAGAAAGATATAAAAAAAATATCATATGCAACATATATAACAGAACTAGCTACTCAAGTATATAAACATGAGAACAGAAAAGACATATTAGAATTATATATATCATGTTTAAATAAAATAGAAGAAGGTTATGATGCATTAGTAATAAGTAATATTCTAAAATTAAAACTATTAGATTATCTTGGAATAAAACCAGTAATCGATAGATGTGTAGAATGCGGTAATACCACTGATATAATAACTATATCAAGCTATTTAGGAGGTTATGTATGTTCTAATTGCTATAAGAATGAAAAAATAGTATCTCCCAAAACAATAAGTTTAATAAGAATGCTATATTATGTCGATGTATCAAAAATAACCAAATTAGAAATATCAGAAAAAATAAAAAAAGAAATCGATGATTTCACTAGCGATTACTATGATCGTTATTCAGGAATATATTTAAAAAGTAAAATATTATTAGAAGGAATTAAATAAAATATATTAGAGGTGAATCTATGAATTCATTAAAATATATAATAATTCCTTTTTTTATTGCCATTTTTTCTCAAATAGTTAAAACAATTATAGAAACAATCAAATATAAAAAAATAAACATATCAAGACTATTTGATGGTATGGGTGGTATGCCAAGCACGCATTCTGCTTTAGTGTCAAGTATTACTACATTAATATATTTAAATTATGGTATAACATCATCATTATTCAGTATTTCTTTAATATTTTCATTAATAGTAATTTATGATTCAATGGGAATAAGATATGAAAGTGGAAAACAAGCAGAAGTAATAAATAATACCCTAGGAACCAATTTAAAAGAACCATTAGGCCACAAACCAATAGAAACATTAATAGGTGTATTATTTGGTATAGTATTGTCAATCATATTAAACAAAATTAAATAGCAGGTAAAAATATACCTACTATTTTTTTAAATTATTAATAATTTTAATAATATGATATAACCATTTATTAATAATAAGATCATAATTGCCAAGACATTCATATACCTTGCCACCAAATCCCATTTTAAATAAATAGTCGCCATCTTTTTTATCCATACTTTTAATATTACCAAAGTTAAATATTTTATATCCCAAAGTAAGATATTTCTTAATAATTTCCCATTTAATTAAATGAGAAGAGTAAAAACCTTTAAGTTCTTCATTAAAAGCCTCATCCATAAAATATATCTCACGATTATTTTTAATAATTAATATAGCCCCAATTATTACACTTTCTGGATATTTAGTATAAATATTAGTGGCCTTAATAATTTCATTATTATATTTAGAAATAAGCCTATCAGATTCCATTTTCTTATTTACCAAAGCATCACTCTTTTTAGCCCTAGCATTTTGCATAATTTGACTCAAATTATAATTTCTTTCTTCCTCTTTCTTCAAAAGAAAACGATAATTATTAATATATTGTTCAGGATTAATCTTAGCAAAATAGATTTCAGATGAATTAACATCACCATTAAAGTTATCAATAATTTTCTTAATTTCTTCATTGTTTAATTTATTATTAAGATTAAGCAATGTATCAATACTATTATTATCATCTTTATATATGGTAATAGATCTTTGAAGAGCTAATTTAATGTTCCTTTTAGTATTAGAATTAAACATTTTATAAGTTTCATCAGGAGTCTTTTCAGTTTCTAAAACAACTTTTCTTTCACTTGCTCTATTAGTTTTAACAAAAGAAAGCTCATCTAGCAATTTAATAATATTAGTATCAAAATAAATAACTTGTCCTTTTTTATCAAACATTTTATATGTAGTTTTATTATCAGTAGTTAAATAAACAAATTTCTTTTCTTTTAAATAATTTTTAAGACTAGTAATAAAATCTCTGAATAAATTATCATTATCATAATCAATAAGAAAACCTCCAGGAACATATCCCACTTTAAATTTAAGAACACTTCTTTCAAGTAACAAAACAGCTCCCATAATAGTATTATCATTTTCGTTAATAAACCCTAAAAATAATCTATTATAGTTGTTCATAATATTAGCATACTCTATAGTTTGAAAATAATTTCTAGAACTATGTAACTTAGAATAATTCTTAAATTGTGTTTCTGTTAATTCAATAATTTTCATAAAATCACTCCAATAAACATTATATCATATAAAACATCAAAAAAACAATAAAACACTATTAATATTTTATAAATTATGATATACTAAATATAGATAAAATAGAAGGTGAACGTTATGAAACTATCAAAAAAAGAATTAAAAGCATTAGATGGTTATTTTAGATGTGCTAACTACTTAGCAGTAGGACAACTATATTTAGTTGATAACCCTTTGTTAACTACTCCTCTTGAATGGAAGGATGTCAAGAAAAAAATAGTAGGTCATTGGGGCACAGTTCCAGGTCAGAATTTTATCTATGCCCATTTAAATAGAATAATAAAAAATAATGATTTAAATATGATATATATTTCAGGACCAGGTCATGGAGGCAATAGCCAAATAGCTAATACATATATTGAAGGTACATATTCTGATATATATAAAGACATAACCGAAGACAAAGAAGGATTAAAAAAACTATTCAAACAATTCTCTTTTCCAGGAGGAACATCATCTCACGCAGCACCAGAAGTACCAGGAAGTATCAATGAAGGTGGTGAACTAGGTTATAGCTTATCACATGCCTTCGGTGCCGTTTTTGATAATCCAGATTTAATAGCAGCTTGTGTAGTAGGGGATGGTGAAGCAGAAACAGGACCACTTGCAACAAGTTGGCATTCTAATAAATTTTTAAACCCAAAAGTAGATGGTGCAGTACTTCCAATATTACATTTAAATGGATATAAAATAAGCAATCCAACAATATTATCCAGAATAAGTGAAGATGAATTATTATCACTATTTTGGGGTTATGGCTGGAATCCATATTTAGTAGAAGCTCCAACCACTATTGAACTACATAAAAAAATGGCAAGTACATTAGATAAAATAATTAAAGATATAAAAAAAATCCAATATAATGCTAGATATAACAACAAAGTAGAACGTGTAAGATGGCCAATGATAATTTTAAAAACACCTAAAGGATGGACTGGACCTAAGTATGTTGAAGGCAAAAAAATAGAAGGAACTTTCAGAAGTCATCAAGTACCAATACCACTAGAAAATGATGAAGAATTAAGACAACTAGAAAAATGGCTAAAAAGCTATCATCCTGAAGAATTGTTTGATGAAAATGGAAAAATTAAACCATACATCAAATCAATTGTACCATATAACAGAATGGGAGCAAGCCCATATGCTAATGGCGGAAGATTACTAAAAGAATTAAAAGTTCCAAGTATTGAAAAATATAAAGTAGATGTAACACATCCAGGCTGTATTGAAAAAGAAGATATGCGTGTTCTAGGAGAATTTATTCGTGATATCATTAAAGAAAATCCAAATAACTTTAGAGCTTTTGGACCAGACGAAACAATGAGCAATAGATTATCACATCTATTTGATACAACATCTAGAGTATGGTATTTAAATAGAAAGAAAGATGATGAATACTTATCACCAGATGGTCGAGTAATGGATTCATATTTAAGTGAACATACATGTGAAGGATGGCTTGAAGGATATATATTAACCGGTAGACATGGCTTCTTCGCTTCATATGAAGCCTTCATTCGTATAGTAGATTCTATGGCTAGTCAACATGCAAAATGGCTTAAAGTATCCAAAGAACTACCATGGCGTAAAGACATAGCATCACTAAATTATATATTAACATCAAATGTTTGGCAGCAAGATCACAATGGATATACTCATCAAGATCCTGGCTTTATAGACCATTTAGCTAACAAAAAAGCCGACATAGTAAGAGTATATTTACCTCCTGATGCAAATTGCTTATTATCTTGCTTTGACCATGTTATTAAAACAAAAAATTATATAAACGTAATTGTAGCATCAAAACATATGCGTCCTCAATGGTTATCTATGGAAGAAGCCAAAGAACATTGTGCTAAAGGAATATCAAAATGGGAATTTGCTAGTAATGATAAAAAAGGAGTAGACATTGTATTAGTCTCAATAGGTGATGCCCCAACATTAGAAAATATGGCAGCGGTAAAAATAATAAGAGAATATTTACCAGATATCAAAATAAGATTTATAAATGTCGTAGATTTAATGAAACTACAGCCAAATACTATGCATCCACATGGCTTAACAAATGCCGAATACAATAAACTATTTACTAAAGATAAACCAATAATATTCAATTATCATGGATATCCAACATTAATACATGAATTTACTTATGAAAGAGAAAATAAAAATATTTCAGTTCATGGTTACTTAGAAGAAGGAACAATAACAACAGCTTTTGATATGCGAGTAAAAAATAAAATAGACAGATATCATATAGTTATAGATATAATAAACCATCTAGATATATCTAAAACCCAAGAAGGCAAAAAAATAATAAAATTAATGGAAGAAAAATTAAAATATCATGATAAATATATAAAAGAATATGGTATAGATACAGAAGAAATAAGAAATTTTAAATGGGAGTGAGGTAAGAAATGAACCAGTTGTTTGAAGAATATAATACTTATAAAGAATTAATAAGTATGAAAGAAAAACTAAATAAAGAATTATTAAAGTTAAGTGGTACAAGAGATGAAACAAGTATAAAACAAATAAATACAATTGCTAAAGAATTAAGCCAAGTAAATGAAAAAATAGCCCAATATAATATCGATTCACTAACAAAAATAAGTAGTTACTTTAGTTGTAAAGATTCTTTTGATAAAGTATGCAAAGACATAAAAGCAATAGAAGAACTATCAAAAGAATCAACAAAAGAAAAAGAAATAATTCCTTCTGCTGAAGGAAGAAATAAAAAAATAGATAAAGAATTATCAGAAGAGTATAAATCATTAGTGGAATATAAGAAAAAACTACAATCAAACTTCAGTAAATACTATAATGATATAAAAAATATAACAACAGTAGTAAATAATACTCAAACAAAAGAAAAAATATCACCTGTCCAAGCGCAAGTAGAGTATGTACTGCCAAAGATAAAAGGATATGAAGATTTAACAATTGATGAAAAAATAAAAGAAACAAAAGATAGATTAGAGAGAATATTCGCTACAAGTCTACTACCAAATCAAGGTAAAAAAATAATTGTAAATTATAATGGTGATAAAAAAACAATACCAAGAAAGTATCAAGGATACTTTAATGAAACAATGAAAGAATTAAGACTATTAGAAAGAAATAAAACAAACAATTTAACATCACCAAGTCAAACAAATGAACCACAACTAGTGGCAAAACCAATTATACAATATACAGTAGATCCAAAAACATTATCATCCGGTATTACTTCTTCACCGCAACCACTAACAGGGGCAGTTGGAAATGAAAATATATATCAAGATATATTTAATTACAAAAAATACACTCCAAAAGAGTTTGCCTCTTCAGAAGACCAAAAATTATTTGAAGAATTATTTAAAAAATGTCCTGAAGAGAAAAAAGAAGAAATATATGATAAATTATTTTCTAAAGAAGCTATTGCTAGAAGAAATCAACTAGTAAGTAGTTTAACTAAACAAATAGAACTCGAACCAACATTTAGACAAACAGTAACTATAGCAAAATCGTATATTACTACAGTATCAAAAAAATTAGTAGATAAAGTAAAAAGCATAGGACTAAATATAAAAAATAAGAGTGAAAAAATAAAAGAACAAGCAAGTGATATAAAATATGAAGTTATAAACAGAACCATTAGATTTAAAGAAAATACTTGTCAAAAAGTAAATGAAACTAAAAATAAGATATGCGATATATCTAAAGAAAATGCTAGAAATCTCCAATTTGCTTTTGCTGAAATAAAAGAAGAAATGCAAAAACGACAAGAAAAAAGAAAATATACCAAAGATGATTTATTTGAAATAATAGCAAAATTACAAGAAGAAAATAGACTTAAAGAAAGAGAAATAAATCTATACAAGGCAAAAATAAAAGTATTAGAGCAAAATAGTCGTGGAGGCTATGTAGCTACCAGTATTATAACAATTATAGGGATACTAATATTATCAGGAACAATATTTACTATAATTGGAAGATTATTAAATCATTAGGAGAAAAATATGGAATTTAATATTATAAACGAAGAAAGTAAATTTAAATTAGGAAATATCTTATCAGTATTTAAAATTCCTGAAAGTGAAAAAGAAATAGTTTTATTTTCATTAGAAGGATTTGAAGATAATGATGAGTCAAACCTTCAAGTTGCATATATTAATACAGATAGCAATGGCTATGATTATATAGAAGAAATAAATGATGATAAAATATTGAAGAAAGCAATGCTAGCAGTAAAAGATATAATGGAAGTGATGAATAATGGATAATAAATTTAAAGTAATAGATGAAAATAAAGTTTCTGAAATTGAAGAACCAATAGAAACCCCAAAAGAAGAACCTGAAGAAAAAGAAGTAATACAAGAAGAAGTAAAACCTTTATTTAGTAGTGATGAATCTTTAAGTAATATAACTAATGATAATAATGAAAATAAAACAGATGAATTAATTAATTTGCTTAAAAGTCTAAATGTTGAAACATCTAAAATAACAACGAGTGAATTAAATAAAATTGTTGATAACTATGAAGAAGCAACAATAAAAGAAAATATAATGAAGAAAAGAATATAATTTATAAAATAGACAGAGATAAATGGGATTGGAATAAAGCTTTTGGATGGAACGATAAAAGCGTTGAAGGTTTTTTTGAGAAATATTTAAAAAAAGTTTTTGAAGAAGTAGAAATAAAAGAAGATGCAAAAGAAGTAATAAATACTTTAAAAAAAGATGGAGATACAATAATAATTATAACCGCAAGGAATAGTGAAAATGTAAAAGATGTGCACAAGATTTGTGAAAAATGGCTAAAAGATAAACAAGTAAAAGTTGATAAAATAGTAATTAACGGAGCAGATAAAGCAAAAGAGTGCAAAGAAAATAATATAGACATATTTATAGATGACCGGAATATATCATTGCGAAAATGTATACAGTAATTTAAAAATACCAGTATTATTAATGAATAGCAGATATAACAAAGACTATGAAAATGCAAATATAAAAAGAGTATATAATTGGAAAGAAATATATAATGAGATAAGCAAATATAAAGAAAAAATCTCTTAATATTTAATTAAGAGATTTTTTAACTTTACATAGGTATTTCAATGAAAAATGTTGTTCCCTTTCCTTTGGCTGTTTCATATCTTAAATTAC
>OIZL01001269.1_pt1 | contig 14378 bp, 10 predicted proteins | sample 1588541 | NCBI WGS metagenome assembly OIZL01 (sample SAMN03283285) | human gut metagenome | biome: human-associated habitat; material: feces | host: Homo sapiens | place: Peru | collected 2012 | reverse complement strand
TTATAAAAGGATCTTTTTCTTTTGACATAATTATACCTCTTTTCTTTTATTATCTAAATTAATTATAACATATTCATAGTTATTATTTAATTCTAATTTTACTTACTGATTTTTTAATTATGTATACTAATTCACTATAATAAGAATTAGTAGCAAATATTATACATCATTAAAAAGAAAAAATCTAGTTTTTACATATTTTGAAGTTTTTAAGTTTATTATAAATTTTATATTAAAGTAGCACACACAAGAGATTGACTTTCAATACTAATAATGTACAATATTATTTGTAAGTGACCTTCGGTATCCCGTGTGGACCGGAGACTTTTTATTTATGAAAAAATTTAAAACAATAGAAGAAAAAATAAATTTATTAAAAACAAAAAACATTACCTTTAACAATGAAGATAATGTAAAAAATATTAAATATTATCAATGTTTATAAAAACATGAATTTTATTAAGGCTCTTTATTATTAATTGAAGTATTTAGTACTGAGTGTCTGCCACATTCTTTTGAAGAAAGGAGACTTGATAGTTATGAAAACAAAGACTTTTATCTTGAAGTTTTTAAAGTACATATCTCTCATTTTATTTTTAGTTATCATTTTGGTAACAATAATAAAAAAATGACACTTAAGCTCATAAATTAATTTATGGACTTAAATGTCTATCCAAACATAGGTAGGCATTCAGTTAAACTAAATGCTTCCTTTTTTATTTTATGCAAGTTGTCTTGCTAAATACATAATACCATAAATATTACATATTTTCAATTATTTAAATAAACCTTTTACTAATTCCCAGAAAGTTTTTTTAGTTTCTTCTTTCTTTACTTCAGTTTCTTTAGTTTCCTTCTTTTCTCCATCCACTACTAAAATAAACTTAGTTTCACTATCTTTACTTAAATTTTCACTGCTTACTGTATTGTAGTTTTCTCCTAATTCTATTAATTTATTTAATCTAGTAACCATAGGATTAACTTGATTATTCACTAAATTTCCTATTACTTTAATACCTTCATTATTATATTTAGTAATACCACTTGATAATTCATTAATTCCATTATCTAAAGTATCTATATTTGTATAAAGTACATTTAATGATTGAGTAAATTCTTTTATTGCTTCATTTTTTATAGTATCAGGTAAAGTATTTAATATACTATCTGTTACCATACTAGCAGTTTCTGTACTTGCATTCATTGTAGAAACAACAGATACTTCTCTTGCAGTTTTAATAGCTACTTTTTCACTTACTTTACTTGCAGTACTACTATTTGATTTAGTTAAAGTGTCTAATACCAAACTTACATTAGCATTATTTATTTTACCACAACTTGTTAATTCATCTATAGTCATAGTATTTTCATCTTTACCCATCTTTTTAGCAGTCATACATGCAGTATAATCATTCATCAAATTAGCATTTGTTAAAAACTCAGTGAAAGAATTTTGAATTTCATTAGCAACTAATTCATTAATTTCAGGATTACCTTTCTTAAGTTCTTCTTCAATTAACTTTTCTGCAGTATCACTTATTTCTAAATTCTTTTCATCAGTAAACTGACTATTAACAGTATTAAGTACATTAGCTTTAATCATTTCTTTTTGACTATCACTTAAAGCACTACTATTATTATTACTTAATTCATCTATAGAACTTTTTAAACCACTTTTAATTTTATTAGATCCATCTTTAATCATAGATGCACTTTCATCTATTGTATTCATGTTACTTTCTAATTCATCTACTTTACTTGTTAAACTATTTAACTTATTAAATATATTAGTATCACTACTTATTAAATTAGAACTTACAACACTATACATAGTACTTAATTCAAAGTTAGTTGTATCATAATTAATTTCAATTGTATTTAGATTTTTCAAATCACTCATATTTAGACTTTCATAAAGTCCTGGCATACTTACACCCATTACTACACTTTTAGTACCACTAGATAATACTTTACCATTACTAACAGTTATATTAGAATTATTTTCATTATTTATTATTGTACCCATAGTAACTACAAATGGAGTATATAAATTTTCATATTTACTATTTACATTAACTAAATGAGAATCATTATTAGTATACTTTATTCTTATAGTAACATTACCACTTTTACCTAATAAATCTTTTAAATCAATGCTTTCTCCATCTAATAAATAAGTTATATTCATTTCTATTGGTAAACTATTTTTTAATTTACCTTGATAAAATATATCATTACCAGTAGTATTCCATGTTAAGAAATTACCATCTTTAGAATACTTTTCATTACCATTTAAATTAAATATATCATCTAATTCTGAATAATCATTTATTAAAGTAAGTTTTTCATTATTTATAATATGTTCATTTACATTTATACTACTTACTTTACCATCATAACTAACTTTAGCATATACAGTTTCATTTTTAGTTAAAGCATATGTATTAATTGGATTAACTATTAATAATGTAACTAACCCAATTGCTAATTTTAATTTTTTATTTTTCATTTTATCACCCTTCTTTTTAGTAGCTTTCATAATTAACTTATCAAATATAAGTAATATACTTGGAAGTACTAATATAGTTATAGCCATACTTATAATAGCTCCACGACTTATTAAAGTACATAATGAACCAACCATATCTATTTTACTATATAAGCCTACTCCAAATGTCGCAGCAAAGAAACATAATCCACTTATAAATATAGATGCTGCATTATAATTAAGTGTTTTTACCATAGATTCTTTTTTATCTAGTCCTTCACATCTATTATTCAAATATGATGTTGTTAATAATATTGCATAGTCTATAGTAGCCCCCAACTGGATTGTACCTAAAACTATAGGTGCAACGAAAGGTAAAGTTACATTTCCAAAATAAGATATACCCATATTTATAAATATTGCAGTTTCAATCGCAGTTATTAACAAAATTGGTAAACTTAAACTTTTAAGAACCACACATATTATAATTAAGATACAAATAATAGATATACCATTTACATTATTAAAATCAGTATCAGATATTTCTACTAAGTCTTTCATTAAAGGTCCTTCACCTGCGACTATTGAATTTTCATTATATCTTTTAACTATTTCATTAACTTTATCAATTTGATTATTTAATTCATCACTTGCTACTTCATAAATTGAATTTACAAGCATTAATTCATATTTATCATTTTTAAGTGTAGACATTAATTCACTAGGTATCATATCTTCACTTACACCAAGACTTTTTAATTCTTCCATTGAAAGTACAAAGTCAATTCCTTCAACACTCTTTAATTCTTTAGTCATAGAATTAATACTATCAGTAGTCATATCATTACTTAATAATATTATCTCTGGACTTACTATATTAAATTTATCTTTTAGTTCTGTATTAGAACTTATACTTTCTAATGTCTTTGGTAAAGATTCATCCATCTTATAGTAAACACTTACATTTTTATTAGCTAGATATGCAGGTATAAGTATTAATAAGAACAAAATAAATATAACTACATGATTTTTTACTACAAAATTATTTAATTTACTAAATTTTAAATTAATACTTTTATGTTTAGTCTTTTCTATATATTTATCAAATACAAGAAGTAAACTAGGAAATACTGTTAATACAGTTACTACACCGAGTAAGACACCTTTTGCCATTACAAGTCCTAAGTCTTTACCTAAAGTAAGTTTCATACTAATTAATACTAGGAAACCTGCGATAGTAGTTAATGAACTTCCTATAACAGAAGTAAATGTTTCTTTAATAGCCTCTTTCATTGCTTCTTCTTTACTCATTTTATTCTTTTTCTTTTCATATGAATGATATAAGAATATTGAATAGTCAGTTGTGACACCCAGTTGAAGAACAGCTACCAAAGACTCTGTAATATAACTTATTTCTCCAAACATTAAATTAGTACCTAAATTAAATATAATTGATACTCCAATATTTAATAGTAGTAATACTGGTACTAAGTATGAATCTAATGTTAATTCAAGTACCAATAAACAAAGAATAACTGCGATTAATACATAAATAGTTATTTCCTTATCAGATAAATTCATGGTATCTAGAACCATTGAACTCATACCACCTACTTTAGTTTTATCACTAATACTTCTTATTTCTCTTACAGCATCAATAGTTTCAGTACTAGATGTTCCACCTTCATAAGTTACAAATAATAAATCAGTGTTATCATCATGTATATGACTTCTTACCTCACTCGGTAATATATCAACTGGAATATTATTACCAAATACATCATAAATACTCATTACTTTATTGACACCATTTACATTAGATATTTTATTCTCTAACTCTAAAATATCTTTACTAGACATATCACTTACTAATACTATTGAATAAGAACCCATATCAAAATCATTAGTAAGAATATTTTGTCCTTTAATAGTTTCTATATCTTCTGGTAAATATACTAAAATATCATAATTTACTTTAGTTAATTTATAACCAATAAAAGATAATACCAAAAGTATAGAAGACACTATTAATATTAAATTTTTATTTTTAATTATCTTTTCTGAAAATTTATTCATATTTCTCCCTCCACTAAAGCATTTTATTACTTTACATAAAAAAAGACATACACATAATTAACTAGATGTATGATAACCAACAAATATATAAATATGTATTAGTATTTTTCCAACATTTTAATAGTTATCTTTACTTTTGTACAATAAAATGTATAATATTATCTAGGTGAAAAGAAATGAAAACAGATTTAAGAGTTATTAAAACTAAGAATTTAATTTATAAAGCATTAATAGAATTAATGAAAGAAAAAACTTTTGAAGAGATAAAGGTTAGTGATATTTGTAATAAAGCTATGATTAATAGATCAACTTTTTATGCTCATTATACTGATAAGTATGAATTACTTATAGATTTTATAAATACAGTTAAAGATGAATTAACTAGTGAACTTAAGAAAAATAATAATAATTTGAATACTGGTGAATATTATATAGAACTAATAAGACTATTATTAGATCATTTAGATGAAAATAAGGAAATTTATAATGCAATAATGATTAATAATAGAAATAGTATTATGATGGATATATTTTTAAGTGTAGTTAATAAAGATATTATAGATAGAGTTAAATCTGATAATATTAATTCTAATGTACCAATTAATGTAATAATTAAATTTTATTTAGGTGGTGTTATTAATATAGGATTAGAATGGTTACAAAATAATACCAAATATACTAAAGAAGAAATAGTTGAATATTTAAGTATACTAATTCCAAAGAGTTTTTAGGAGGACTTATGATATTACCTTATAAAGATAATATGTATGAATTTGAAGGTGCTTTTATAGATAGGAATAATCGTGTGTTAAGATTAGGAACTTTAATTCATGAAGGTTTTGCTAGACAAGAAGTTGAGAGATTAAATGAGAATGATAAAGTTCTTTATAATAAATGGATAGAATCTTATTATAAAGGTAATTTATTTACTTCACCTTATTCTTTTGCAAGTGACTTTTTAACTATGGTATTAGGTTATGATAAAATTGAAACTATTTTGTATCATGTAATTAGTACAAGTAGTAATAAACCTTATGAAAGATTTTATAATTATTTATTAATGGGATTCACTATACAAAGATTGCCTAGGTATATTTATAAAAATGGGAAATTTGTTAAACAAAGAATTACATTAAATAATGAAAATGAATATATAGAAGAAATAGAAAATATTAAAAAATTAGTACCACAAAAAGATAGACACATATTTAAAAAGTAGATATAAAACTAATTAATTTTATATCTACTTTCTCTTTCTAAATCTCTTTCTTTTATAGTTTCTCTTTTATCATATAATTTTTTACCCTTACATAATCCTAAAAGTATTTTAGCTTTACCTTTTTTAAAATATAACTTAAGTGGTATTAAAGTATAATGATTTAATTCTATTTCTTTATCTAACTTTATAATCTCATGTTTATGTAATAATAGTTTTCTTTCTCTTCTTTCATCATGATTAAATATATTTCCTTCTTTATATTTAGCTATAAACATATTAGTTAAATATACTTCATCTTTTTTAATTCTACCATAAGAATCATTCATATTAGCTGAACCTTTTCTAATACTTTTAATTTCAGTTCCTTTAAGTTCTATACCACATTCTATTTCATCTATTATAAAATAATTAAATTTTGCTTTTCTATTTAGTATTTCCATATTGATTCACCACTTTTTCATAACAAAATTATATCATTATATTATTGTCTTATCAATAATTGAAATTAAAAAATAAAGTATACTTTTAATTATATTAGTATTAAATTGATAACAAATTTATTCCATAGATTACTACACAAATATAAGTTATAATTGTACCTAATAATATAAAAGGTCCAAATGGAATAATATTATCTTTTCTTTTCATAATTATAATACTTAGTAAAGCCATTATACAACTTATAAATAAACTAACAAATGAACTAACAAGACTACCAAAAGTAAGTCCTACAACACCCATTAATTTAATATCTCCACCACCTAGACTTTCTTTCTTAAATACTTTATCTCCAATAGCTTTAATAACTAACATTATAAAAAACATTATAAGTCCCACTAAAGCATACTTTAAATATTCAAAAGAACTTTTTTCATATATAATATGACATAAATAGATAAGGATAATACCTATAACAAGAACTCTATCACTAATATAATAATAATCAAAATCACTTATAATAGTTACAGATAACATACTAATTAAAATAATTAAGATAAAGAAATTTAAAGATATACCACACATTAGATAACTTATTAAAAAACTAACACCAGTAAATAACTCTATCAAAAAATACTTAATACCAATTTTACTCTTACAATAATAGCATTTCCCTCTTAGAAATATATAAGAAAAAAGTGGTATATTCATATACCACTTTAGTGGTTTCTTACAATTAGGACAAAAACTATCAGGTTTTACCATACTTATTTTATTAGGTATTCTATATCCCATACATCCATAAAAACTACCTAAACAAATACCAATTATAAATATAATAATACTAATAAATATTTCCATAAATCCCCCTAACCTAATACCTCAAATCCTATATTATACATAGGCACTAATATTGCTATCATTATTGTACCAACTACAACTGCTAAGAATACCATTAATATTGGTTCTATTAATGTTTTTAAAGTATTTGCTAAAGCACGTTGTTCTCTTTGATAATACTCACTTACTCTTTCTAGCATCGAACTAAGTTCACCAGTACTTTCACCAGTAGTAATCATATAATATGCAAGAGGCGGTACACACCAATTATCTTTAAATGATAAACTAATTTTATCTCCCCTTAATAAGTTAGATATTGTATCATACATTAACATCTTATAAAATTCATTATTAGTTATTTTACTCAATAAATCAATACTATCAGTAAGTAAAATATTATTTTTATTTAGTACTGCAAAAGTCTTAGCAAATAAATTCATTTCATTATATATTATTAACTTACCAATAACTGGTATATGCATTACTATATATTGCACTATAGTTCTAAATGCTTTAAGTTTCTTATATAATATTCTAAGTAATATAAGTACTACTACTAGTATAATTAATATTTTAACTATATTCAACTTTAGATATGCTGATATTATTAATAATGTTAATGTTAATCCTGTTACTTCAGATCCTAATCCCTCATATATTTGTTGAAATTGTGGTAATACATAAATCATTAAGAATGTTATAACAACTAAAGCAAAAATAAGTATAATAGTTGGATAAGTAATCGCACTTATCATTTGTTTCTTAGTTACTTCTTTTTCTTCATAATAACTACTCATTTCATCTAAAGTACTCTCTAAGTCACCAATTAATTCTGCAGCCTTAACCATATTAATAAGTAATGGTGGAAAAACATTTCCTTGTTTTTTTAATGCATCACTAAATGACTCACCCATAGATAATTCATATATAATTGAATCATATACTTTTCTATATTTTTTTCTTTTATCTTGTTCTGCTAAAATTTTAACTGCATCTGTAAGTGGAATACCACTTTTAATATATGTACTTAACTGAGCTAGCCAAAATACTAAATCTTTATTTTTAATTGGTCTTTCAAGATATCTATTTTCATTATGCATAAGATTAATCCACTTATTAGTTTTAATCTCATAAACTTCAAATCCTGCATCTAACAAATAAGAATGAACATCTAACTTAGACAAAGCTGCAAAATAGCCTTTAATTAGTTTACCATCACTATTTCTTGCTAAATATTCATATGTTTGTTTTTTCTCACTTCTTTCAGCATCAGCACCATTCTTATCAATTAATAATACTTCTAATTCTCTTTCTTTCTTATTTCTATAATGTTTAACTATAGAAATATTATTCCATCTCTCTACAAAATAATCTTTAATCTTATCAGGACTATGCTTAATAAAATACATAAATCTTTCATTAGTAACCTTACTCTTCTTAGCCATTGTACTAAAGAAATCACTAAATGCATTAACTATAAACATTGGTATTTCATAGAATATAAATTTAATCGTTTTAAAGAAACCTTTAAATATAGCCCTAAACAATTCATACAATTCTGTATAAATAATCTTTAAGAAATAATTATATACAAAATACCCTACTTTATATGTAAACTTACCTATATATTCAAATGCATATATAAAAGCATATATAATATAACTAAATAAAGTAATTAATCTAGTAAATATAAAGTCTAATGTTTTAATAATTCCTACAGATGCATATTTTAACGTTTTATATATTTCATTACCTATACTTAATAATCGTTTATTTATAGCCGGACGTACAATGCTTTTTTTCTCTTTAGATTTCTTAACTTTGGACATATTGTACCTCCTTCTATTCTTTTCTATTATTAAGTATACCACACATTTTTGAAATGTTAAATACTAAACCAAATAAAATGAGTAAATTTTGTATATTTACTCATTTATATAATTTTCTTATTTGTTCTTTAAATTGTTCTTCAGTCATATTATCTATTTCAGTAATTTGTCCAACTATTTCTGGAAAAGCATATACTTTAGTTCCATCATCTAAATATTTATAACACATACCACTTCCTAAAGTATATCCAACTGGTGCTTTATATATATCACTAACTTTTATTAAGTCTGGGTGTTCTTCTTTCACTTCAGTAACATGATGTTCAGCTATTTTATTACCATATAAGAATACAAATGGACATTTACTATTTAAATGATCAACGTTCTTATGTACAGCACTACCACATAAAGTTATTATTCCCGCTAATGATAAGGCAGCAATACCCATATTAAATCTAGTTGAAAATTCACTTTGTTTCTTTTGTTTTAATTTTAATTCCATTTCTTCTAAACTATTCATTTCTACCCCCAAAAACTATAATAAGTGTATCACATAAAGTACACTTTGTCAAGACAGGTACAAATGATACCCTTCAATTCATACATTAATTATATAATAAACATTTTAGTTCCCTGTTGTGGTCGGAATCACCGCTTTTTAATACGATATCAATATATTATAAACTTCATAAGAAGTCAATTATATTATTGTATTAATTATATAACTATTTCATATAATAAACTTCCTAAAAAGTGGAATTGGACAGTTTTTAGGGAATAGAATATTGAAAAGTTTTAATTTTATTCAAAGATTCTTTATATATTACATTTAATTTAACATTATCCTATATAAAAAGATTATGACTATTCATAATCTTTAGTATAATTTTTATATACTTTTTTAAGTTCAGTATCTTTAATATCTAATCCAGATTCTTCTCTTAAATTAATTAATGATTTTTCATAAACATTTTTATTTTCACTTACATAGTTAGACTTTAATACAGTTAAAATTCTAGATTTAACATCATTTAATTCAGGCTTATCTAAAGTATCTTTTCTATAAATAATATGATATCCATAACTAGTTTTAACTAAACTCTTAGTATAACTATCATCACTTAACTTTTCAGCAGCAGTCTTAAATTCTTCTTCTAAATTAGAATCAAAATCTACTTGGAATGCTTCACTAGTAATATCATCTTCATATTCATCTTTTAAATCATCCCAATCTTCTCCATCTTTTAATTTATCTAATATCTCAGTAGCTTTCTCTTTAGCATCATCATCTGTTACATCATCACTTATTTTAACTAAAATATGTTCAACATTAAATGGAGCATAAACACTTTCATCATAATAATCATTTATTTCATCATCACTTATCTTACTAGTTAAATATTCATCATAATATTTTTGTCTTAAATAATCTAACTCTAAATAAGTTTTAAAATCATCATAAGAATCAAAATTATTCTTTTCTAAAAATTGTTCTTCAGTCATTTGATAAGTATTTTTATAATATTCAATATAACTATCTGCTTTATCTTTTAAAGTTTCATTATCTTCATCAGTTAATTCATATTTACTATATAAAATCTTTGAATCAATAATATCTAATAACTCATAAATAGCATATTTTTCTTTTAACTTATTATACATAGTATCAGCAGTAATATTATCATTATCTAATTTAATTGCTACTTCTTCTCTATTCTTTAATTGTGCTATCCTATCAGGATAAAATAATAACATAATTAATATACCAATTAATAAACAACCACCCATTCTTATCCATTCTTCTTTAGTATTTTTTTTTACATTCTTCATTAAGTCTTTCATATATCTCACCTTTCTAACATTTATTTTACTATCGATTTTACATAAGTTCAACAATTATTTAACTTTTCACTAATTTTTCATTTTTAAACTATCACTTACTGGACTATAACTATATCTATGATATTTACATGGTCCATATTCTTTTAATGCCTCTAAGTGTTTTTTTGTTCCATATCCTTTATTGTTTTTTAAATCATACATAGGATACTCTTTATCTATTTCATCTATCATTCTATCTCTTGTAACTTTAGCAATAATACTAGCAGCCGCTATAGATTCACTTTTAGTATCACCCTTAATTATAGAATTACTAGGTATATCTATATCTAACTTCATGGCATCAATTAATACATAATCCGGTTTAATACTAAGATTATCTATAGCCATTTTCATAGCAATCTTAGTTGCTTCATATATATTTATTTCATCAATTTTCTTTTCATCAACTATTCCAATACCTATACTAATAGCATCTTTAGTTATAATATCAAATAATTTTTCTCTTTTCTTTTCACTAAGCTTTTTACTATCTTTAATTTCAGGATTATAATAACCAACAGGTAAGATAACTGCACTTGTTACTACTGGACCTAATAAAGGACCTCTACCCACTTCATCAATACCACATATTAATTTATATCCTTTATCATATAATTCATTTTCATATTCAAGCATACATACCTCCAAATTTAAAAATGCGCATACACGCATTTATTAACTACAACTACTTTCATCTATAACGTATGGATAACTAGGTGTTCCATCACCAGACTTTATACCGACACAAGAGGCCAGAGAAACTGAAGGGCGCACCCCATAGTCATTCCGAACGTAGCCGTCGATCAAGTAGCCAGGGTCGCCAAAACCACCGACACCCCACACGTGAGCAGAATAGCCACTCCATTCATAAGGAGATATTGTCCACCACCTATCAACACCTGTGATTGATTCTCCTTGACTATTTGTATAATACCATGCATACGGACTGGTTAATCTAGTGGTCGAAGTTCCACCTGCAAAAGCAATCTCGTCTGCAGTCATAAGTGCAACTGGATACTTGAGTTGTCCATTTCCTCCACCTGTTGTACTTGCACTAAATTTATCAGCTAAAGCTTGTGTACTTTCAAATAATCCATTACTTGTATTTGCTCCACATTTATATGATGGCGCTCTATTTGAATATAATCTTGTGTAAGAGCCAAAATAAAACGAAGAGTTTCCTGAATATGACGAATTATAAGTTCCGCTTCCTACACTTCTATCATTACAATATATTGCGGTTTTACTTATGTATTTATCATAATTGGTTAATAAATTATTTTCATACCATGAATCTATTGTCTTTTTTATTGTACTATCATTTTCATTAGTCCTATTATTTTCTAAAGAATCACTCGTTCCATACATATATCCTACATACATTGGATCACTATCACTCAATTTAAAACCAAAATTACCTATATATCCTTTTGTAGTTGCTGGATCTAATCCTGAATATAATAGTCTTACACTCTTATCTTCATTTGTTCTTATTATTCTCCAGTATATATCTTCCTGTTCAACAATAACATTATAAACTGCTTTACTAGAAACCCAAGTTCCTTTTGGACCATTTTCATCCGTAGTACATTGTGCCTCTGTAAGACCAACATAATAATATTGATCATTTAGATTACACACATTTGTAGATGTACATTCAGACTCAGTAAGATTTGATTCTTTAAATTGATAATTATCAAAATTAATAAACATAACTTCTTTATCATTATATGTACAAGATGCCCTTGTTTCTTTACCAAACTTTACCCAGTTATTAGTTGTATTTCCTGAATAATAGTATACATCACTACCATCTTCTGTTTTATTCGTTTTGTATATTTTTCCTGTTGTATTGGCTACATTTGTTACACTAAAGTCTGTTCTTTCACTTATTGTTGGATTGTCTTCTAACATAACTGCTGTTAAACTCTTATTTCTATATGAAAACTCCCTAATAAATAATTTACCACTTAATGTCGCACCCATATCTGCACTTTGATTAACATCTACTTTATTAATATACTTTATTTCTATTGTATATGTTTGTAATGCTTTACTTGCTATTGGAATATTATATGCTAAAGTTGTATTTGTTGCTGTTAAAGCCTTAGGTAAATCTTGAAAATCAGTCATATTATATCCATTAGAATCATCACAAGTAATTTTATAAACTAATGAACCACTAGTTACAGTAGTATTAACTAAATCTTCTATAACTAAATTATATTTATATTCACTCTTAGTCTTATTTTCTATTGTAAAAGTCTTAACTACATCAAAATTATCTTCTGAATAAAGATTACTTCCTTCAATAGTATCTCCTCCATTAAATATAATTCTTAAATCTGTCATATTAATAGTAATATTCTTTCTATCGCCCTCAATAATAGCCGCAAAATAAGCATAAGTAAAGCCAATTGCCATAATAACAACTGCAACTATGCTTCCAATAATAAGTTTATTTTCTTTACTCATATATATCCTTCTTCCTATATTATTCTAAATAAAGTAGAATATGCGGAAAATAGTAAATAAGCAGCAAAAAATAATTATTTTATAAAATCATTTGACTCGCGCCAAAAAATTATATAGCCTTATTCCATAGAAAATAAATCTTTAAGCTCCTCTTTGGATAAACTCGCAATTCCACCCTTTGAATTCTCTACAAATACATCGCTCATTTCCTTTTTTCGTTTTTGCATCTCGTAAATTTTCTCTTCAATCGTATTTTTCATCAATAATTGATAAACTAGAACATTCTTCGTTTGTCCAATACGATAAGCACGGTCTGTCGCCTGGTTTTGGGCACTGACATTCCACCATGGATCAAAATGAATTACAGCCTGTGCCTTCGTTAAATTTAAACCTGTCCCTCCCGCTTTTAGAGATATCAAGAACACATCTGAATCATCACTTTGGAAAGCATCTACCTCTTCTTTACGCTTTTTCTTATCGACAGCCCCTGTAATCATATGATATTTGATTCCTCTATGATTAAACTCCTCAATAAAGGAATCGAAAATACTTGTAAAACTAGAAAACAATAATACTTTTTTTCCATTTTCCTTTAATGTCTCAATCAAATCCAGACACATCGTAAATTTAGTACTTTCCCCTTGATAATTTTCATACAACATTCTTGGTTCGCAACATATTTGGCGAAGACGCGTCATCATCGCAATAATCAAAATAGAATCAACTTGTTCTAATTTCAACTGTTCCTGCAACTGTTCATTGACCTGTGCAAGATTCGCAAGATATAACTGCTTTTCATCTGGACTTAAATTTAGCCACATATCTTTTTCTACTTTATCTGGCAAATCCTTTAATACTTGTTTCTTTGTTCTACGAAGAATAAATGGAGATACTAACTTTTGAAGCTGAGACTGCCTGTCATCATCGCCCATCTGAATTGGTTTCTCAAAATTCTTTGTGAAATAATTCAAGCTATATAAATATCCCGGCAATAAGAAATCAAAAATACTCCATAACTCACTTAAACTATTCTCGATTGGTGTTCCCGTTAATGCCAAGCGATGTTTACTCTTCAAAGATTTGACACTTTGCGCATTCTTCGTCTTTGGATTTTTTATAAACTGCGCCTCAT
>OIZL01001268.1_pt1 | contig 14386 bp, 21 predicted proteins | sample 1588541 | NCBI WGS metagenome assembly OIZL01 (sample SAMN03283285) | human gut metagenome | biome: human-associated habitat; material: feces | host: Homo sapiens | place: Peru | collected 2012 | reverse complement strand
TGGAGATTCGCCCTTGCAGTGGAGACTGGAAGTGCTGCGCTGGGGCTTGCAGTGAGTGCCCAGCCCAGAAAACGTATACACTGGCAACATCGACGGAGAACAAGCCAACGTGGATAAAGGAGGGCAAGAAGGATGGCTAAGCACATAACCAAAGCGCAGTTGAGACAACTCTATCAGGCTCAGCTCTTCGATAACGACGAATATTTGAGGCTTTTAAAAGAGTTTGCAGGGATAGAATCCCGGCCGACCACGGAGTACAACCACTACGACGAAAATGGCGAGTTTATTGGCAGCAGCGTGGACACCGATCTTTCTGACCTGCTGGACGAGGCTGGCGTGGAGGTGCGGGACGATGGGGCAACATAAGCACAACCCGACCGCTATTGCGGCGGCAAAAGGTGAGCTGCCGCCGAAGAAGCGAGAGCCGCAGCTGACCAAGAGGCAGGCGGAGCAGCTCTTGAGAGCGGAAATCCTGAGTAGATGCACACCGCTTCTTGCATTGCCGTATGAAATGCAAAACAGAATCGGAAGGGAGTATATGGATTTTGACTGATTATATCAGCCGCGAAGCGGCGGTGAAAGACTTTGAATCCTGCAACGCGGAAAATCCGAACTGGACACCCCAGCGAGTGAAAACGCTCCTGCTGCGTCAGCCCGCTGCCGACGTTGCGGAGGTGGTGCATGGAACGCCGGTGACGGAAGTGCGCACGAGGACGATTGTGGGATACCATGAGGAGATCGGAGTTTTAGCGGGAGACCGATCTACACTTTACCGCAGGAATATGGTGCATGCGGACATCCCGTATGACCACTGCCCAATATGCGGCGCAACGCTGTGCTCACGGTGGCATAATTTCTGCGGGAAATGCGGCGCGAAGATGGATGGAGGTGCTGACCATGCCTGACGAATACATCAGCCGCCGTGATGCGCGAATAGCGATCCTCGAGAAACAGGCCGGCGGTGGGGTGGATCAGAAAATTACGGTCGGAACGGCAGAAGCAGTAATCAACGCAGTTCCCGCAGCCGACGTTGCGCCGGTGGTACATGGGCGGTGGGAGAGAATGCGGGAATCGGGAACCACATGGCGGTGCTCCGCTTGCGATGTAATGGTAGGCGCATTTTTGGCGGGGTGCTCTCATTATTGCTATTGCTGCGGCGCGCGGATGGATGGAGGTGCTGACAATGCCTGACGAATACATCGGCCGCGAGGCGGCGCTGAAAGCAGCGAATGAATGGGTAAGCGAGGCGTGTATGGCGCCTGTGATGAGGGTAAGCCGGTTGTTTGATAAACTGCAAAAAGTTCCCGCCGCCGACGTTGCGGAGGTGGTGCGGTGCAGGGACTGCGAATATGTGAGGCCAACCGTTAATGCTCACACCGGGGAGCAGGTAGGAATCTGGTGCTCGCTGCATGACATCCTCAACGTCGGCCCGGATGACTATTGCAGTCGGGGCGAGAAGAAGGGCGCGACTGAATGAGCAGGCTGCGGTTTGAATCCATGGCGGACATGCCGGCGGGGATGCGGAAGCTTTACGCGAAGCAGGGGCTTGCCGCCGCTGCGGCGAAGCCGGAAAAGGCCACAAAGTATCACAGCACGCCAACGGAGCGAGCCGGGATCCGCTTTGACAGCCAGAAGGAGGCCCGGAGGTACGACGAGCTGATTGTGATGCTGCGGGCCGGGATCATCACAGATCTGCGGTTGCAGCCGCAATTCACGCTGCAGGAGAGCTACTGCACAGAGCGCGGGGAACGGATCCGCGCAATCCGGTACACGGCGGATTTCTCATACCGCTTCGGCGGAAAGCTGGTGGTGGAGGATGTGAAGTCATCGGCCACGCGGACGAAGGAATATCTGCGCAACAGGAAGATGGTGCGGGAGAAGTACGGGATCGATATCTCCGAGATTTAGGCAAGTGCCCGGGATTTTGATTTTTATGGACTTTGGCCGGCACGTTTTGCCATTGGCGCGCCGGGAGGATAACCCGGGTTTTGCACTGCAGGCGGCCACATGGCCCGTGCGCCGCCTGCAGATATACCGTGTGGGACGTGCGGAAAAACGTCACCCCATCGCCGGGCGTTTGCGCACCCGGCGGGCATAAGAACCTCCTTTTCCAAAAGCTGGCCCGGAGCAGAAAGGCCGGCTCACCCGCGACAGATGGGATGCGCGGGCGCAGGCGGTGCAAGGCCGTCACTGCCGCGGGGCGGAACACCGCCCCGCGAACCGAACGAAAGGCAGGAATCCAGATGAGCAAAGGAACCGTGATTGATCGTACCGGGGAGCGGTACAGCAGGCTGGTTGTGATGGAACGCGCTCCATCGGAGGGAGCACCGGGCGCGCGCTGGCTGTGCCAGTGCGACTGCGGGCGGAAGAAGATCGTGCGAGCGGGTGATCTGCAGCGCGGCAGCACAAGAAGCTGCGGGTGCCTGCAGGCAGAGAAGCGGAGAAAGGCCAAGAAGATCCGGGCAAAGGAGATTCAGGCACAGGCAGGGCGGAGCATCTGCTACAACGTGTACTGCCCGCAAAGGAACAACACACGCGCCGGGGCGTGGAGCTGCAGCCGGTGCCGGAACTGCATCAGCAGGGAGAAAACCCGCAGAGCCAAGCGGGAAATAATAGAAATTCAGGAGGAACAGGCATGAGCAAGATTATGGAACTTTTCTATGGAGATCTTGGAGCATTCCAGAATGATATGGAAAAGGAACAGTGGGCAGTGGACTTCCGCGGGGAGAAGTATCCACCGAGGATCGTGATGGACCAGTTGACGCCGCCGCTGTTTGAGGAAACGGCGGACGGGCTCAAAAAACAGGAGCCGGCCTGCATCCAGAGCATCGGGAGGCCGGATCTGCAGGTAATTACAACGGGAAAGCTGGCAATCAGCAAGAAGGACCTCACGAAGATGGTCAACCGGGCGGCCCAGCTGCTGGAGCTGTTCCTGCACGGGTTTATGCAGGAGAAAAAAGAGCTGGAGGAACAGGGATGAATTTTGCAAAGCAGCTGACGGCCATGAATCAAAGCAGCCTGGATATCGGATTCAAGGCCGGATTCCAAAAAGGCTGTGATCTGTGGATGGCGGCACTGGCAAAGGAGGGATTTGGCCCGGAGCGCATGCTGCGGATGGCGGAGAAGGTGGAGGAGCTGGACAAGCAGCTGGGCCTCGCCTGGCAATGCGAGGCGGAATCCGACTACGCGCAGGAGCAGCTGGACAGGGTGCTGCAGCCGGTATGTGGGGAAAGGTTTGTGCCGTTCCGGGAGCGGAATCCGGATATCAAGCAGTTTGACTACAAAAAGAGGGGGCAGCGGAAATGATTATTGAGATTTTAAGCCTTGTCGCGCTGCTGGGATGGATTGCGCTTGGCGTGATGACGTTTTTCAAGCTGCGCAGTCTGACCCGCCGGGCCAACGACGTAATGGATACGCTTGAAATGGTTGAACTGATAGAGCTAAAGGGTACGGCGCCGGATGAGCCGGGGAAAGAAGGCCCGTGGTGGGCATGCCCAAAGTGCGGCGCCGTAGGCTGCTGCAAATGGGATGCAGCTACAGATACAAGCACATGCAGGGCGTGCGGATACACAAGCTGACCGCTGAACGCATGGCCGGAATCTCCGGCCACGCTTTGAACGGGCAGAGATGGGAGGGATATCTGTGAATATTGCGTACAACGTGGACTGCATGGAGTATATGCGGACGCTGCCGGATAAAGCATTTGATTTGGCAGTGGTGGACCCTCCATACAGAGACGCTGCCGAGAACGCGCCAACGAAGGACATGAGAAGGAATGGATCGCTTGCCTGCTTTGGAGATAAGCCGAGTGAGGAATACTTTGCGGAGCTAAAAAGAGTGAGCAAAGAGCAAATTGTGTGGGGGGCAAATAACTTCGGATTGCCCGCGTACAAAGGGTTTATTGTGTGGGAAAAGCTAACAATCTCCGAGAATTTTACGATGTCGCAGGCAGAAATTGCGGCGATATCAGAAGGGCTTGGGACGACGAGCAAAATTTTCAAGGCTGCACCGCAAGGGACAAAGGACGATAAGCGCATCCACCCAACACAAAAGCCCATTGCGCTCTATGCGTGGATCTTCGCCAGATATGCAAAGCCAGGGGACAAAATTCTGGATACGCACCTCGGGAGCGGGAGCAGCCGGATCGCTGCATATGACGCAGGGCTGGATTTCGTGGGGTGTGAGATTGATAAGAATTACTACGCGGCGCAGGAGGAACGATTTGCTGCGCACGCAGCACAGCTATCTCTATTTATATAACGTATAAGGTGCTGGGGAACTATGGCAAAGAGACATAAACGCAGAAAATATACCGGGAACGTTTGCACGCAGATTGTATACACGGTGGCAGAGAATGCGGATCCAAAAACCAGCCGGCCCAAAAAGCCGAGATTTGAGACGCTGCAGGAGCGCGAGGACTTTAATGGCAAGATCTCTGCGGGGAAATTCGCCGACATTATCAATGCCAACTTCGGGCCGACGAGTCTGTACTCCACGCTGACGCTGGATGCGGACAACGAAGTACATACCGCGCAGGAGATGCGCGCAGTGCGGGACCGGTTTTACCGCCGGTTGGCGTACCATTTCCCGGAGGCCAAGATCGTGATTGTATATGGCCGTGGCAAATCCACCAACAGATTTCACCTGCACATGATCTCAGAAGGTATACCAGAGGACGAGATTGCCAGGCTGTGGCGGATGGGCAGCGTAATTGAGGTGCGGCACCTGCGCAAACACAACTACTACCTGGATAAAAACGGAAACAAGATTGACCACGGCCAGGATTACACGGCTCTGGCCAACTATCTGCACAGCCACTGGCGTAAGGAATTTGGCGGGCACCGGTACAAGGCAAGTCGGAACTGCGTCCGGCCGGAGCCGGAGCCTGCGACGGAGGCGGTGCGCGAGTACAGCGTGGAGCGACCGCCGGTGGCGCCGCGGGGCTATGTGCTGGTGGAGGCAAGAGCCACGCAGTATGGGTATCTCTATTTTAAATATGTAATCCCGCCGGAGCGCGGACGAACGTAAACGGAAAGAACAGGGCAAGAAAAAGCGGACGGGCAGCCGCTTACCTTAAGCCTTGTAAATGTGTAGCGTTTTGGAACGAAAACCGGAAGGAGGTGCTGGCGTGGGATTTCGAAAGCTCCGGGGCGTGAAACGGACATACAACGTGCAGGGGGAGATCTACTTCCGATGCAGGAATTACACAAAGCAGGATGCAGCGACAAAGCAGAAGATACTCCGGCTCGTTGGCGAAGTCGCGGAGCCGGAGTATCAGAAGGCATTATTGGAGTATCTGCGGGGAGACAGCGTGCAGGATGTAGCCATGCGGCACTGCTGTTCAGAAAGCCAGCTTTATAAGCTGCGGAAGAATTTCTACGAGAAATGGTGAAAATAGGCACATGCAGTGGGGGCATGTGCCTGATTGGGCTGCAGAAAAGGTGACACGGGGATACACGCGCGGGGGCGCGAATTACATTACGCGGCTGCTGCCGGAAGGCAGGGGCCGATTTTTTATGCGCTGACGCAGAAGCGGGAAAAAGTGTGTGGTAACTGACGCAGGAAAGGATGGACAATAAAGGCAAAGGAGGTGGCGGCATGGCGACGCCAGGGAGAAAGGCATACCCACAGGCCAGCGGGTTTCTTGCGGCCTGCCGCCGGTACGTCAAATCCATCAGCTACATGCAGAAGGTGGTACAAAAGGTGCCGGAGATGCAGCCGGACGAAAAGAGCGGCGTAGAGATTCCCGTGACAGACGGCTGGGGGCACATCGTATACCGGGAGGAGCCGGTATATGCAGAGAACGGAAAACCGGCAGAGGTGCGCGCATGGGTGGAGGCCCCGAGCGTGACGGGCTGCTGCCTGTTCCTCGGAATCTCCCGGCAGGCATGGAGCGAGTATGCCAAGCAGGCTGGATACCAAGATGCAGTGCAATGGATCCGCATGCTGGTAGAGCAGTACAACATCCAGCAGCTGAGCGGGAAAGGTGCTGCCGGGGCAAAATTCACACTGGAGCACAATTTTGGATGGAAGGAGCGGCACGAAGTCAGCCTAGACGAAAAGACGACAAAGGCCGTGACAGCGGCGGGATTATCGCCGGAGGAAAAGCGGGAAATGATCCTGACCATGCTGCGGGAGAGCGGGAACGATGCGGGCGGATGATCTGGATCTGCAGCTGCAGGTTGTGCAGTGGTGGCGGGAGCTGAAAGCGTCGACAAACGAGGCTTTTTTCGATCTGTATTTCGATCATCACCGATTCCTTGTGCTCAAAGGAGGAGGAGGCTCCGGGAAATCCATTTTTGCCGGGCGAAAGATCCTGGAGCGGGCAACAACGCAGGCAGGACACCGGTTCCTTGTGTGCCGGAAGGTTGCCAAGACGCTGCGGGAAAGCTGCTTCAAGCAGCTGGTGGATCAGACGCTGGAATACTACCCGGAGAGCGGGTACAAGGTGAATAAGTCGGACATGCTGATTTCCTTCGCCAACGGTTCGGAGATCATCTTTGCCGGGCTGGACGATGTGGAAAAGCTGAAATCCATCTTCAACATTACGGGAATCTGGATTGAAGAAGCCAGCGAGGTCAGCCAGGACGACTTTGACCAGCTGGATATCCGTCTACGCGGCAAGGAGGTGGGATATCAGCAGATTATCTTATCCTTCAACCCCATCAGCATCAACCACTGGATCAAGAAGCGCTTTTTTGATCGGGCGGATGCACTGGCGCTGACGAGCGAAACGACATACAAGGACAACCGGTTCCTGCCGGAGAAGAACCGGCAGACGCTGGAGAACTTCAAGGAGACGAACCCGTACTACTACGAGGTGTACTGCCTGGGGCACTGGGGCGTGGTTGGCAAGACGGTGTTTGATGCAAAACGCGTCCAGACGCGGATTGACGAGCTGCAGGAACTGCCAGCGCCGGAGCGGTACGGATTCCAAATCACATGGCGAAGCGCGGAGCTGCACGACAGGATTACAGACTGGCAGCTGCAGAAGGAAGATGGCGGAAGTCTGCGGATCTGGCGGGAGCCGGAGAAGCGCAGGCCGTATGTTATCGGCGCAGACACGGCGGGCGAAGGCTCCGATTTCTTTGTTGCGCAGGTGCTGGACAACATCACCGGTGAGCAGGTGGCGGTGCTACGGCAGGAGATGGACGAGGACGAATTTGCCTGGCAGCTGTACTGCCTGGGCAAGCTCTACAACAATGCGCTGATTGCCGTGGAAGTCAACTTCTCCACGCATCCGGAAAAGGAACTGGAACGGCTGGGCTACACGCACCTGTTTGTGCGGGAGCGGATAGACAGCTACACGGGGAAGAACGTGGAGGCGTTTGGCTTCAAGACGGACAGCATATCGCGCCCGCTTGTGCTTGGAGAACTGGTGGGCATTGTGCGGGAGCACGTGGAGCTGTTCAAAGATCCGGTGACGCTGGACGAAATGCTCACCTTCGTCCGGAACGAGAAGGGACGGGCGGAGGCGGCACTCAACGCGCACGACGACTGCGTACTATCGGCTGCGATTGCGCACCACGCGCGCAGCCAGCAGCGGTTCACGCTGGAGGCAGAGGAAGAAGAAACCAGGGCGTGGACAAAGGATCAATGGGAGGACTACAACGCGGCTTCCCGTGAGGAACGGGAACTGCTGCTGAGACTATGGGGCAAACCAGAATAGGGAGGAAACTATGAAAAAAATGACAGAGCAGGACAAAAGCAAGCTTGCCATGTGGCAGGATCGGCTGCGGGTGAACGAGGGGGCCTGGAACGTATTCCAGGAGAAATTTGACGAGCGGGACAGGATCTACCGCGGGCAGCACGAGCTGCGCAACACCGTATCCATGCCCAGAAACTCACCGAAGGAGACGAACCACTGCTACAACATCGTATCGGAGAACATTGAGTCCGAAGTGGACAGCACGATTCCCATGCCGAAGGTTACGCCGCGCCGGAAAGCGGATGAATGGCGGGCACGGATCATAGAGGATATGCTGCGAAATGAGATTGACAGGATCCCGATGGAGGAAATTAACGACGCCATGGAGCGCATTGTGCCGGTGCAGGGCGGCGCGTTCTATCTGCTGGAATGGGATAACCGGGAGATCCACGGAGACAGGATTGGTGAGAATGTGGTGACAGCGATTCATCCGAAGGAATTTGTCCCCCAGGACGGCGTGTTCACCGGAATTGAGGACATGGACTACTTTTTCCTCAAGCTGCCGCAGACGAAGCAGTACATCCGGGACAAATACGGCGTGGATGTGGAATACGCGCAGGAGACGGAGCCGGAGATCAAGGCCACGGACGCCAGCACGGCAGAGGACATGGTGACGCAGTATGTGGCGTATTACCGCAACGACCGCGGCGGAATCGGCGTATACAGCTGGGTCTGCGACACGGTGCTGGAGGACATTGAGGACTACCAGGCCAGGCGCCGGAGGCACTGCAAACGGTGCGGCGCGGCAGAGGGAACCGGGAGCCGGATCATGCAAGATGGCAGCCAGCCGGAGAAGAAGGAGGAGAACGGCGTATGCCCGTACTGCGGGGGGACAGAATGGACAGACGAGGATGAAGCGTATGAGGACGTCTTTGAGCCGCGGCAGATGGGCGGCGAGGAAGGCCCTGTGGTTGGCGGGGCAAATCTGGCAGCGGACGAAAACGGGAATATCGTGATGCGGGCCACGGAGCGGGTGCCATATTACAAGCCGGACGTGTATCCGCTGGTGCTGCAGCGCAACATCTCCGTATTCGGCCAGCTGCTGGGAGAGAGCGATGTGGACAAGATTGCAGATCAGCAGAACACCTTGAACCGGTTGGAGCAGAAGATCATCAACCGGATCTGCGAGGCAGGCAGCATCACCATTCTGCCGCCGGACACGAGTGTCACGGTAGACGAGAACGAGCACCGCGTGTACCGGTGCGAAAATGTGGCAAATGCCAACGCAATCCGCAATGTGGCGTTCACAGGGGATCTGCAGTATGAGCTGGCGTATCTGGCCCAGGTCTATGAGGAGGCGCGCCGGACACTGGGCATTACGGACAGTTTCCAGGGACGAAACGACACGACGGCCACGAGCGGCAAGGCAAAGGAGTTTGCGGCGTCGCAATCGGCAGGGCGGCTGGAAAGTAAGAGAATGCTCAAGCGGGCGGCATTTGCCCGGCTGTATGAGCTGATTTTCAAATTCAAGCTGGCGTATGCCGACGAGCCGCGGCCTGTGATTTCCAAGGACGACACAGGGGAAAACAAGTACGACTACTTTGACCGGCATGATTTTCTGGAGCAGACGGCAGACGGCGGATGGCGGTATGTGGATGATTTCATTTTCTCCACAGACGACGCGTCGGCGCTGGCAGTCAACCGGCAGAACATGTGGCAGGAGCTGACCAGCCAGCTGCAGGCGGGGGCCTTCGGCGACCCAACGAACCTGAACACGCTGATTTTGTACTGGACGAGCATGGAGCAGGAGCACTATCCGGGGGCCAGCGAAAAGAAACAGTACATCAAGGAGCAGCTGGCCGCGAAGCAGGAGGCTATGCAGCAGCAAGTGCTGCAGCAGGCCATGCTGCAGCAGACGGCCATGCAGACACAAAACACGGCGCCGGCGGCAGAGCCAGGGGCGATGCAATAACGAAAAGGCGCTTCGCCAGAGGGCGGGGCGCTTTTTCCTGACATGGGAAAGTGTGTGGTAACAGACACGCCGGAGCATGAAAATGGAAGAAGAAAACCGGAAAGGAGGAAATCTGATGGATAAGCCGAAGAACTACGACGTCAAGCATCAGGGCGCCCAGGTTGTGCGGGCTCCGAAAGAGCAGAGTTCGCCGAAGGGCACCACGACCGTGCAGCGCGGGACCGACCTCAGAGCCGGTAAGAACAAGAAGTAATTCCAGAAAAAACACTACCCAAGGAAAGGGGAAAAATCCAGATGGGTCTTAGTGAGCGAGAAGTTTATGAGGCATTCGGGCTTGAAATGCCGGAGAAAGCGGAAAGCGAGCCGGGCATGGCCAGCACGGCGGAGCAGACGCAGACCCGGCAGGAGGGTCAGGACGCAGGCGCAAACGAGCAGGAGGTCGCCGAACCTGCACAGGGAGCGGAATCCGCGGAGACTGGTGACGATCAGCAGCCGCAAACGCAGGAAAAAGCACAGCCGGAACAGCCGGACGCTATGCCGCCAGAGCAGCGCAGGCAGAATGCTGCCCGCCGCCGCAAGAAGGAGCTTGACGACGCGGTAAATGCGGCGATTGCCAAGGAACGGGCGGCAGCAGATGAACGGATGCAGGCGCTTTTGAAAAGCGCAGGGATTAAAAGCCCATACACCGGCGAAGTGATTTCCAGCGTGGAGGAGCTCAAAGAATATCTCGCAAGCGATAGGCAGAAGCGGATTGAGCGGGATCTCAAGGCAGGAAAGCTGACCATGGAGGCCCTGCAGGAGGCTGCGCGAACAGCGCTGCCGGAAAAGCAGGAGCCGAAGGAGGAACAGCCGGATCCGCAGCCGGAGGACGGCGCAGACACGGCGGTGTTCCAGACGCAGGTTCAGAGTGAGCTGGCAGAGATTGCAAAGCTCAATCCGAAGGTAAAGAGCATCAACGATATTCTGCAGATGGAGACGGGCCAGCGCTTCGCGCAGCTGGTTCAGAACAACGGTCTGAGCTTCCTTGACGCCTACAAGCTGGCGAACGAGGACGCAATCCGGCAGCAGACAGCGGCAGCCGCCGCACAGGCAGCAAAGACGGCAGCTGCGACCAAGCAGCACCTGCAGGCGTCGACCAAGCGCGGCGCAGGGGCGGTGACGGTGCCGACGGGGGAAATGCAGGTGTACCGGGCCCTGTTTCCGCATGCCTCCGATGCAGAGATCCAGAAGATGTACAACGACAGGATTGGAAAGCGAAAGGAGTAAACCATGGCAATTTTGCCTTACAAGTATGACGACGGACGTCACGACCCGTGGGAGATGCAGCCCATTGGCGCTGGCATTACCGCCGTTCTGGGCACCGGTATGGTGCTGACAAGCGGAAAGCTTGCAATTGCAGGCGCTACGGCTGTGCCGGAATACATCCTCATGACGAGTGTGGCGGCCTCCGTGGACGGCACGATGGTGCCGGTTATCCGCGTAAGCGCGGACACAGAGTATGAGACGCAGCTGAATGTGGCTTCGTCCGCTATCGCCATCGGCCAGAAATACACCACGACCGGCGCAAGCGACACGAAGCTGACGGCGACAACGGCCTCCGGCGTGGCGGAAGTGACCGGATACGACGGCAAGGCAGCGGGCGACAAGGTTCGTGTGCGGTTCAAGTAAGAGAGGGGAGAAAGTATGGCAGGTATTATCGTTTCTGAGGGCAGCGGCGAGGTCAATGCACTGTACGGCAACGTGCAGACACCCATCGCTTCATTCCTCATCAAGCGCGCAGAGGCACTGGAACAGGAGTCCATTGCCTCGAAGATCTTCAAGAAGCGCGCCTCGACACACTGGGCAGAGGGCTACCGCTCGCTGGTAGCCATGGACGACTTTGAGCCGACGCCGGAAAACGGCGCTTACCCCACCAATGATTTTGGTGAGGGCTTCGACCAGTCGATCCTGAACTACACATGGAAAAGCCAGTTCGCCATTTCGCAGGAGCTGATTGAAGATGGCAACATCATCAACCTGACGAAGCGGCCGGAGAACTTCATGACGGCCTATTACCGCACGCAGGAGCGCTTCTTCGCGAAAATGCTGGGCTCTGCGCTGCAGGGCGCAACCGAGATGAAGGTGAAGGCACAGGCATTCAATGCCAAGAGCGCGGACGGCAAGGCATTCTTCTCCAACGCGCACAAGGGCAAGAAGTCCGGCACGAAGCTGTGCAATGCGTACAAGAACGAATTCAGCGAGGAAGTGCTGGGCGAGATGGCAACGCGCATGCAGAACATGGAGGGCGACAACGGCGAGACGCTGGCGCTGACCCCGGACACCATCATCATTCCGAACATTGCTTCGCTCAAGAAGTCGGTATTCGGCGTGATTGGCTCGGAGCGGGAGCCGGGCACGGCAAACAACACCTACAACTACCAGGCGGGCAGCTGGACGGTGTATGTATGGCCGTACCTCAACCAGTTCATCGGCTCGATGGCAGCGCCGTTTATCCTGATGGACAGCAGCTACTGCGATACGGCGGACGTGGCAGTCTGGCAGGAGCGCGTGCCGCTGACGGTGCGCTCGACGCTCGATGACAACGACGCGAACGTCTGGAAGGGCAGAGCCCGCTTCGGCGGCGGCTTTGTGGACTTCCGCGGCATGATGGCTGGCGGCCTGTCCACCGGCGACGAGCTGTAAGGAGGCCGACATGGGACAGACAGTGCTTACCGACCTGAAGGTGGAAACACTGGAGGCCAAGAAAATCAAGAATACAGGTGCGGCGGCAGCAGCCGCACCGACGGCCAGCACCCCGGGCAGCAAGGGCGACCTGAAATGCACGGATGATGCAGCCTATATCTGTCTCGGCGGCAGCGGGAGCAGCTACGTGTGGAAACAGATTACGCTCGCAACCTGAGAGCGGGCAAAGACGATAGAGCGTCGGGAGGACCGGCGCTCTATTTTACTAGGAGGGAAGCATGGCACAGACATTAAAGCAGCTGCTGGAGTACGTGCGTGAGCTGCGGCCAGAACTGTCATTTTCGGAGGCAACACTCACACGGTGGGTGAATCATATAGAGGCGCAGCAGGCGTCGGAGATTCTGCTGCTGCACAAGGAAGATATTCCGCAGTACAACTATGAGACGGACGCGGACAAGCAGCTGATGGTGGATCATCCGCACGAGCGGATCTATGAGCTGTATCTGCTGACGCAGATCGACTGGTACGACCAGGAATTTAACCACTACAACGACGAGCTGGAGGAATTTAACCGGTGCTACGTGGACTACGCAAAGTGGGTAGCGCAGCACATTGACCCGGCATACGGGCATGCAGAGACCTTCGCTTATTATCTGAGCGCCTATGCCATTGCAGTCAAGCACGGGTACACCGGGACGGAGGAAGAATGGATCCGCAGCCTGCAGGGGCCAGCCGGCGAACCTGGCCCGCAGGGCGAACCGGGCAAGCCTGGCCCGCGCGGAGAGAGCGGCGTGTACGTTGGCAGCGGCAGCATGCCGGAGGACTGTAATGTGCAGGTGGATCCCGATGGAGAGGCCATTGACATTCAGGCAATCATAGACGAGGCGCTGCAGACGGCGCTGGAATCCGGAGCGTTCAAGGGCGAAAAGGGAGACGACGGCGCGTATGTGGTGAGCATGGAAAAGACTGCGCAGGCCGGGACAACATCAACGTACACGATCACAATGTCGGACGGGCAGACCTTCGACTTTGAGGTGACGGCGGTGCAGGGCGAGAAGGGCGACACCGGCGCGGAGGGCCCGCAGGGCGCGAAGGGCGATACCGGCGCGACCGGAACGACATACACGCCCAGCGTATCGGAAGAAGGGCTTCTCAGCTGGACGAATGACGGCGGAAAGGAGAACCCTGCGGCAGTCAACATCAAAGGCCAGCAGGGCGAGGCCGGCCCGCAGGGGGCGCAGGGCCCACAGGGCATCCGGGGCGAAAAGGGAGATACCGGCGAGCGGGGGCCGCGCGGGCTGCAGGGCGAAACCGGCCCGCAGGGTGAACAGGGCATCCAGGGCCCGAAGGGCGACACTGGCGAACAGGGCCCGCAGGGCATCCAGGGTGCAACCGGCGAAACCGGCCCGCAAGGCGCGACCGGCCCGAAGGGCGAGCAGGGAAAGCAGGGCATCCAGGGGCCGAAGGGCGAAACCGGTGAGCAGGGCCCACGCGGACTGCAGGGGGAAACCGGGCCGAAAGGGCCGCAGGGCCCGGCGGGCAATGACGGTGTGACGTTCACGCCGACGGTTTCTGCCGACGGTGTAATCAGCTGGATGAACGATGGAGGTAAAAACAATCCTGCGCCCGTCAGCATTAAGGGCCCGCAGGGCGAACGCGGCGCACAGGGCGCGCAGGGGCCGAAGGGTGAAACAGGCCAGGGCTTTATCGTCAAGGGTTATTATACGACGGCGGCAGCACTGCAGGCGGCAGTGACGAGCCCGGCGGCAGGCGACGCTTACGGCGTGGGCACGGCAGAACCGTATGATATCTACATCTGGGATGCGATAGGAAAGAAGTGGGTAAACAATGGCCCGCTGCAGGGCGCAAAGGGCGCAGACGGCAAGGATGGCACAACGTTTACCCCGTCTGTATCGACATCCGGGGATCTCAGCTGGACAAACGCGGACGGGAAAACGAACCCGGCGACGGTGAATATCCGGGGGCCGCAGGGCATCCAGGGCGAGAAGGGCGCAACGGGTGCAACCGGGCCGCAGGGCGAGCAGGGCATCCAGGGGCCGAAGGGCGAAACCGGCGAGCAGGGC
>OIZL01001267.1_pt1 | contig 14409 bp, 9 predicted proteins | sample 1588541 | NCBI WGS metagenome assembly OIZL01 (sample SAMN03283285) | human gut metagenome | biome: human-associated habitat; material: feces | host: Homo sapiens | place: Peru | collected 2012 | reverse complement strand
TCCGGCTCGCTAAATCCGCATTGCTTTTTCCCGGACATTGCCCTACGCGGCTCTCTTTTGCCGCTTCTGCATCATAGTCTCCCACTTATGCCCGCGGTATCGCAGGAGGTAACAGATTCCGCGAAATGTCCAGTCGATCGTCATGGCGATCCAGATTCCCAGCAATCCCATATGAAAAGCGTAGCTAAAAACATAAGCCGTTATGATCCGAAATACCCACATTGAAACAATCGCGACCATCATCGTCCAGATAACATCTCCCGCGGCGCGCAGCGTGTTTGGCAGGGAAAAGGACGGCACCCACGAGATCATGCACATCACGGCATGAAAACGGATAACCTCGATCGCCAGCTTTTCCGTCTCAGGCGTCAGATGATATATCTGCAAAAAGAAGGGCGCACCTACCATCATCACAACCGACATGGTGCTCATAGCAATCCATGTCACGCCCATCAGCTTCCTTGTATAATATCTCGCCTGACGGATCTCACCCGCTCCGATGCACACACTGCACACCGAAAGAATTGCCATGCCGATCGCCATTCCCGGCAGAATATTGAAATTTGTAAGTGTTCCGCAGACCGCATTTGCGGCAATGGATGAAGTGCCAAAGGTGGATACCAGACTGAGCAGCAGCAGTTTTCCCAACTGAAAAAGGCTGTTTTCAAGTCCGTTAGGTATACCGATAAACAGGATCTTTTTCACCAGCGCTCCCTCCAGCCTCCAAGTCATCCTGTTTTTAAAATGAATAAGGCGCTTGTCATCGAGCATCAACCGGAAGATCAAAACCGCCGCTACCGTCCTCGACAGTGTCGTTGCGATCGCCGCTCCTGCCACACCAAGTCCCGCGCCAAAGATCAGAACTGCATTTCCCACAAAATTGATCACGTTCATTAAAAGGGAGATCAGCATGGTCGTCTTTGAGTTCCCCATGGCGCGAAAAAGTGCCGCACAGGCATTGTAGATGGCCAGCGGGCAGATTGAAAGTCCCGTGATCAGCAGATAGACTGTCGCGCTGTTCATCACCGCATCATCCACCTGCCCAAAGGTAAGCCGCAAGATCGTTTTGTGCGCCAGCAGCAGAATCATCATGGTAACAAAGGATGAGTAGATCATAAACAATACCATTTGCCATGCTGCTTTTCCTGCCTGATCCGGCTTTTTCTGGCCGAGGGCATGTCCTGCCACCACAGCGCCGCCAGTTGCCAGCGCTGCAAAAATATTGATTACCAGAATATTGATATTATCTACGAGCGACACTCCGGATACGGCGGCTTCTCCTTCTCCCGAGATCATCACCGTATCAAGCATCCCCACCAGAACTGCCAGAAGCTGCTCCATCACAAGCGGCAGGATCAGCTTCCTAAGGTCGGTATTGCTGTACAATTTTTCCTTTGTTTCTTCTTTCGTTTCCATGTAAAAACTCCTGTAAGGACAATGTATTCTTTCATTTTATGCCCCTCCAAGAATAATGTAAAGTCCTTTTCCATGCTGCCCGTTCTGCATTTACCAAGCCTCTTCCATCAGGCCATGTGTTGGTGCAGATACTTTTCTTTCGTTGCCAGACCGCCGCGGATATGTCTTTCCGACTTGTTGACATCCAGCACTTTGCGCGCCTGTGCCGCAAGGGATGGATTGAGCTGCGCCAGGCGGTCTGTTACGTCTTTATGTACCGTGCTCTTGCTGATCCCGAACTCCTTCGCAGTCTGTCTTACCGTGGCATTATTTTCGATAATATAGTTGGCGATATGGATTGCCCTCTCTTCAATATACTCTTTCAAAAGATAACCCCTCAGAATACTTTTTTACATTGTATGAAGTATTCTGAGGGGTTATGACCTGATCTCTTTTCTATTTGGTTGCTTTACTTGCCCTGTTTTTTTCACCAATCCTTTTACTAAGAATTACGTCTGTAATACGTGGCACATTTCTTGTTCATTTACCATTATTGCAATGAACAGTTACACTCTCCTTACAGTTTTGCCCAGTAAGGGGGGTACATGTACACGTCAAGATAGTCTTTCTCTTCTTTTTATCCCAAATAATTTAAGCCATATTCTAACATGTATCGAATTTTAGGTTCTATAACCCTATATACTTTTGCCTTTCCACTAATTTCACCTTCTATTTCCTCAACAAATCCCACATTTTTCATTGCTCTAACCCAGTTAGTTGCTGTAGGAATAGATTTTTTAGTTGCACTAGCTAAATCACTGATAAAAAACTCCATTTTTCCAACCTTTAATATTCTATTCACAACATCTTTAATCGTCAATTTGGGGTAAAAAAGTTCATACTCAAAATGTTGACAAAAGCCATTCATCCCTTGTTGCACTGCCTCATTAGAGAATTTTTTTACATTTCCATCTATTTCTGATTGTTCATCATATATCCTTGCTAAAAGCATAGTAAGTTGTCGTGGAGAACCATTAGCAAGTTCAATAGCCTTGTTTAGTTTCTTACTATCCTCAAAAAAATCTTCCACCTTAACTTTATGTTCCGAAAAAAAAGATAATCTTCGTGAGAGAATTTTCTCGAGCTCGTCCTTGCTCCAATCTATATCAATGGGTCTTGCTTTATCAAAACGTACTTGCTTCTCTTTCATTTTTTCCTTCAATTTATTCCACAACAAGAACTCAAAACCAAATTCTTGGGAATAAATCAAACTTGTATCCGTTGTAAGAGCTTCAATGAAATCAACGATTAAATCAATTTGTGATTTCAATTCTTTATATTCATCAAGTTTATCAAAGAACACAATCAATTTCTTATATCCCAACTTTTCTATAAGAACAGCCGTTTCTCGCAATATCTCCTTAATATCCTTATAACTCATTTTTGAATACTCTTTAGGATTACCATTTTCTATCAATTCAGAAATAAATTGAAAATAAACCACATTATTATCAATTATTGGCAATCCTAACGCCTTACTCACTGTGACTCCGGCAACATTACTCGCTCCTGAAAGGATAATATTTATTGGTCTAATCAAAAAATGATTACATATCCTTTTAAATATATTTTTCTTTTTTTCACCCGAAATCTCTTCATATAATTCTTTTACTCTGTTTTTGCTTATATTTTTGAAAAACACATTAATCAAAAATGCAAGTTTTTCTCTATCATCCTTAGCAAGCTTCTTGATTTTTGTTTTATTACATAATAATTCTACTCCAAGCTGGGTAATAATACTTCTCTCTACCAAAAACAATAGTTCATATCCATTATTTTTAATTGGTATTTCATCATATTCATCTATTAATATAGGGTAAATTCCTTTACTTTTTAAATCTTCCATTAAATAAAACATTAATGCTGATTTACCAACTCCTCTTTCACCTAATAAATATCTACTATTCCCTTCAACAAGTTCTTCTATTAATGTTTGATAGAACCGAGGTGTTACATATATCTCTTTTAAATAATCCCTCTCATCTTCCGCCGAAAATTTTGAAAAGGGATTTTTTTCAAATCCCATATTTGAAAATAATTCCATCTTTAGTCTCCTTTATAATTATTTATTATCTATTGATTGTATTTTAACAGTGTGATTATATAAATAATATTTTCACTTCCTCCGGCAAATACTTCACCAGTTCCTCTACCAGCTCATACACCTCCGTTCCCGGTGCAATCTCCGTTGGAGTTTTTCCCTCTCCATCTTTGATAATCCTCTTTGCATATCGGATCGCCAATTTAGGATTTCCGTATTCCATTAGAATCGTAAAAATATCGTTCATGTTCTTTTCATATTTTCCGATCCCCAGTTCTTTGAACTTCTCGTTCAAGAATGAAATATACTCTGTCCTGTGGTTATTAGCTGTATAATACGCAAAATGAAGCAGAAACCAGAACTCAATGCATTCATTACTCCATGCCGCATGATATTGTAATTCCGGATTAATCTTATTCAGACTATTGGCTCGTTCCTCAACGCCGTTGAAATGCTCTGCCGGAAAGCTATCCTTATCGTACACACACCAGACTTGTCCCTTCTGAATCTCGTTCTTCTTAACATAGTCTTCAGCCCTTCCAATCACTCGCATAGTTTCTGCCTGACATGGCTCGATTTCAATCAATACCATATCTTTGTAAATCGGATTTTCCTCTATCAGCTTCTTAAACCCTAAGAAATAATTTGGTTCCGTCTGCTGTCCTTCACAAAAGATATAGTACCTATACTGTTTCATCTCCAAATATTCCTGGCGACGTTTCTTCTTCCAATCGAGCCTGCTCGATTTTTTCTGTATTTCGGCTTTTTTAGGCATTCACTTTCCCCCAATCTATAATTCTTCTGAGGTACGGATCAGCGCCGTACTTACCTTCCAGATATTGCTTGTCGAACTTGGCATCCTTTCTGACAGATTCCCCTTTTTCGTTTTTGAACTCTACCAAAGAGTAAAGTTTAGAATTCTGTGCATTTCCCTTTGCTACGAACCAGATTTCATCTCTCCGGAATACTTCGCTGTTCATCGTCGACAGATCATGAGATGTGAAAATCAACTGTGCTTTATGTCTATTGATACCCATATCATTGAACATCATTATAATGTGACGAAGTAAAACCGGATGTATTTTTGCATCCAATTCGTCAATCACAAGCACCGTTCCGGTAATCAAGCTTTCTGCAATAAATGGAAGTAATCCAAATAATTTCTGTGTTCCACTGGATTCATCAAACAAATTGATTTCTGTTTCCACATCATCTACGCAATGCTTCGTGAATATATCTATTCTATCATTCTCTTTTTCTTCCACTCTAAAATCTACAATGTCTAAGTCCATTTCCTGAATCATCTGAAGCATTAACTGTTTCACCTCTTCAGAAGTGGACACAGCCATTCGGAGTTCTTGTATTGGATTTCCATAATTAAGGAATTCGATTCCATATTCAAACCAACTCAATACATCCTTCACCACCTCATTTCCCTTATAAGCAATTCCTAAATAAGAAAGCAGTGTAAGTGTTTTGGATAATTCATCACTAACTTTCAGCTTTGCAAAAGCTCCTTTCAAAACAATACTGTTTTCATCTCTGGTAAAAAGTGCAGATTTTCTCCCTGTTTCAAGTTTAACTCTATCCAGACTTTCATATAAAACGATATCACGCTTTACATATAGAATGTATCTATACTCTGAAACCGTCGTCCTGAAAAACAGTTCAAATTCTGTAGGCTTGTCCTTGTTCTCTGAAAACGCAAATGGCTCTACAATTATTTTTTTTTGAAGTAACGCTTTTTCCTCATTATCCTCTGTGGCAAGAAGAGGACGTAACACTTTTGCCACTAAGGTATGCAATGCAGCCAAAACATTGGATTTTCCTCCTCCATTTGGTCCATAAATAGCTGACACCGGTAAATACTTTTCTTCATCTTTATCTATGATGATTCTATCTTCATGCTCCGATATTGCAGCTGCCTGCATATCAAATGTCACTTCGTCTCTTATACTTTTGAAATTTTTTACTGTAAACTGGCATAACATGTCTTTTACCCTCCGTTATACCTATATTATATCCTTACACAAAGTATTTGCAAGTGATATTTGAGGTTTTATCTCGTATATGCGTTTGTAATTTCGTATTTTGTAAATTTCTGTCGATTGTATCCTATAATATCGTGACGCTCATAAAACTGTACTTAATCACGTTTAATCTACTACCCTAATAACAAAAGCAAGGCTCTCACCTTGCTCCTCTTACCCCCACACATAATTTTCCCTGTTTTCCGATAAATTTTCTAATATGTAATCCCCACTCTCTACATTCAATGTAGCATCCTCTATTGCCCGCTCTACCTTCCCGGCATTTACTTCTATATAAAAGTTTGCACAGGAAATCTGCGGTATCTTCCGCTTAATTTGGATTATGAAAACGATAATTCAATTTCGTCCGTTTCAAGCGAAAGCTATACCCCCTTACCTCGCCTGTCCTTCTCTCCCATACTATGAGAAGGATTCTTAGATTAGACCAGACCTTTTTATTTAATCTAAGCATAATCCACTTGAAATCAAATTACGTTCCCCAAATACTAAACTTTTGTCCATTTCCACCGTACTTTTGGGTTCGTATCCTATTCAAGGCTATTAAAAACGCCTGAAAAAGATTTTATATTACTAATCTTTTTCAAGCGTCTCAATACCAATCCAATATACAATTTTATAATCGGCATCCTCTTCTTTGCATTGTTCTTTCCAAATTTAAATTTAATTTCAATTCTATATTCACAACTTGGCAAGCAGTGCATTTGTACACACAAAATGCATTTTTACTTGTTAGGAGTATCCCCAAAACCCTCAGAATCAATCAGAAATCTGATTGAGCCACATTGCAAATAAAATTTTTCGTAACATTATCACACTAAAGTGGCATTAATAATAAATTGCAAAATGAAAACAATCTTTTTCATTTCCAATGAACATACAATCATACTGTCCACTTCTCGTTCCAACTTGATTTATTTGAATTTTCTTATATGCACACGATTCATAATTGTACTTTAAATCTTTTGTGCGAGTAGGTACTTTCCCTTTTGACAAAAACGGAAAATATAATAACTTTTTCTCATCAACCAGAGGATAACCACCAGCACCCTTTCCAAGCTGGATCAATTGCGAGAAAGATTCTACGCAATTAAACCAACCTATCACAAATGCGACTTTCCCTTTTCCTTCATTATCTATTTCATCCATGAACCAGTCAAAATCTTTTTGAAAAACGCTCCATGTTTTACTTGCGCATCTTGTTCCAGCAGTACTTATCCAATTTTTCAAATATTTTATTTCTATTTTAAAGCCTCGCTGTTCCACACAAATATCATGGTTTATCTTTTGTACTTGCTTTTTGGTATTGCTTTCACCTGCTGTATAATGTGCGGTTTGTTTAAATGGATAACCTATTCTAACTGTAATGTCCATTTCATTAAATTTCTCATCTGCTTCTTTTTTCAATTGTTTTAAATTGTAATCTTTGTACATAATGTTAAACTCATCAATGATACACAAACAATCTGCGATTAAATACTGATCTACAGTTGGTTCTTTCACAAATAAATTCCCTTCTCATGAACTGATTATTTCATTACACATATAATATGTCCATTCTTTGCACAATCCATTCACAACATACAAACAAAAGAGACTACGGTGTTTCCCGTAATCCCCTTACTGTATCTCATACATATTAATTATATTTAATCAGCATTAATAACATCAACCTCAGTTAATCTAAATGTGGCAAGCATATGAACTCCCATATCCTAGACTAACGAATATTTCTTTTTAGAATATACAGCTTCCTCTACTTCATTTACCCATCCTCCAAGATAAATTATTATTTTTTCGGATTGTCTATTTAACCATCCATATTTTTTCTTTATATTACACTCCATATTGTTACTACCGTACTCTTGCTGATTCCGAACTCCTTTGCAGTCTGTCTTACCGTGGCATCATTTTCGATAATATAATTGACAATACAAATTGCTCTCTATTCAATATACTTTTTCAAAAACTATCACTACTCATATATCTTCTTACATATATCTTCCAATGCCATAATAAGATCTGCTATTTCGCTTGCTTTTAATTCCTCTATTGAATATGGCTCTAAAAATTGAACAAGATATTCTTCCTTTGCTTTCTTCTTTTCATGTGTAAATTCATTCAATTTATCTCTTCCTTCAAAAAACTTTTCAATATCACTTTCACAATTTACACATACTTGAAAACTTCTCCACTGTCTTTCATATTGCTCTTGATATTTTTTTCTTCCGTTCTCATCAGCAGCCTTAAATTTGTCCTCAAAATTTTCAAGCAAATGCTTCGGTTGGTACCAACTTGCAATTTTTTTTCTATCACGTTCAGTTGTTGAAACCCTACAAAAATGATTATATTGGCACTCATAACATTTAATCATGCCCTGCAATACCTCTGGATCAATCCCTATATTCTTCAAAAACATTTCATTTACAAAATATCCTTCTATAGAGTACTGATGACACACAAAAATTGATTCTTTTAATCCATCAATCTGTTCCTGTGTTAAATCTCTTCCCATTTTAACCATTTCTGACAACAATTCATCTTTTCTTTGATTCACATCCATGGCATCAGCATCACGAATAATTAAAAAAGGAATTTTATACCTATTATTGATTAACAACTCTGCATTTGCAAAAAATTTCAAATTTTCACAGCTTCCTGTAATCAGAACATTAATCTCATCACTTGCTCCCATATGTATTTTATTTAAAATACACTCAATAATTGCTTTATCGTCACGACCTTCTACAAAAACAATTCCTTTGTTCACTAGAATATCGTCTGCTCTAATGCCTAGTTCCTTTATAATTTCCGATACCGTAATATCAGAAATAATTGCCTCGCCAGCGTCTCTTTTTACAAGTTTAATCTGATTTCTTTTCATTTTTCCTACTGTAATAGGTGAATGAGAAGAAAAGATTACTTGATTATTCACTGATATCATAAGCAAAGTATCTATCATTTTTCTTTGAAGAGATGGATGCAAGTATACCTCTGGTTCTTCAATAATCAAGATATATTCCGTCTTCTTTTGTGCAAGTTCGACATATGCTTCTAGTATTGATAATATTATCATACTTTGATATCCGGTACCACAACTAAGGATATCACTTTCTATGTTAGTACTTTTATCTAAAATTTTTGTATAGTATGTTGTTCCCTTTGAAATATTAACATCTGAACTCACGATGACTTGAAAATCATTTACACCAATTGCCTTATTATAATAACTTGTAATACTTTCAGAGATTGTCTGACATCTTTTTGCACTTTCATCTGCAATAATATTGTTAAGCTCACTATAGGAAACTGTACCATTTCCACCAATCGAAATACCCGTCGTCATATTATCATCTAACATCGCAATTAATTCTTTTAAATATGAATTAGTACCAGCAGTACTCTCATTTTTAGGATCTCTAATAGCCGGAATTACTTTAAGAATAGGTAATATTTTTTTTAATTCAACTTCTTTTATTTCTTTCACTGAATTCACATCTACATAGTATTTTGTTGCCAGCCTGCTATCCGTATTTTTTACAACCATCTTGACACACATAGTATTATCGCTAACTTGATATATCTCTTTTGCTTCAGCCAATTTTTGTTCACGTGTATCCGCCGCCTTTTTCTTTGCACCCTCAATTTTTTCTACTGCTGAACCATCCTCTTCCATTACTTTTATTTTATCAAATAATTTACTAATGGTATCTGCAAACAATTTTTCTTCAAGATATTTATCTGTTACCCCATTAAACCAAATACAGATTTCGATATCGTCATGCGTACCTTTATGAAAATCACTTCTATCAATAACCTTTTTGGTCGATGGAAATACGCATTGAATCGCATCAAGAATCGCCGATTTTCCAGCATTATTTTGACCTATAAATGCCATAATTTTATCATCAATTACTACTTCTCCCGAATCTTTTATTGACTTGTAATTTTTAATTTTAACCTTAAATATATTCATTGATTCCTCCCATAATTTCTTTTATCTTAATAAATGTCAATTTTTTACTCTAATTTTGCTACTTATAATAATCTACTCTTAACTGTTTTAGTCTTATCAAATATTTTCTCGTTTTCAATTCTTGTTGCATACTCTTCCTCCTCACACATACCTCATTACCATCTCCGTTTCAACTAAAAACGCTTTAATCGTACCAACATATTCCTACCTCATATTCTTTCTATCCTCTATGTATACACATTTTTCTTATGAAGCCAACTTGCAAATGCGTTTTTTCATGACTTATGTGTTGATATACAGAATATATTTGAATACTTAGTGCCAATCCGCAATTTAACTGATCCACACACTCTTTATAATAAACTATTTTCTTAAATCATTCAACATCAAATCTAGACAAATGCTGGAGAAACTCTTGTCTCTCCAGCATTACATTTTATAATTCAAATCTCTGAAATTTATAACTGAACAGCCATCTCTTCCAGCTTCCGAAAATCTACCTTACCAATCGGTGTATGTGGGAATTCACTTACATATCGATATTCTACCGGGCACATATAGGTCGGTACTTTATCCTTACAGATTTTCCGAAGCAATTCACTACACTGCGCCTGATCCATAGCTACAGCTTCGTCATTTAAGATTACATACGCTACCGCCTCATAATAAGCGCTGTTTTGTTTAAATCTCGCAACAACCGTGCAATCGCACACTGGCTCTGCTGATTTAATGGCGCCTTCCACCAGATTAGGGAAAATCTTTGCCGGTTGCCCCTCTACTGCTGTGAGATAAATTCTCCGAATTCTTCCCTGATGAAACAATAAGCCATCTTTATTGATATATCCAAGGTCACCGGTATGTATCCATCTATTTCCTGCCTCGTCCAATGTAATAATTTCCTTAGTTGCCTCTTGATTTTTATAGTATCCAAGCATAATGGATGGACCGGATATCCAAATTTCGCCCACTTTTCCATAAGATAATTCTTCACCTGTATCCACATCCATAATTTTAATGATGTTGTGAACAAGAGGAATCCCCACACTCCCAATAGCATTTGCTTTCGGTGTACTGGTAACTGCGGTTGCTGCCAACTCTGTCATCCCATAGCCTTTGCATACTTCATAAGAGCAACGATGCTTTTTCAAGAAACTATTGACTTTTTCTTCCATTACAGTATTCAATGAATCTCCTCCCACACACGCTGATATAAGAAAAGAGAGATTCATCTTCTGCGTCCTTTTACTTTCAGACAAATATTTCAAATGATCGGATACTGCGGAAAAATGGTTTGGCCGATATTTCACAAATTCATCAGGAAATTTTTTTGAATCAAACACCGGATACAGAATCACCTGCAATCCATAACATAATGTTGTATGGATTGCCAATGCTACTCCATATATGATAAAGGGAGGAAGATCATTGAAATACTTATGCTGCCTTTTAAAAGGAATTCCTGAATACTGATACCCCTGCGCTACCGCATTGATATTGTCATCCGAGAGCATAACTCCTTTCGGGATTCCCGTTGTTCCACCCGTATGCGCAATAACAAAGCATTTTCCTTTTTCATATCCTGCAATTTTTGCCTGACGCTTCTCCCCAAGTCTTAAAAATCTTTTCCAGGAAAGAACCTGTTTATCTACTTTATTCCCTATTGTTTTGATGCTATAGGCCACTTTCTTAATCCCTGTTAATGATTCCCCGGGAGAAACGACAATTATTTTCTTTACAGCGCTTCCCTGTATTGCCTTTTCCATCACTGGATAAGCAAGGTCTACCGTAAGTACATACTTCGCATTACATTCCTGCACATATGCCCGCATTTGTTCTTCGTTAGTACGAAGATCTACCAGATTTACGACTGCACCAAGTTTATTCAACGCATATAGACTATATATCGTTTCCGGCATATTTACCATACAAGAGATTACTACATCGTTTTTACGCACTCCTGCAACGTAAAAAGCATTTGCTGCCACATCTATTTTTTCAAGTAAATCTCCATAAGTAATCTTATGTCCGAAATAATTCAGTGCTATATCGCGGGGATAATTCTTGTTATTCCGGTAAATCAGTTCATATGCTGTGCACTGTGGTTCACAGGACTGTATTGCTTCCTCACTATAATATTTCAGCCATGGCTTATCAATAGACGGATAACCCGTCAGTTCTTCATTTATCATAGATACTTCTCCCTCTGATTTTGTCTATCACTTATTGATGGATCCATAATTTTCAGTTGTTCATCTGCAAGTACGTTCATAAAATTTCCTGTCATCTCCCGAGGTCATATAGACGCTAAAAATTCGGAATTTTCACCACATTTTCAATTAGAATTGCAAACCCGTTACGCAATCATCTTTTGAGGTGTTTTTTTCTGTGACCGCTTTTTGTTCTGATTTTTCTTTTTGTTTCTTTTGTTTCTACTTTTCTTCCAATTTTTCAATGATCTGATATAATTTGCCCGATCTCTCATGGAGCACAATGCATCTCTGCATTTATACCACAAGAGAGCAAATAAGCCCAACGCAGCTAAAATAGGAAGTGTATCAATAAATGTTATTTGTGTATAATTTTCACTCCACTCAGAAAGCAGCAATTTCCCATTTCTTTCTGTTAATAAATACTTAATAATACAAAGAGAACTACACAAAGCCCCCAATTGTAGGGAAGAAATTCTTCCCGAAACAACATTTCTGAGCCACGAATATGGCTTTTTCTGGGAAAAACGATTTGTCGTTTTGTTTACGATTTTGATATAATTTTTTTCAAATCCATCCGGTCCATCCAAAAAGACAGCGATGTATGCCGCTATGCGTAGCATGACATCTTTTTTTGCCTGAATTATTCTCTGAAATGAAAAAAGCACTACATATGGGAGTAGCAGAAGCCATACATTATCAAACTGCAACCCAATTCCAATAATTGCTACTGTAATCGTATACATAGCAATAATATAATTGCTTTGTATCGCTACAATTTCCTGCATTTCCGCTTTCAGGGGTGCATATTGATTGTAATGAATCGTGTTTTTCTTGTTCATGTCTACTCCTCCTTTGTATTGTGGTTTACATTAAATTTCGTTACTTTCTTATAATTAATCCTCCTGTGCTATAACTATTATCTGTCATATATCTCTTGTCCTTTCCTTATCCTCATCACAGTTTCTGCAATTTGCGATAGTCTATTTTGCCACTCTGGGTCAATGGCATGGACTCTATCACCATCACGGTTTTGGGTACGGAATAATCCGGCAGCTGTTGCGCCAGTGTTTCCCTGATATATGCCAGTTGTTTTTCTGCATTTCCTTTTTTCAAAACAACATAGGCGATCGCTGTGTTTAATTTTAATTTATCCTCTTCCACGACAACTGCCGCCTGCTGTACATCCTGGCAGCCCCTAAGCACATCTTCTATTCTTTCCGGGAACAACTTATATACAGTTCCATCCGTAGCCTTGGTAATATAAATCCTCTTTATCCGCCCGTCAAAATACACAAATCCGTCTCTATCCACATGCCCTAAATCTCCTGTATGAATCCAGCGCACTCCATCCATAATTTCTATTGTTTCTGCAGTCTGTTCGGGACTGTTCAGATACTTCTTCATCATATTGGGTGTATGAAAGCACATTTCTCCAGTTTTTCCATAAGGTAATTCTTCGTGCGTCTCTGTATCAATAATTTTTATATTTGTCTTAGGAAATGGAATCCCCAAAGAACCGAACTTCTGACATCGATTCATATTTGTGCAGACAGTTGCGCCAAACTCTGTCATTCCATATCCTGTCAAATAATTCAGCTTTGATTTATGCTCATGCAATTTATCATTTAATCTTCTTTCCTGCTCTTCTGTAATTCCTGCTCCGCCCCCCGCTAATGTATGAAGCCATCTCATGTCTCCTGCTATACTGTCGAGCATTGCATCTAAAAAGGCAGGTCCCAAAACAACGTGATTGGGCTTCATCCTTCTAATCGTCTTACTGACAAGGTTCGTTTCCGGCACTATATGTAAAATACCTGTTGTTCCCAGGCTAAGCTGCGTATGTATTCCTATACTGATGCCAAAACCAAAGAACGGTGGAATAGGGTTCAGGAAAGTGCTCCCTTTATCAATCCCCATTCCCGCTGTTTTATATTGAAATGCAACCGCATTCATACTGTCATTCGTATGAACCACTCCCTTGGGATTTCCTGTTGTCCCACTGGAATAAACAATGATTGCATCTTTATTTTTCTCGTAATCCGCTATGCCGTCCTTTGTGCTCTTACAGGTGTCTACAAAGTCTTTAAATTTAATACTTGTTCTTTTATGCTTATGCCATCTGTTTCTAACTCCAATTATTTTCATTGGATAAGGCATGGAATCATAAGAGGACATACTGATAAAGGTGACACCGTTTAACTTGTCTTGAACCCCACAAATTCTATCTTCAACATCCTCTAAATATAGAAATATTTTGGAATGAACCGCCTTTATTTGTGCTATTATCTCTTCCTCAGTCAATGTCATATAAATCAAATTTGAAACTGCACCTATCATATTAAGCGCATAAATACATTCAATGGTTTCCGGTATGTGCATGGACATAATCGTAACCACATCGCCATTTTCTATTCCCGCCTTTTGAAATGCCGCCGCCACTCTTTCTATCCGTCCAAATAACTCGCGATAGGTAATTTTATTTCCGAAGTAATTCAGCGCAACATTTTCCTGGGTATTCTCATTTTCACGCCTGATATATTCATACATTGAACAGCATGGCATTTTTGCAGCAAGCATCTCTTCGCTATAATATTTCAGCCACGGTTTATCAACCGACGGATAACCTGTCTGTCTGTCTGTCTGTCTGTCTGTCTGTCTGTCTGTCTGTCTGTCTGTCTG
>OIZL01001263.1_pt1 | contig 14442 bp, 12 predicted proteins | sample 1588541 | NCBI WGS metagenome assembly OIZL01 (sample SAMN03283285) | human gut metagenome | biome: human-associated habitat; material: feces | host: Homo sapiens | place: Peru | collected 2012 | reverse complement strand
GGAAAATCACTATGGATTTTTTTGTTAGGTGTCCAACTTCATTATGCAATCAACCGAAGCATGTTTTCATATGAAACCATACTGATTAGAAAATCAACGGATCTTTCTACAATGCCACACATCTACATCCTAAACATTATTTTGATGGTGATGCTGCGCTATGTGCTCTTGATTTTCTCGGTCTATCGGATATGCTTATTAGAGTCTGAAATACTTTAAACAGCATTTTTGAGGATAGACTTTCAATTACGACTTCATATAAATAAAAATTGCCTGGACGTGATGGCAGCGGGTATAAACAAAGGCAACAGTTTAAAAAGGATCATCGTTATAATCAAAAAAAGCAGCCCGGTATATCCAAGCTGCTGTTATCCATGATGTGAAAATCAGAGGATTAATAGTCGAGGACATACTTTGTGAATTGTAGGCTCCTCATAAACATTTCATCCAGTTCGCGGTCTGATGCACCGTGTGTTAAATCTCTATATACTCCTAAATCTTCACCTATTGTACCACCATTAATCATAAAAGGTTCCATAGTGACACTTCCAACAAAATTTATTTTTTTTAAGGCATACCGAATTTCATTCCATGGGATACGCCCAAGACCCGGAGCCATTCTGTTGCATTCTCCAGTATGTAAATAGCCCAGTCGATTCCCTGCAGTAAGTATTGCATCTGCAAAACTATCCTCCTCAATGTTCATGTGAAAGGTGTCGAGCATTAGCATTATATTATCTTTGTTTACCTGATTAATAAATCGAACACCTTCTTTTGCCGTATTGATTAGATATCCTTCATAACGGCAAACAACTTCCATCATGAGAGAAATGCCATGGTCATTTGCCATATCTGAGAGTTGAAATATTCTACTTGCCAGTCTATCCCAATCTCCGTTTTTATCTAAAGGATGAAGAAGTTCGGCAGGCGAGCATGAATAGAAGTTACCTCCGAGGCAAGGAATATTAAGGTACTCCAATACCTTAAATATTTTATTATACTTTTTAAAAGCATCCTTAGCAATTTGCTCATCTTCCGATGTTAAGTTGCTTTTTGCACTAGGACCGAATCCCGCATGAAGTTCAATCCCGCAGTCTGTAGCAGCGGATTTCAAATCATATAATTCACAACTGCTTTTATCCAGCAAATAACCGCTAGAAATAGACAATATGTCAAAACCACATTCTTTTGCGCGGTGAACATACGGTATATATTCACCACTCCAATTCTTTGCCCATGAGCCATAAAATATGCCATATTTCATATTAAACACCTGCTAATTGTCGGCAATTGCAAACATTACACGCATAATGCTTTTGTCCATCATGGCTGTATTAAAGGCATCTTCATATTGTGTTAAGCTGAACTTTTTTATGGGTACTAATTCAAGGTTCACGCCGTGTTCCGTGATTATCTTCAGTGCATCAATAAAATCCTCTCTGGTATATTGGCGACTGCCGGTAATTTCTATCTCCCGGCCAAGCAAGTTGCGTTCAAACAGTACATCTTTTGTGGCCTCACCAATATTAACGACACGACCACCACTTTTTACAACATTAATTGCCTGTTTAAATGTTGGTCCAACACTTGCCGCATCGTAAACCACATCGATGGCTGCTTCGCCGTAAGTATCAAGCATGTAGGATTCAAGATCTACTTCGGAAGAATTGATTACGTCATCGGCACCAAATTTTTTAGCAAGTGCCAGCCGTTCAGGGGATACATCACTCATGATTATCTTGCTTGCACCACCATATCTAACAGCTTGCGAAACAAGAATTCCAATTGCACCTGAGCCAATAATGAGAACAGTATCACCACTAGAAACCCTGCCGCGTTTTAAACAATGCATAGCGACTGCTACGGGCTCGACCATACATGCAGCAGTGATATCAATACTGCCAGGAATGGGAATTACCATACTAGCAGGAACGGAAATATATTCTGCGAAGCCACCGGGAAATCCGGGTCTGCCACCTATAAAATCCTGAGATCTACATAGATTATATGCTCCTGCTTTACAAAGTGGGCACTTACCACAACCAATTCCCGGTTCTGCCGTTACGCGGTCGCCAATTTTGAGGCCAGTAACATTTTCTCCAATCTGGCAAATATATCCGGCAAACTCATGCCCTAATACTAAAGGGAAGATAGTTCCGTTGTATTCTGCGTGATAAAAATGTATATCTGACCCACAGATTCCTGCTCTTGCTACCTTGATCAAAACGGAATCTGCCGTCACCTCAGGAATTGGAACGTCCTGAAGTTCCAAAATTTCCCTGTCTACTAAAGCCACTCTTTTCATACTATTTAATTTCTCCTTGATAAAATTATGCTCATTCAGGCAAATTATTTAGCAATGAGTACGAACCACGCAGGCGTTCATATATGGATTTATATAGATTAAAAACCAAATCATACTTAGGGCGATTTTCTTCAATTGGTACAGTACATATTGAACCAGTCTTAAGCCATTGTTCGAAAAATACATCCATAGTATCATATACTCCGCAACTCATAGCCGCAAGGTAACAACCGGCAGTCGTTTCTTCACTTTTAGGGATAAACACGGTTTCAACGCCAAGAACATCGCTTGTAATTTGACGCCACAATGGACTTTTTGCTCCTCCACCACTTAAACTAACACGATTTATAGAGCTTATTTCACCTTTTTTTATCATTTCCTCCATTGCATGGCGGAAGCTAAAACAATAAGATTCCATTATTGCCCGATATACATTAGCTACACCATGGTCGAGACGCAGACCGTACAATACACCTTTTGCATAAGGATCGATAGCAGGATTGCGCTCACCATTTAAATGCGGCAAAAATAATAGTTTGTCAGCACCTATAGGTAACTTTGAGGCTTCATCATCTAAAATTGAATAAATACTAGCTCCTGCTGCTATTGCCTGCTGGGATTCCAATTTTGCAAAATTCTTTATATACCACTCAAGCAATATGCCGCTTACCGGGAAAATAGGTCCCATTTCCAAGGGGTCGTTAGGCTGGCCCATCTGAGTTGGTTTCCTCAAAAAGGAGGAGATATCTTCTGCAAGACCAAAGTACATCCCAACACTTCCAAAGTACAATAAACCATCTCCGGGGTTTTTTAGGCCGGCCGCCATCATTGTTTCATAAAAATCTCCGGTTCCAACACAAATTTTCGTTTGTTTGGATAATCCTGTAAGCGTTGCTGCCTCGGCAGAGATTGTGGCATCTGCATTAATAGGAGACTTAACCAATGGAAGTTCACAGTTTGTCAAGCCAATAGCATCGAATACATTCCTATCAAACTTTCTTTTTTCACAATTATAAAGCGGAGTAACATAACATGGAGTATTAAAGTCTATTGCATAGACACTTGTGAGTCGATAATACAAATAGCTATGAGCAAAGAAAATCTTCCTAATTTTTGAGTAAATTTCAGGCTCATTCTCCATTATCCATAGTAGTCGAGGTATAATATATGTGCTTTTTTTACTATGATCCCAAGGTGTAATACCAAAATCCTCCAAAGTATGGACAGGTGTGCGGATATCAGATTGTGTTATCCCTTTACGCAAAGGGACACCCACTTCATCCGTAAAACCAAGGGAGGGGCTCATTCCACTCAACATCACTGCGCGTATATCATTTGGGTTAACATCAGAATCCAATAATAACTTGCGAATGATAGACACAGGATCCAGCCACCAGTTCTGCTCCATATCATGTTCTGCCCAGCCGGACTCAGGACTTTGTACAAGGTGCGCGATTGAATAATGAGCTCCGACGTGACCTTCTGTATTCATCAATGCACCTTTTGTGTTTGTTGTTCCAATATCTATGCTAATAAACCAATCCATAATCAATACCCATTCTGGCCGCTTTGCGTCCAGCACAAATAGGAATAAAAGAGTGCTGACAAGCGGTCACCTTTCTTGTTAAAATTGTTTCTGAGGAGGAGCACACTACAACGCATTAATCAGTGATAGAACCACCTTTACAAGCACAAATAAGTGGCACTTCGAGCCCGTACGCTAAGGATTGTTTTAACGCCTGTTAAATGCTTGGTGGTTCAGTCCCTTTTTCCTCCTCGACATTCCAAAATGGGGAGGTTTTTGCTTGAAGGTCGTATTTCCAACCTGCTGTGGCGTTGATGTACACAAGTCATTTCTCGCGGCCACCATCATCACCACGCCCAAGGATAGCTTACAGACGAGCTATCAGAAAAAGCGTTTTACCACGTTCAATTCCAGCCTCAACCGCTTCGCCGACTGGCTCCATGAAAACGGCTGCCTCGATGTCTGCAGGGAGCCCACAGGCAAATACTGGGTGCCCGTTTTCAATGTCCTTGAACGGCGTGGTATCCGGGTCGTCATGGCTAACCCCAAATAGGTGAAGGCTGTAAAGGGAAACAAGGACGATACCAAGGATTCCAAATGAAGCAGTTTTATCCACCGCAAGGACATTCGCATCCTGCGAGAGTTCACGCGATACCGTTGCAAACTCGTCTCTATGCGAAGCAGTGAGAAAAACCGTTTTCAGAACGCCTTTACCGTTTACAATGTCGTGCTTGACTCTGTAGTGTCTGATATGTTTGGCAAATCTGCAACCGCCATTACGAATTACCTCACATCCACCGAACCGTTCGACGCACAGCATTGTGTCTCCTTGCTACAACGTTCACTCAAAAAGAAAGCTGGTGCGGTGGTTGACTCCATCGAGGAATATTCCATCACTGACGAGCAGAAAACGCGCATCGCCATTATTCGCAAGCATCATTACTTCATTGACAGCTTAGTTGGCGAAATCGATGCTTGTATCGTCGGTTCATCCAAGTGCCTTTGTTGCTGGGCTGGTCTGACGCCTGGCAACAATGAATCTGCTGGTAAGATGATCCTCACGGCTATCTATTCGATGCTTTCCACGGGGGAAGTCTGGAATCCGACCTACCTCTACAAATTCGATATGCCGGAGCAGTTCAAGGAGCGGCAGCTTGCCATGGCTGTTAAGCAAGCAGCTCGCTTCCTGGAGAGCCAAGGGTTAAACGTCAGTTAGCCGACAATAAGGCATCGCTTGCGCCCTCTTTGATTTCTGCTAATCCTATACTTACTTTCACGCTATCCTCTATTTACCTTTAGTCTCTCTATATATTTCAACTGCTCCATCTACAGTTGCTCCATCATGGGCCAATGCTACAAGACCTTTCACAATACCCAAAGGACATTCATCTTGCCATATCTGTCTCCCAAATATACATCCGGCACCACCAGCAAGCATAATGTTCTCCATCATAACAAATGTATCTCTGGGAGTAGCACACTTTTTACCGCCTGCACAAATTATTGGGATAGGGCAGGCTGATGTAACCTTCTTGAAAGTATCTACACTACCAGTATAGTCTGTTTTTACAATGTCGGCACCGAACTCAGAAGCTATTCGCGACTCAGAAGCAACGATTTCGGGGTCATAAGGATTCGCTACGCCAGGAGACGGACAGGCGTGCATTTCGGCAATGCTAACTAGTCCGCATTTGTCTGCATCCGCTGCTACCCTTCCCATGATTTTAAGTGTGGTTGCATCAACCTCAATTCCCGGGAAGCCATATGTGATAACCGCATCCGCTTGTACTCTAAGCGCGTCATCCACAGTGAACACTTGATACCATTCACGGAACTCTTCCCAATTATCGCGAAATCTAGTTGCGCCAGTATCAAGTCGCAATATTTTTGCGAGGTTGCCATCCAGGATACTCCTATAATGTTTCAAAACGCCATAGGATGTCATTATTCCATCGGCTCCGCCTTCAATTGCTGCTTCGATAGCAGGAATAGGATTAATCAATCCATTAAATATGCCGTTCATCCTAGCATGATCCATAGCCATGATTACAGTATGACCATCGGGGTTTAATATACGGTCTAGTGTACCCTTCTGATTAATGCTCATAAATAGCACCTCCAATTTTTGATAAATTTCAGACGGATGAACAAAGAATACGATCCGATTGTAAGCTAAAGATACGAAAAATGCTATGGATTATATTATTAAATCTGCAATCATGTTTTGTCGTGTAAACACAAATATTGATATAAAAATAAAGCTTAATAGGATTGACAACTGACTGATAAAAGTTCAAACGAATTATTGTTTTATGTTATCAACACAAAACGTATCAACCAAATTGAGAAAGCGATACATTTACAAATAGAAGAATTTTAAATACAATCAAAAAGTAGATTATGAGGAACAATTATTTTAATGTAGATGTAGATTTGGTCTTATATACCGGACAGATGTTTTAATTGGTGGATGTGAGAAGAACTCGTGAAGACTATGTTGATGCTGATGTTAACGTCATATGCATTATGAATGAAAAGATAGATGCTGCATATAGCGATGGGCTTCCACCTGGCATGAGTTACTATGGGATGTGATTAATGAGATATCAAAAATGAGAAGGTTGCACAAAACAAGCGCTATTCCAGAATTGTCGGATACGTATTATATTACTTCAAAAATAGTCAATTGTAAGACTGAATAAATAGTTGCTTCATATTTTGTATTTTGAAATAAGTTTAATGTGTCAAGTGTTGGCACAAAAAAATAGAAGATAGGAGAAAATAATAATGAAAAGCCAATCGCGAAAAACTATGACAACCTTTCTGATTGTAACAATGATTTTTGCTATGTTTGTGACCGGTTGTAGCGGTGGAAAAGGTGATGACAGTCCTATCGTACTTGCTTCACTCGTTCCCCTTACTGGCACGACGGCGGAGTACGGTCAGTACGCCAATGATGGAATTAATCTTGCTATTGAAGAAATTAATGCCGCCGGTGGTGTATTGGGCAAAAAACTGGTGCTTAAAACATACGATGATAAAGGCACGGCCGAAGATGGTGCGGCAGCGGCAGAGATTATTGTGGCTGATGAAAGCATTGTTGCGGTAGCATCTGCTCACTATGCAAGCTCAGTTGCCCTTGTTACCGCTCAAATATTTCAAGAAAACGGAATACCTATGATTACTCCAAGTGCATCACATCCGGATCTTTGCCTTATAGGTGATTACATATTCCGTAATAATGTTACCGACAAGGGTGAATGTCAGAATGTCGTCCAGCTGATGCATAAAATGGGTTTCAAGAGGTATGGCATACTTGCTCTTACAGATGATTTTGGCGAAACCATCGTAAAATATTTCAAAGAATTGCAAGCAGAGATTGTTGACTTAGATGGCGGAGAACTGGTATGCGTATCCACGGTACCGGATGATGCCATTGATTTTTCAGCAAACGTCTCAGAATTTATAGCGGCAGATTGCGATGTGATACTTTCTTTGGCAAACTATTCAACAGCAGCAGCTTTTGCAGTGCAGTTGAGCAAACAGCGTGACGATATTCCTATAGTCGGCATGGGATCCATATATAATCCTGCGTTTATAGAACTTGGAGGTGAAGCCGTAGAAGGAAGCACCATGTTGGTTATGCTTGATCCTAACAGCAAAGATCCTTATATTTCTTCCTTTGTAAAAACTTTTGAAGAAAAATATGGTTACTCTCCTAATTACATGGCACACAATTCGTATGATTCCACAAAAGCCATTGCCGCAGCAATTGTAAAAGCAGAAAGCATAGACAGAGAAGCTATAAAAAATGCCCTTTATGAGATTTCCATTGAGGGTACAACAGGAAAAATTTCGTTTAATGAAGAGGGTGAATGCCCTAAAGCGGAAGTTGTACTTTCTGTTCAGAATGGAGAATTTGTAGGTCGAACCGATATAATTATTGATTTATGGGATGATTATGTTGATTCTTTAGGTTAATGTGGCAAAAGGTGGCTCCCCGGAGTTACGAGGGGCCGCCATCATTATTGATATTATATTTAAAAGATCCTTCTTTTTTTAGAAACGAAGGATAGGAGGTGGTATCTTTGAAATTTCTTTTGCAGCAAATTATCAACGGGCTTTCCCTTGGGATGGTTTATGCGGTTGTAGCTGTCGGATATTCCCTAATATTTGGTATCCTACGTATTATGAATATGGCGCATTCATCCCTTTTTGCTCTCAGTGCCCATTTTCTTCTACTATTTGTCACGTTGAATTGGGGAATAGTTCCTGCCATTATCATTAGTGCTCTTATGACTGGAATTGTAGCAGTTTTATATGACAAAACCATGTTAGCCCCTTTAAGAGAGAGGACAAATGTGGGGATAAATAGCTTAATTACAGCCACCGGTTTTTCTTATGTCTTGCAAAATTTTTGTATGTTAGTATGGGGAAGTGAATATAAAGCTTTCCCGGCGCTTCCGTCTTTCGCTGCATTGAATATTGGAGGGTTGAAGGTAGATTCTTCGCAGATACTCATATTTTCAGTCTCACTTGTACTCCTAATTACACTTTCACTCATAGTGTACAGAACGAAAATAGGTCTAGCTATGCGTGCAACAGAACAGAATACAAAGGCTGCAAATCTTATGGGTGTTAGTGTAAAAAATGTAATTACAATATCATTTTTCATAAGTGGCGTATCCGCTGCCATTGCAGGTTATCTTATTGCAGGATATTACACTTTCGTATATCCTACAATGGGTGTTCAGCTAGGCACAAAAGCATTTGCTGCAGCTGTATTAGGAGGGATTGGTATTTTATATGGTTCTATAGTGGGGGGGCTTATAGTCGGCGTTTGCGAATGCCTTGCTGTTTTTCTTCTCGGAGGCGAGTATAGAGATGCTGTGGCTTTTATAATTCTTCTTGTGATATTAATAGTTAGGCCTTATGGGCTATTCGGCAAAAAGATGTCTATGAAAGTGTAGTGGAGTGATGAAATGAAAAGATATTCACAAAACATATTGAAGTGGTGGAGAAAACTTCCTAAAGTTACACAAATTATTGCTAAGGTTTTAGTAATGTGTATTGGCTTATTAATTCCGATAATAATAGGGCAGAGTTATTATTATAGGATTAGTACACAGATGTTAGTTTACATGATGTTTGGCTTGAGCCTCAATATCATGGTGGGTTATGCCGGGCAAATTTCACTTGGGCATGCCGCATTTGCTGCAATAGGTGCCTATGCAGTAACATACTTTGAGATACATTATGGAATGAATTTTTTCTTAGCTTCATTTTTAGGAGGAATGATAGCTGTAATATTTTCGCTGTTGCTGGGGCTTCCAACACTTAAACTTACAGACTGCTATCTTATGATTGCAACAATGGGGTTCGCTGAAATTGTCAAGTTATTAGCTTTAAATTGGAAATCCGTCACAAATGGATCTCTCGGCATAAAGAATATTCCTGCACCAGAAGCATTTGGTATTCAGCTAACAAATGCTAACGGCGGCCTTTATATAATGACGATCTTATTTTTTGTGATAACTGTCTTTATATGTTGGGCAATAAAACATTCAAAATTTGGTCGGGCGCTTGGAGCTATAAGGAATGATGAGCTTGCCGCATCTTTGATGGGGATTAACAACTACAGTTCTAAAGTTATTGCATTTGCCATTTCATGCTTTATTGCCGGATATGCCGGTTCGATTTATGCTACGTTGAGTAGATATCTTGATCCTAAAACATTCACAAATGATATGTCAACACTGATTCTTTGTATCGTTGTACTAGGCGGATCAGGTACTATTTTTGGTGTAATACTTGGTGCAATTATACTGGTTGCTGTTCCAGAACTGTTACGTTCTTTTTCGGATTACCGCTTCCTTATGTACGGTATTGTTCTTATTCTTATGATGCGATTCCGTCCTCAGGGTATTATAGACAATAAAAGTAGAGCCCCTTTTGCTCTTCCCAAGGGCGTGATAATTAATCGTAACAGGGTGGAGGGTTAGTGCGATGGCTTTATTAGAGATTAATGATTTAACTATAAGGTTTGGAGGCTTAACTGCTGTCGATCACTTTCAATGTAAGGTTGAAAAGGGCGAAATTGTGTCCATAATTGGACCTAATGGTGCTGGTAAAACAACTGTTTTTAATATGATAACAGGGGTATACGAATATTCCGAAGGGGATATTCTCTTTGAAGGTCATTCCTTAAAGGGGAAAAGCATGCAATCTATTGTAGAGTTAGGTATTAGTCGAACTTTTCAAAATCTTAGACTTTTCCGAGATATGCGGGTAATTGAAAACGTTCTGGTCGGTAGTCACTGCAAGACTAAATACAACTACTTTGACTTGCTATTTAGAACAAAACGTTTTAAGCAAGAGGAATGGTGCACAATACAAAGGGCCATTAATATTTTAGAATCTATTGGTTTTACTGAGGATATGATAAATGCATATTCAGACAGTTTACCTTATGGTAGCCAAAGACGTTTAGAGATTGCCAGAGCAATAGCAAGTGGAGCCAAGTTAATTCTGTTAGACGAGCCAGCGGCGGGTATGAATGAGGCTGAAACGGCAAACCTGCTGGCATTCGTTCGACAGCTACGCGAAGATGGTTATACTATTTTGTTAATCGAACATGATATGAAAATGGTTATGAATATCTCAGACAGAATTTATGTGTTAGATCATGGCAAACTAATATCGTCAGGATTGCCGTCGGAAGTTGCAAACGATCCTCTTGTTGTTGAAGCGTATCTCGGAAAGGAATATAAAGATGACTCCATTGCTTAAAGTATCACAACTAAATACTCATTATGGTAAAAACATTCACGCAGTTAAGAATGTATCGTTTGAAGTTAATGAGGGAGAAATTGCTGCCCTTATCGGTAGCAATGGTGCCGGAAAGTCTACCACGCTGCTTTCTATATCCGGATTGCTTTCCGTCGATAAAGGAAGTTTGATAGAATTTGCAGGGACTAATATTACGGGAAAAACTCCCTCAGAAATAGTTAAATTAGGTATTACTTTGGTTCCGGAGGGGAGGGAAGTATTCCCGGGCATGACTGTAAATGAGAACTTGCTACTTGGTGCTTATAGCAGAACTGATAGAAGAGAAATTAGTGACAGTTACGAAAGAGTATACAATCTTTTCCCGAGACTCAAGGAGAGGGAAAAGCAAGCGGCAGGCACTTTAAGCGGAGGGGAACAGCAAATGCTTGCCATTGGTCGGGCATTAATGTCGCAACCTAAACTTATGATGCTGGATGAGCCTTCTATGGGACTAGCACCTAACCTTGTACAGATGATATTTGAAATGATAAAGATGGTCAACATACAAGGTGTAACTATATTATTAGTTGAACAAAATGCTAGGATGGCACTCAATGTAGCAGAGCACGGCTTTATTCTGGAAACAGGTTCTATAATAATGAAAGACCGCTGTGAAAATATCAAAAAAAATGACATGGTCAGGAAGGCGTATCTTGGACTTTAAAAACGTTAAATAAAAGATAAAACAAGGAGAAACCACTATGAAAATTGGATTTCTGGGTGCAGGAGCGATGGGAGGTGCTATTATTAATGGCATACTCAATGCAGGTATTATTAATGCAGAGGATGTACATATATATGACACATCTGAAAAAAATTGCGCTAAACATGCCGCCCGGGGTTGTAAGATATGCATTAGTAGCTCGGAACTGTGTAAAGATGTTGATATGATAGTTGTTGCTGTAAAGCCGCAGTATGCGAGTTCTGCCCTTAATGGACTTGAAATGTCGATCGAAGGAAAAGCTGTGGTATCTGTGATGGCGGGAATTACAACAACACGAATTCGCGAAATGATAAAAAGCAATATCCGTGTTTTGCGCACGATGCCAAATGCACCGGCATTTGTAAGTGCAGGTGCTTTTGTTCTTTGCGATGACACTGATTTTAGTTGCGAGGAAAGAATTTTTATCGAACATCTCTTTAATTCAATCGGTACTGTGGAATGGATGAATGAGAATCTCATTGATACAGCTTGTGGCCTTTCAGGAAGTGGCCCTGCTTTTGTTGCCCTTTTTATAGAGGCTCTTGCAGACGGCGGCGTTTTAGAAGGCTTGCCTCGTCTTACTGCTTACCATTTAGCGATGCAGACCGTTTATGGATCAGCGAAAATGTTGCTTGAGACCGATATGCATCCTGGACAGTTAAAGGACATGGTATCATCACCGGCGGGAACGACTATAATTGGCTGCCAAGTTCTAGAGGAACGTGGTTTTCGTGCTGCGGCAATTAATGCGGTACAAGCTGCCACCCGTCGATCGCGTGAATTTTAAAAGTATGTGATAACTGGGTGATTGTGATTGAACTGTGGAACATTATGCGAATTTCCTTGGTGAATATGATTTACATAGACACTCAAATTAATTATATAATAAACATAAAGGATCGGATAAAGTGCTATGTCATTTTTGGGGAAATATGCTGAATGATTGTCAGTGGGAAGGTAAAGGATCTTGAAAAGGTCAGGAGAGTGTGGTAGCGAAGAAAATGACACTATGCAAAAAGGCATCCGCGCAGGTCATATGGCCTGAACAAGTGCCGTGGGCGCATAGAGATGTGCGGTGAGGCCGCATATCAACTGTCGGATAATATTCTTTGCAAATATACTGTAATACATAGCGGGATAACCGCAACTCATATCTGTGAGTGTAGTTTGCTCCTTGCCTTATTTTGCCGTTCTCCGATGTAGAGAATCTGTATTTACACTATGTCCTATGGCATATAGCCGCACCAACGGTTCATCTCACCACTTAATAAAAACATAAAGCATCTCCGCTTCTATGTGATTTATAGGAGCTAAGCCTCACCCTACAATATAGTAGAGGTGATTTATAATGAACTTTCTTGATCTTTTTGCTTGCGTACTCCGAGAAAAGAGAGAGCTTATGAAGGTAACGCAGTGCAACCTTGCAGACAAGCTGGGAATGTGCAACCGGACGATTATGGAGATTGAAGGCTGCAAAAGCAGCCCACGATTTGAAGCGGTAGCGTTGGTCGCACGTGGAATGAACATCAGCCCTGATTCTATCGTATTCCACGATACACAGCCACAGAAGATTTCCAAGTGTGTGTCGGATTACTTTGCGTAGAATAGTGAAGCGGAGGCGCAGCGGAATGTTGCACTTTGCAGATAGGAAGAAAATCTGTAAGAGGAAAAGTAAGATTCTTTTATATAGATGGTTTTTTACATATGTGAGCAAAATCAGCGGGAATAAAGAGTCCTTATCCGTCGGCTGTTTTTATTTGAACTGATTACGGCACCTTTAAGGTTTGTCAACTAATGGTACAGCGTTTTGGATACAATGAAGCTCAGCATAGCCGTAGCCAGTGGCGACACTATCACGGAATATCCATACGTTATTTTATTTTGTGCGCCGCCCCCTCCACGTAAGGCTTATGGAAAGAGCATATTTGCGCTTGCTGACGGCGCAGACATCATTCCGCCTGCGGCTTTCTTATCCTATATAGCAACAATAGCTCCAACGGCTTACATAGCCGCTTTCTGCAAACCGTATGTGGCTTTTTTGCTGTGGTATAGCGGTAAAAATGACCGCCGATTTTTGAGGGCAAAAGTTAGGAAGCCTCCGTAGAGCCGATGATTGCATCGGTCTCAATAACAAGCCTCCTCATTGTTGATATTTGTTCGCATTTTACGATAGCTTTGGAATCTAAGCATTCTAATCTAACTAAAAATAGTCGATAAAATCTACGATGGAAACACCTTGAAATCTACTTGCTTTAGTTGCCTGATATACCTGATATACCTGCTATAGCAACTTTTAAACTGATAAATGATAGCTCTAATGTCCGCTACACCTAAAAAGCCGGCGACTATGCCTTGATTGAGAGCATCGATTACAATAGCCAAGACAGGATTATTTCTCCATAATATTATACGGACACTGTTCAATTCCTTGGCTGTCTAATATCCCGAAATCCTTGCTTATTACCGCCTGCTCTCTTGTGCATTTTGAGCATTTCATAACATAGTGCGCCTCCTTCTTATTGATAAAAATCGGATTATCCATTTAACTGAACGGCACTCATTTGTTAGACAGTATGACAGGCTATCTAACAGATTGGGTTATTTATTGTGCCAAAAAGAATATCGAATAAGAGATATCCGCTGGTATTTAAGCAGAAAGTTGTGAAAACTATCCTGAGAGAAGGGATGAATTAGGTGCCGTCAAGATTTATGCGCAAAATTATTTGCAGGCTCCGGCTGAATGAAGTCAACCGGCAATAGAGGCGTCGTCCAGAGCCGCCTCCAAGTGCTTCATGTTCATGTATTTCTTGTTGCCCCACTGGGTGCCCGCCACGTGGCGAAGCCTCGCGCAGACCAGCATCAGGGCGGAGTTGCCGTCAGGGAACGTCCCTACCACTCGCGTCCGTCGGCGGATCTCACGGTTCAGCCGCTCGATCACGTTGTTGGTGCGGATGCGCGTCCAATGCTCGCTGGGAAAGTCGCAGTAGGTCAGCGTCTCCTCGATGCCGTCCTCGACCTTCTTGGCAGCCTCCTTCAGCTTCATGGCGCGCAGCTCGGCGACCACGGCTTTCGCCTTCTCGC